>OBEQ010435506.1_pt1 | contig 12861 bp, 12 predicted proteins | sample 1670901 | NCBI WGS metagenome assembly OBEQ01 (sample SAMEA104232315, study PRJEB22302) | groundwater metagenome | biome: forest; feature: aquifer; material: groundwater | place: USA | collected 2011-08-07 | depth 5.4 m
CAAAACATGCTTGCAAAAGCATTGGTTCAGATAAGCAAGCTTGGTGTTGACAATGCAACATACTTTGACAGTATAGACTTTAACCCAATTGTAGTTTATCCAAAATCTTACTATGTTGTTGATGCAAAAATAATTTTGAGAAAAGAAAAGAAAGAAAATGCAATATCAAAAGAACAGCCAAATGCAGAATTTATGGAGAAATTCTTCACACCGCAATCGGTTGCTCTTGTTGGTGCTTCTGCAACTCCAGGAAAGATTGGAAACTCTGTCTTAGACAGCCTTGCAAAACATGACTACAGGGGCAAAGTATTTCCAATAAATCCAAAGGCTGATGAAATTTTAGGACTAAAATGTTATCCATCTTTAGAAGCAATACAAGAACCGGTAGACCTAGTTGTTGTTTGTGTTGACCTTTCAGTTACTGCACCAGTTCTTGAGGCATGTGCAAAGAAAGGAATCCATAATGTTGTAATCGTATCCGGTGGAGGAAAGGAACTTGGTGGAGAAAGAGCTGCTATGGAAGCAGAGATAAAACGCATTTCTGAAGCAAATAAGATCAGAATAATTGGTCCAAACTGTATAGGCATGTTTAATGCAGCAAACAGACTTGACTGTGCCTTCCAAGGACAGGAAAGAATGGTTCGTGCAAAACTGGGCGATGTAGCATTTCTCTCACAAAGCGGCACCATGGGAATTAGTTTCCTTGAAACAGCAGATTCGTTTGGTCTTTCAAAAATGGTTAGTTATGGAAATAGATCAGATGTTGATGAAGCAGACATGATCTGGTATCTAGCAAGTGATCCACAAACCAAAGTAATTGCACTTTATGTCGAAGGCTTTGGAGATGGTCGCAAGTTTGTAGAGACTGCAAAGCGAGTCATGGTAGAGAAACACAAACCAGTCGTCATATGGAAGAGTGGAAGATCAGCAGCTGGTGCAAAACAAGCAGCATCACACACAGGATCACTTGGAGGATCAAATGCAATTATCATGGGTGCATTCAAACAAGCAGGGATTATTTCAGTAGACAGTTATCAAGAATTAGCAGGAGTAGTAAAGGCACTTTCATGGCAACCGCCTGCAAAAGGAAACAGGGTTGGTTTAGTAAGCAACGGTGCTGGCCCAATGATTGGTGCAATTGATCACTTTGAAAGACTTGGTCTACAAGTTGCAAAAGTTTCCGAGTCAACTCTTGCAGAAATGAAAGCTCACTATCCACCAACATATGTTTTGGGAACTGGCAATCCAGTAGATGTAACAGGCGGTGCAAATGCAGACGACTACAGGTATACAATTCAGAAATTCATGGATGATCCAAATGTGGATATCATTATGCCATGGTTTGTCTTTCAAGACGATCCTCTAGAAGAGACAATTATAGATTATCTTGGAGAATTTTCAAGACAACAGAAAAAACCAATTCTTGTTGGAGGAAATGGTGGACCATATACACAGAGAGTATCTGCTTTGATCGAGAACCATAAGGTTCCAGTATATGATGATATTAGAACATGGGTTGCAGTTGCGGCCGGTATGCTTCAGTGGGGAAAACACAATCCAACCAGACAAGGTTTAAGTTCTTCATAGATTGGAATTGTGACATGTCTCTAGTCAACATATCAAAATCTGACGGAGTTTGTGTTGTAAAAATCAACAGACCAGACAAGCTTAATGCAATGAATACAGATGTTGCAAAAGAATTGATTTCAGTTTTTAATGATGTAGACAAAGATGATTCAGTTAAAGTAATCATACTTACAGGTGAAGGTGAAAAGGCATTTTCCGCAGGAGCAGACATTGAATACATGTCAAAGATATCCCCAATAGAATCAGAAACATACGCAAAGACTGGTCACCTTCTAACATCAACAGTAGAAAATGTTAGCAAGCCAACCATTGCAGCAATAAACGGATTTGCGTTAGGTGGAGGCTGTGAGCTTGCACTAGCTTGCGATATCAGAATTGCTGCTGATACTGCAAAGATTGGTCAACCAGAAGTTACAATTGGAGTATGCCCAGGGTGGGGAGGAACACAAAGACTACAAAGAATTGTCGGAATTGCGAAAGCAAAAGAATTGATCTATACTGGCAGAATGGTAAAAGCTGATGAAGCAAAATCAATTGGATTGGTAAACCAAGTTGTTGAATTGTCAAAGTTAATGGAAGAAGCTACAAACATGGCAAAGATGATTGCTCAAAATTCTGCAATGGCAGTAAGAATGTCTAAAATTGCAATAAACAAAGGCAGAAACACAGATATCGACACAGGCCTTGCGTTGGAATTATACACTTGGGGTCTGTGCTTTACTCATCCAGACAGACAAGAAAGAATGACTGCTTTTGTGAACAAGTCAAAGAAATAATCTTATTCAGATTGGATTCCTACTATGTCACGTAGGAAAACCTTATTATAATTTGAAAGAGGAGAAGCATTATCATGAGCAATACACAGGTTACAAAATTACTGACCATTACGCCAAAAGCAGCAGAAAAGATAGCTGTTTTTATGAAAGAAGAGACTGACAAGCCAGAATACCTTAGAGTTTACGTTCAGGGTGGCGGCTGTTCAGGTCTTTCCTATGGCATGAGCTTTGAAAAAGCAAAAGAAGAAGACGACGTACTGATTGAGGAAAACGGAGTAAGGATCATCGTAGATAGTTATAGTCAAGACTACCTCAAGGGTGCAAATGTAGACTATATCGAGAGTCTAATGGGAGCAGGATTTAAAATCAATAATCCAAACGTAACTAAGAGTTGTTCTTGCGGATCCTCTTTTACTACTTCCTAAGTTCAGAATAATTTTTTATTTTTTATAATTTAATTCGTAGTTCTACTTTTCCTGTTCTTCTATAACCATCAAAGTCATTGTCGTGTGAATATGCTGTACTTTTCGTATATGTTTTGTTATTATTTTTTCAAGCGTATCTTGATCCTTTGCTTCTATTTTTACAATAATATCATAAAGGCTGAGTACACCAGCAACTTCCTTTACGCCTTCAATTTTCTTTAAATTTCTAATCACCCATTCTTCCATCCCCGTCTCGCAGTGAATGATTACATAGGCTTGTGCCATGATTAACTAATACACTTCCTCTAAGATTTAGTTTTGCAAGACTAGTCTAAGGCCAAAGGCCTCTTGCATTAAATGAGTCCAATACGCGACCTACTGCCAATACCATGCTGCCTTTACGCATGTCTACTTTGTGTTTCTTAGCCAAGTTGTAGGTATCATTGAATCCACGTACAATGTGTTCTTCCATTTTTCCTGCAACCTCATCAAACGTCCAGTAGTATCTCTGCAGGTTTTGTACCCATTCTAGATAGGATATGCATACACCACCGGAGTTTGCCAATATGTCTGGAATTACCATTATTCCTTTTTTGAATAGAATTTCATCTGCTTCCGGAGTAGTTGGTCCGTTTGCAGCTTCAGCAATAATTTTGCATTTGATCTTTTTTGCGATGTCTGGAGTGATTTGGTTTTCAAGTGCTGCAGGAACTAGTATATCACATGGTGTTGTAAGAAGTTGTTCAGTGGAAATCTTCTTGCTACCTGGGTAACCAACAACACTTCCATGTTTATTTTTGTATTCAAGTACTTTCTTGGAATCAAGTCCTTTTGGATTTATTATCGAACCCTTAGAATCACTTACTGCAATAACTTTGGCACCCATCTTTTCTATATATTCAGCTGAAAATGTACCCGCATTACCATATCCTTGAATCACAACTTTAGATCCTTTTAGTTTCAGTCCAATTTTTTTGGCTCCTTCTCTTACACAGTATGATACTCCTAATCCCGTAGCAACATCTCTTGCAAGAGAGCCGCCAACAGAGAGAGGTTTACCAGTGATAACAGCTGGTTCTCCTTGTCCATGCATTACACTATAAACATCCATTATCTGCGCCATCTCTTTTCCAGTAGTATAGACATCAGGAGCTGGAACGTCCTTTCCTGGTCCAATAATTTCAGAAATTGCATAAGCATATCTTCTTGTCATTCTTTCTTTTTCTCCAGCAGACATCCTTTTTGGATCACAAATAATTCCACCCTTTCCTCCACCAAATGGTACATCGACAATTGCACATTTCCAAGTCATCCACATTGAGAGCGCCTTTACTTCTTCAATTGTTACATCTGGATGATATCTAATTCCACCTTTGTGTGGTCCCCGAAAATCATTGTGTTGTGATCTATAACCTGTAAATACTCTGATCTTACCATTGTCCATTTTTACTGGCAGTGCAACTATCAATATTTTTTTTGGAGTTGCAAGCATATCGCGTACTCCTGGATCAAGTTTTAGAATTTTTGCAGCGTCATCAAGTTGTTTTAGTGCATTCTTCCAAGGATCTATTTTTACCAAATCGTACCGATCTGAGTCAACTGTGTATTATATTTAAATTTGTTGAGAATTGTGTACCTTATCTAGTTTCAGGGCGGTCCTGCGTTTGTTTTCCCATCTTTGATGATATGATATTTCTTAACTCTTCATCGCTTTTATTTAAAAAATCAATACCCAACGACTTGGCCGTCATTTCAAGTTTTTGTCTTTCTGTCTGAACTGGACCTTGTACGTTTATGTTATAACCCGTAGTAGCATTTTGAATCTCGTTTTGAACCATGTTTTTTGTTTTGTTGTACTCTCCAACAGCCTTACCTAGTTTTCTGGATAGTTCTGGCAAACGTTTTGAGCCCAGAAATAACACTATAGCTACAAAGGCGATGATGAACCATTCACTTCCCAAAATGTTAAGGGAGAAATCATGCATGATGAAATTCTATTTTATTCCAAAATTAAAGTTTGGGATTCCATGCAGGTTCTAGTTCTTTTTTCTTCATGATAATTATCGATGTAACTACAATACCGATAACAAAAAACATGAGATAAGGAGTTGCATTCCCAAAGAAATTGGCTACAATTCCGGCAACAAGAGGGCCTGCAGCCCATCCTACCCCAAATGTTGTTTCGTAAGCTCCAATCAATCCACCAGAGTGCTCCTTTTGTACTCTTTTCATTATAATGTCAAAGGTCAATGGAAAATAAACAGTGAAACCAAAACCCATGATCAATACTGCAACAACAAATGTTCCAAATGAAAACGAATAAGCTACAATTATCATTCCTATGGCAATAGAAAGCATTGTTGCAATGAGACTGTAAAAAATTCTTTTTGCTAATAATTGAGAAAAACCAAGTGATGCTAGCCTTGAAATTCCAAAAATGAAAAATAATAATTCTATATTTGATTCTGAAATTGATCTATCATTCATGTATGCTGGTAAAATGGTAAGAAATGTTCCAAAAGCAGAACTACAGAAAATTAACATTAATACAACTGTTGGAAATTTCAAAATTTTCTTTATGGATACAAAAGAGAATTCTGTTTTGTGTGTTGTTTTTCCATATTTTTTCAAAAGTAAGGAAGAAACAATTCCGGTGGCAATGGCAAATGTTGCGTATTGGAACAGAATGCGATACGTTACATCAAAATGGTCTAGCAAAAATGTTCCAATTAATGGACCTATCATTAACCCCCCCACAAAAAATCCCATAAACTTTGAGATTGATTTTACACGGTCTTGTGGCGATGTTACCCTTGATATGATAGATTCGCATGGAGGCCAAAAAAATGAATGTGCAATACCAGTCATTGCTCTAAAGGCAGCAACTTCTGGAACAGATTGCGATATAGAAAGGAGGTAAATCGATACTGCGTCTATTGTTATTCCAAGTGAGAGAAGAAGTCCATTATTGAATCTGTCAAGCAACAAACCAACAAAGAGTGGGATGAACATGTATGGGATAAAATTTGAAAGCCCAATCAGACCAAGATCAAAATATGATGCACCTATTACTGTCTTTGAAAAAACTGGAACGATTGGATTATGCATTCCATAAGATATTCCTACAACCAGCGCAGTGGCGTATACAAGAATCAGGGGTTTGTTCATGTCACTTGTATGCTGCGACCATTATTGCGCCACCCATCATTGCAGTATCAAACTCTACTTTTGAGAATTTTTCAAGAAGCATGGATTCAAGTTTTTTATTTTGTGGCCATAGCTTGTATGTTCCATAAAGAGTTGCAAATTTCAATCCAAGCTTTCCTGCTGCTACAAATGCAATGATAGGAAGTATTGTTCTAAGATAAAATGAGACTCCCATTCTGATAAAAGGATGATCAGGTTTTCCAAGATCAACTATTACAAATCTACCTCCCTTTTTTAGAACTCGATGAATTTCTGCTATTGCAGTCTTGAGACTTATTGCATCACGTAATGAATAACCACAAATCACTGCGTCAAACGTTTCATCTTGAAAGGGAATATGTTCAAAAACTCCAGATGCAAGATCAGGAGTCTTTTCAAAAAACTTTTTTGTATTTTTTAGCATTGGTATCAGTGGATCATAAAGTGTAATTTTCAAATTATTACCACAAAGATTTGATGCAGTCTTGGACATGTTACCAAATCCAGAACCGGCATCAAGTATCGCATTTCCTTCTTTTACTCTGCCTGACAATCCCTTTATACGAAATTCTTCATCTTTTCCAAGTGAGATAAAAGAATTTACTTTATCATAAACGGGGATGATGTCTCTTAAAACATCAAGTACTTCTCTCCAATAGCCTCCAAGACCCATACAAAAATTAGAAGTTCAGGATATTATATGTCAATCATGATTTCATTTCTGCAATAACAGAATGTACACCTTCTTTGTATGAAGGATATGCAAATTCACAGATCGTAACAATCTTTTTGTTTGATGTCTTTACCGAGGTAGTAAGTAACTTTACAAAGTCTCCACCCATTACTGCTTTTGCCAAAAGTGCTGGAACACTTCCAGGGTGTTTTACTCCAAGCTCATCGCAAACAAAATTAACAAAGTCTTTGAAAATCACTGGGTTTGAATCTGTTACTACAAATGATTGATTGATAGCATTTTTTTCTGCAATAGCAATAAGTGCAGAAACAACATCATCCACATGGATGAAGCTTCGATAATATTCTCCAGATCCAGGAAGTCTGAAACTTCCATTCTTTAGTCTGTCAACCATGATTGATTTGAACCAGCCACTATCTCCGTAAACATCTCCAAGATATGCAACACTAAATTCTATTGCATTTTCTTTACAGCTTGACTCTAGAAATTTTTGTGCTTCAAGCCTTGTCTTTGCGTAATCGGTATGTGGTTGTAGTGAAGAATTTTCATCAACTGTATCATTTTTAGGATCACCAAAAACTCCAAGGCCTGATACATATACAAGAAACTTTGCCTTTCCTTTTATCAGTGTGAATAAATTTACAGAACCATCGTAGTTGATTGTTCTTGTTTTTTTCTTGTCTTTTTCTCCAGGCCAAGACGCTGCAAGATGATACACTACATCATACTTCTCATCAGGAAGTACAAAATCTGGATATGTGAGATCACCGTTTACTATTTTTACTGCGGGGTTTTGGATACTTCCTGAACGGACTAGACACGTAACTGTTACTCCTCTATCAACAAGTTTTGTTACAAGTTTTGAACCAATGAAGCCAGTTGCTCCGGTAACAAGTACTTTCAACATGTCAAAATCATATTCGTTGCTTAAAGGTTTAACCTGAGATTGAAATACCGTCAACCAAAAATTAAATCCATCATAAAACACGTCTTTGTGTATTGTACTCTTGCCCAAAATGCAAATCAAGGATGGAAATGCAAAAAACATTCAACCAGAGAATCATGTTTGGATGTTCCAGTTGTGGGCTGGAAGACATTGTGGATTATAAGAAAAATGCAGATGAAGCATATCTTGATTTTCTGACTAGGTTTGACGATGGCAAAGTCTTAACCAAGAAAAAAATGCATACTGCACTTGAACAAGAAGGAATAGTACAAAGCGAAGATGAGATTAAAAAGATGATAGGAGATTCAAAACTTGACGAGTTAACAAGTTCAATTTTGTTTTCAAGAAAACATTTTGTTTCACATTTTAAGACACTTTCTGAACCAGAACCAAAGATGGGTAGCAAGATTATGGAGATAGGACTGGACGAAAACATTACTAGATCTTTAGAAGAAAAAGGAATTGAGCAATTTTACAAGTTTCAGGAAGATGCCATACTAGAGATAATGCGTGGAAATAATGTAGTCATTACAGCACCTACTGCGTCAGGTAAAACAGAAGCATTTGTTGTACCCATCATGCAGAAAATTCTTGATGAGAAGGATTCCAAAGGCAGAGTTCTGGCACTTTTTGTCTATCCTACCAAGTCTCTCTCAAAAGATCAACTACCGAAAATAAAAGAAATCGCAGATAGACTTGGCATAGCCGTAGCTGTCTTTGATGGAGATACAAAAACATCTGATAGACAAAAAATATTTGAAAATCCTCCACAAATAATAATCACAAATTTTGATGTAATTCATTATCACCTATGGCATAGAAGCAAATTTGCCACGTTATTGAATACGGCAAAATTTCTTGTGGTAGATGAAGCTCATGTTTATTCTGGAATATTTGGATCAAATGTTCACTATGTCATAAAAAGACTGAAAAGAATATGTCAAAAGCTGCAAATCATTGCATCATCTGCAACACTTGATAATGCTCTACCATTTTGTGAACAACTCTTTGGTGTACAAATGAAATTAGTGTCGGGTTCTGGAAAAAAAGGTAAAATAGATTTTAGTATGCTCTTTCCATCGCTTAGAACTCAACGTGCTTTGATGGTAGAGATTGTAAAAAAATTAACATCAAAAAAACACAAGACACTTGTTTTTAGCAACTCGCATCTAAATTCAGAACTTTTAGCAATGCAAGCAAGAAAACAAAAAGTGGACATCAAGGTTCACAGAGCAGGCCTTATGGCAAACTATAGAAAATCAGTAGAAAATGCATTCAAAAATGATACTTTGATGGCAATTTCTGCAACACCAACACTTGAGCTTGGAATAGATGTAGGAGACGTAGATGGAGTAATCTCATCTACAATTCCCGTAAACAGGCTTGTACAGCGAATAGGTAGGGCAGCTAGAAAGGGTCAGAATGGGTACGCATTTTTGGTGCTTGGAAATGACCCCATCTCACAGTATTACAAAAACCATCCAGATGACTACTTTGAGGACGTGGAAAAGATCTACATTGATCCAAAAAATCCCTTTGTGGAAGAATTCCAAGTTCTTGCAATGGCATGCGACAAGCCAATAGCAAAACATGAGCTAAAAGAACACTCAGAGATAATTGAAAGACATGTAGCTGCTGGAAATCTCGCCTTACTTGAAAATAGATACGTCCCAAATTATACACAGATTGAATCGTTGTTAAATGATTACAGTATCAGAGGCATTGGAAGGTCAATCGATATATTTTTGAATGGAAAAAAAAGTTGGTGAACGAGTTCTTCCGATCGCATTAGAAGAGCTGCACGAATCAGCAGTTTATTTTCTAGCAGGAACGCGTTACAAAGTAAAAGAGCTTGGATATCCTGAAAAAATGTATGCAAAATTAGAATATCTGCCAAGAGATTATCCGTATTATACCAAAGCACTTACAGAAGAATGGCCTACAATTGAAATAGTTTATGAAAAAAGAAAAGCAAATGGTATTGAAGTTGCGTTTTGCAAGTTACACATACAAAAAAAAGTCTACGGTTATGTCAATATTGAACTTGGTTACGAAGTCACACAAGGACAAAGAGTGCTTTTAGAAAGACCATTAGATTATGATTTTATCACTAAAGGGATCGTTTTCAAATCTCCAAGACCAATAAATGAAATAAAGAAATCAGAAAATGAGGAATATGTTGAAGCAAGTGCATATCATGCAACAGAACATGTTGTGATAGAGGGGAGCAATATGATAACAGGTGGCGTATCACAAAATCTAGGTGGCATATCTCTTGGAACGTCTGGTCTCATTTTTGTTTACGATTCTGCTATTGGTGGGAATGGAGCAAGCAGGGCACTTTATGACAGGTTAGAAAAGGCCTTTGAGAGGAGTCTTCACATAGTAAGTGAATGTCCTTGCAGAAATGAGGCAGGATGTCCAAGATGTACATTTTCTTACAGGTGTGGCAATAACAACGAATATCTTCACAAACTTGCGGCTGCTGAAGTTTTACAGAGAATAAACGATGGTGAAACAACAGAGGTTTCAGAACCTGTTGAAGGCGATAAACCTCTGGTTTAGGGATAAAGAGAACTCCAATAATACAAATTATTAATGCCACTTTTAGATCTCAAACATGGAAAAAGTTGCTATTGTCACTGGTAGTTCAAGTGGCATTGGTTTTGAAACTGCTTTAGCTTTGGCACGAGAAGGCTATTACACTTATGCTACAATGCGAGATACAAAAAAGGGCAACCAGATAAAAGAAGTTGCAAAGAAAGAAAATTTGAAACTAGAAGTACTTGAGATCGATGTTGACAAGGACGAAACTGTTCAAGCCGCAATAAACAAAATAGTGAAGGACAAAAGCAGAATTGACGTTTTAGTAAATAATGCAGGATATGGTCTTTTTGGTTGTCTGGAGGATCTTTCTATGGACGATCTAAAAGCACAGTTTGAAACAAATTTTTTTGGAATAGTTAGAACATCCCAAGCAGTTATTCCTATAATGCGTAAACAAAAATCAGGAACAATTGTAAACATTAGCTCAGTTGCGGGTAGAATAGGATTTCCTGTTTCTCCAGCTTACATCAGCTCAAAGTTTGCGCTGGAGGGATTAAGCGAGTCTATGCGATACGAGCTTTCTCCATTTGGAATTAACACAATAATCATAGAGCCAGGTGTAATCAAGACAAATTTCATGTCATCTACAAAAAGATCAATGAAACCAGATTCGGTCTACAAAGACATAACAAACAAGGTAATCATGGGCATATCCATGATGGCTGAAATGGGCACGTCTCCTCAAGAAGTTGCAAAAACCATAATCAAGGCAATCAAATCAGAAAACCCACTTTCTAGATACATAGTAGGAAATGACGCAGTCATGTTTTTGGAAGCAAAAAAGGCAAAGACAGATCTAGAGTTTGAAAACTATATCAAAAAAGAGCTTTTTAGTTCCTAGAATATACTAATTCGTACTTTTTCAATAAACTATTAGCCAATCTCTTTTGAATTAATCCAATCTATACGCTCAGACATTCATAGGGAAAGTAGGTGGTTAGATCGATATACATCGCCCAGTCAATTTTTATCAAAGTCAACAGATTTAGGCACACAGATTTGGTGATATTTCAAAATGAAATGGAAAACTTTACAACATAATGGCATTGCTTTCCCCCCGCCCTTTGAGTCAAAGGGGATAACTGTCAAGATCAAGGGTGAAAAAGTATCACTGAATTTAGAACAGGAGGAGATGGTCTACCAATGGGCAAAGAAAAAAGATACACCATATGTTCAAGACAAAGTCTTTTGTAAAAACTTCCTAGAAGATTTTGTAAAGGCCCTTCCTACAAAATACAAAGGAATTTCACTTTCTGATATTGATTTTTCTGTAGCAAACAAAGTTGTAGACAAAGAAAAGGATTCTAAATTAATATTAGATAAAGAACAAAAAAAGAAGATTGCCACACAAAGAAAAGAAATCAAGGAAAAAATGAAGGCAAAGTACGGGGTGGCAATAATTGACGGAAAACAAGTAGATGTAGCCAACTGGATGGCAGAACCTCCTGGTCTTTTCATTGGCAGAGGTGATCACCCCTTGAGAGGAAGATGGAAACCGAGGATAACTCAAAAAGATGTGACATTAAACTTGGGCAAAGGTGCTAAAGTACCAGAAGGCAATTGGGGAAAGATAATTCACGAGTCAGATTTTATGTGGCTTGCAAGCTGGGAAGACTATCTTACACAAAAACGCAAGTATGTCTGGCTTTCGGATACCTCTGATCTAAAACAAGAACGAGACAGGATGAAGTATGACAAAGCAACAAAACTTTCTGAGCATGTTAGCAAAGTGTTGAATAAAATTGTAGAAGAAATGACAGACCGTGATGAAAAAGTAAGAAGAGTTGCTACTGTATGTTATTTGATTTTTAAAACTGCAATGAGAGTAGGAGATGAAAAAGATCCTGATGAAGCAGACACTGTAGGTGCAACTACATTAAGAGTTGAACACATCAAACTAAGACAGGAGGTTATAGAATTTGATTTTCTTGGGAAGGATAGTGTAAGGTGGCAAAAATCATATCCCATAAAAGGCCAAGACAAAACACTTTATGATAACCTAAAGAAGTTTACCGAAAAGAAAAAACCAGACGAGCAAATTTTTCATGATATCACATCAAGACATGTAAATGAATTTCTTGGAAAGATAGTAAAAGGACTGACTGCCAAAGTCTTTAGAACTTATCTAGCAACTGCAGTAGTTACAAATTATCTCAGAAAGGTAGATGATTTGGATTCTAAATCAGAAAATCTGAAGATTTATCATGCTAAACTAGCAAATCTTGAGGCTGCCATTACCTGCAATCACAAGAGAACAATTCCAAAGAGTTTTGAAGAGTCATTACAGAAAAAGAAAGACGCTTTAAAGAAACTAAGTGAGACAAAGCCAAAGACCGATAAACAACGAGAAAAACTAAAACTTCGCGAAGAAAAGATGAAATTTACAATAGAACTTACTGAGAAAACAAGAGACTACAACTTGGGAACTTCGCTTAGAAATTACATAGATCCGAGAGTTTTCAAAGCATGGACTGATCAAGTAGGATTAGAGTGGGAGAAGCTTTACACTTCAGCTCTCCAAAAGAAGTTCCAGTGGGTTACAAAGACAGATGTTGACTGGAAAAAAATTGCAAACACTCAGTAAGCTACATTTAATTGCATCAAGAAGTTAGGCGTAATTTGTGCCGGGGTAGCTCAGCC
>OBEQ012824815.1_pt1 | contig 12861 bp, 11 predicted proteins | sample 1670901 | NCBI WGS metagenome assembly OBEQ01 (sample SAMEA104232315, study PRJEB22302) | groundwater metagenome | biome: forest; feature: aquifer; material: groundwater | place: USA | collected 2011-08-07 | depth 5.4 m
GACTCCCATTTTCTTTCTGGGTCGGATTATTTTTATGATGTGCAATACGTCCGAAGAGATCTTTACGCTTTCAGGATCATCTTCATCGACATAGAGAATGATTTCCAGAGAAGGTGGGTCGTCAGCCGTCTCGATGATGCTGTTGAATAATCTTTGAACTGAATTTAGGCGATACCGCGTAGGCAGGATTAAGGAGAACAGCATCAGGCGTTATGGGATGGGACCGTAGTGTAGGGGTTTCGATCAGGCGACGGATGCGGGCTGCGCCGAGGCATATTTTCTCTTCAATCGGAATTTCACCATTTCCTTTATGTGATTCTCTGTCTTCGAACCAAATTTTTCGGCAACAAGCCGTAAATAACCGGGGCTGGTGAAATATTCATGGAACGCATTGTCTCTAAACGCGAGCACCTCTCCCGCCGATATATACTTCGTTGGCAATGGGAGCGTGTCTTCCGCATGCTGGGAATAGCCCGACCACTTTTCCGGCAACGGCAGTGCCTGGCGGACGGCATCGTCATACAATTGAGATCCGGGATAAGCCATCGTCGAATAAAAATTGGCGAACTCGCAGTTAAGCTCGAGGGCCATTTGGAGCGTCTCTTTCATGGAGTCCAAATCATCCTCGGGCAAACCAAAGATATAATTACCAATCACATGGATGCCCGCGGCCTTCACGGCCTGTATGGTCTTAAAGATGTCCTCTTGTTCGAACCTTTTTTGGACATTGTTGCGGACTCGTTCGCTTCCGGCTTCAATTCCAAAAGCGAGCCAATGGATCCCTGCTTTTTTAAGCTTTTCGAGCGTGTTCTCTTTCACGGTATCGATTCTTGCATAAGCCCAAATGTTTAAATCGTATCCGCGCTCGATGATGAGATCGCATATCCCTTCGACATGTTTCATGTTGAGAACAAACATTTCGTCCGCAATTTTGATATTCCGCACCTTGTATTTTCGCACCAATATATCGATCTCACGGATAACGCATTGGGGACTCCAATAGCGGTAACTGTTAAAGGTTTCCTTATACCCAAGTGCTTTTTCTCCATTCCTAAAAGGCGCTTGAATGCAGCAAAAACTACAGTGATAGGGACAACCGAGCGTCGTGTAAATAGCCGCATAAGGTTTGCGCTCAAGCCGGCCAAAGCAGTGCCAGTTGTGAGCCACATATTTGTCCATCGGCAAAAGGTCCCAAGCGATACCGGGCATCTCCGTTTCAAGATCCTGAAGAAGCGGCGCAGAGGGGTTAAAATTCAGCGTTTCGCCGTCGCGATACCAGAGGCCCCTGACTTTTTGAAAATTATCCGGTTCATTGGATTTAAGCGCTTGGATCAGTTCTATGAGCGTAAAAAGCCCTTCCCCGCTTGAAACAAAATCCGCCTCTTCTTCTCGCAGCGTACGCTCAGGCAAAGCCGCGACATGTCCTCCCACCAAAAGAATCTTCTGTTCAGGAGCCAGTTTCTTTATCGAGGTGCAAATAGCGCCCGCTGAGGTCATATTTTGTGTTGAAGCCGAAGGTTGATGCCCATAGACGACGACCGCAGTCAATACGGGACTTATCTCCGATACTCTTTTTGCCGTTTCAAGCAGTGTCAAACCTTCGACTTCGGCATCCAGGATGTCTACCGAAAAACCTTTTTTTGCAACGAAAGTAGCCATAAGACCCCCCCAAACCGGGGGTTCGATAGCCGTCAAATTATTCGCAAGCGCTTGATAAATGTCCAAACGACTGCCCGGATTGATCAAAAGAAGATCCAATTTTGCGCTCATGCACCCTCCATTATAAAAGCATTTAGACGATCGGGAGTTCCAATGTCATGCAGTATTTCCGAAGCAATATACGCATACGCCTCACGTTCGGATAAAAACGGGAATACGTCGTTTTCAAGAGACGCCCGCCCTTCGGGAATTCTGTCCAAAATCCGTCTTTTAAACGCATAAACACCCGCATTGATATACAACCCGGGCTGATATTCTTTTTCGCGAAAAGATAAGATCTGATTTTTTTCATTTGTCTTGATATAGCCGCCGTCTGTCCTTGACCTTGCCGGAACCACGCACAAGGTCGCTTTCCCTCCGGAACGCACGTGAAAATCCAGTAAATCCCTTAAATCAACCGAGCAAAATGAATCTCCGTTTAAAACCAGCAGGGTGTCATTCTGGATGAACGGAGCGCTGTTTTTCAACGCTCCCGCCGTGCCCAGAGGTTCACGTTCTTGAGAAAAAATTATATTTTTGTTCTTCTCTGAAAAATAAGTCTTGACATCGTCACCTTTGTAACCGGTACAGAAAATAAAATTTTGAAAACCATAAGACCGCGCATGATCGTATACAATCTCTAGAAATGGTTTTCCCTTAATCTCCACCATTGTTTTTTGGACTTCCCCGGAAACTCGGCGAAGCCTCGTTCCTAAGCCTCCGCACAGAACGATGACATCTACCTCGGACGGGCCCATGCAAGCTCCTTATCGGGCAACTCCTGTTTGCCGTTGAGTTTTATCGAATGAAAATCCCGGTCAGATGCGTTGGAATCATAAAAAATAATCTGGCTGCCGTTTGTCTCAAAACGGAATGGCACATGCAGTAAAGATTTTAATTTCTCTTTTATTTTTATTTGGTCTTCCGGTTTCGCAAATAAGAGCATAAACCCGCCGCCGCCGGCGCCCAACAGCTTGCCCCCTATAGCTCCTGCGCCCATAGCCACCTCATAGATTTCGTCGATTTCAGGCGTCGATATTTTTTCGGTCAAAGATCGCTTTAATTTCCAGTTTTCATTCAAGAGCCACCCAAATTTTATAAGGTCCCCCGAGCCTGAAAGGATGGAGATAGCCTCATCCACCATCTGATACATCGCAAAAAGCTCTGGTTTCTTGGCACCGGTATTTTTGACCTGTACTTCCGCGATTTCAGAGGCCAGTCGTGAAAAACCCGTGAAAAAAAGCATGAGATGATCTTGAAAAAACTCCAATCTTTGACGATCCAAAATAACAGGGGTCACATTGATATTGTCTTCCTTCGTGAAACGAATGTGATTCAATCCCCCAAACGACGCGGACATCTGGTCCTGGGACCCGACGTGTTCATTCAGGAGATTGCGCTCCACATGAATCGCGCGAAGCGCAAGCTCCATTTTGGACGGCATGGTTCTTTTTAAAGCAAAAAGACTGTGAAGCAATCCCACCGTAAAGGAGGAACTGGACCCCAAACCCGTTCTTGCCGGGAGATCGCCGTCATGGTGAATTTCAACGCCTTCTTCCACCCCCATATACTTCAGCGTTTCACGAACGGAAGGATGCTTGATTTTACTTGAGTCTATGACATTCTCAATTTTTGAATAAACAACGCGCGTTTTATGAGCGAAAAAAGGGGGCAGGTAACGACAGGTGATATAACTGTACTTATCGATGGACGTGGCAAGAACCGCGCCTCCGTGCTCACGGTACCAAACGGGGTAATCCGTGCCGCCTCCGAAAAAAGAAATCCTAAAAGGCGTCCTACTGATAATCAAGCTAATTCTTTCGTCATGGGTTCTCTGAGAATCGGTTTAATCTATCAAACGGCTCCGTTAACCGCAAGATAAATATTTTCGCTAAACCAGGCTGTGGTCTCCCGAAGGCCCTGTTCGAAGGGAGTGAATTTAAAATCGCCGAGGCGATCCTTAAACAGCCGGCTTTCTACGACTCTTAAAAGCTGTCCTTCAGGCCTTGACTTATCGAAGACGATCTCACCTTTGAAGCCCATGGTTTTGGCAACAGCTTTGGCCAAATCCCGCATGGTGATACCGCGGTCTGCCGCTATAATGACTGTTTCATATCCGCTAAAAACTTCGAGCGCCTTTAAAAGAAGGCGCGCCACATCATACGAATAGACAAATTGGCGAATGGCATCGCCGCTGCCCCATACTTCCAAATTCCTGTTCTGTTGTTTCGCAAGATGGCATTTATGAATCAAAGCGCCCAGGACGTGTCCATCTTCCAAATCCCAGTTGTCATTCGGGCCATACATCGTTACGGGAGTCACCGACGAAAAGCGGCAGCCGTTTTGTTCCCAGAGAAGCCTTGTCTGAATGTCGATCATGCGCTTCGAATAACCGTAACCTAAATTCCCGCCAAACGGCATCCCCGCATGAAGATCGTCTTCCGTGGAGGCCCGGTCCGGATAAAAGTTGAAAGCGCATGAGGACAGAACTGAAATAAGCCTTGAAACACGATATTCTTTGGCAACGCTCAGAACATTCGTGTTGATCTGCGCATTCGCAGTAAACAAATCCGCATTCGAACCGGCATTCTTCTTGACACCGCCGACTTTTGCCGCCAGGTGGATGACCTGTTCGGGCTTGACGGCTTCAAAGAGACGTCGGACATCTCGAAGTTCCGTAAGATCCGCATCGCGACTCGTGACAAAAACCGCTTCGGGACAAATGTCCTTTAAAGCGTGCCCAAGAAGTCCGCCGCCTCCGGTGACTAGGATTTTGGGACGCATAGCGCACCCATCACCACCTCCGAGATAAAATCGATGTCTTCAATCTTCAAGGAAGGATTATTGGGCAGAAAAAGTCCGCAATGATGTATCCTGTCGGCAACCGGAAAACTCGATTTTCCAAAACGTTTGACCCAAAAAGGATGCAGCCCCAGATTGCCCGCGGAAAAAATACGCGTTTCGATCCCGTTGGCCGTAAGAGCGTTCACGATCATGCGCCGCTGTTCGGTACTTTCGGCGACGAGCCCCAAAGAAATGCTCGCGATTTTTGCGTCGGGATCATCCGAACACTGGAGTGTGAACTTATCGGCCAGATGCTTTTTGTAACGCGCGTGATTTTCATTGCGTCTTGAGACGATCCAGTCTAATTTATCCACCTGCCCGAGACCGATGAAAGCGTTCAAGTCGGTCGAACGTAAATTAAATCCCGGCTCATAAAAAACAAACGGCGAGTGAAAATCATCGATTCCATGCTGTGCCACAAGCGCCTCGTGGGCCGGACGGTACAAATCTTTGCTCCATCCGTGGCTTCGCATCAAGAGAAGCAGGTCGAAGAAGAGCTTATCGTCCGTTGAAACCATCCCCCCCTCAATGGTTGAAATTTGGTGGCCGAAATAAAAAGAAAAGCTCGCCATGTCTCCAAATCTGCCGACTTTCCTGCCATGACCGAAAGCGCCCACGGCCGCGCACGCATCCTCAAGCAGGATAAAACCGTACTTTTTTTTAAGGGCCTCCATCTGTCTCATTTTATGGGGGACGCCCAGCACTTGGACCATTAAGACCGTGGACGGCTGATGTTTTTCAAGAAGCGTCTCGAGATGATTCAAATCGAGGCTAAAAGTATCCGGGTCGGCCTCACACATAATCGGCTCGAAGCCGAATTGGATCGCGGGAGCGATGGATGTCACCCAGCCCACGCTTGGCACAATCACTTTTTTATTTTTTAATCTCTCCGAGAGCAAAAGAACATAAAACATCAGGAGATTGGCGGAAGATCCTGAATTGCAAAAAACCGAATACCGGCTGCCCAGCCAGCGGTTCCATCGGTCTTCGAATTGCAGAGTAACCTTTCCTTTAGTGAGACGCCGGGAATCCTTAAGCCATTCGAATAACCGGTCGATGTCCCGGTGATCGATCGTATCTTCAGCCAGATGATATTTGATCATCAAAATGGCCCTTTAAATTTGCTTAAGAGAATCGGAACTTCCACATCAGGGTGCTCACGCTCCATCATTTCGCATACGGCGGCGACGATGGTTTTTGCCGTGGGATAAAATACATTTTCGAGCGATTTTCTCACAGGGCACGGAACCGGAAGCATGCCGAGTCTCTTCACGGGCTGCGTCAAAGCGTAAAAAGCCTTGTCGGCCGCGAGCGCGGCAATCTCGGCGCTAACGCCGCAGGTGGTCCAACTTGAATCCACCACAAGAAGACGGCCGGTTTTTTTGACAGAGGCAAGGATCGTCGCCTCGTCGAGCGGGACAAGACTCACCGGGTCTATAATTTCCACTTGAATGCCCAGTTTTTCCAGAAATTCAGCCGCTTTCAGGGCTTCGACGACCATATAGGAATTGGCGACAAGGGTCAGATCCTTGCCGGTCTTGCGCACCACCGCTTTGCCTAATGGGATTTCATAATAAGGCTCAGGAACTTCGCCACCAATATCATAAAGAAGCCTGTGCTCAATCATGAGGACCGGATTGGGATCCGAAATGGCGGATAAAAGAAGCCCTTTGGCATCATAGGGCGTCGTGGGCATGACCACTTTGATGCCCGGGATATGCATAAAAAAGGACTGCAGGCTCTGAGAATGTTGGGCGCCCTGTCCCCAGCTTCTTCCGATGACGGCGCGAATCACCAGCGGAACGCTCATTTGGCCTCCAAACATATACCGCCACTTCGCCGCGATGTTGAATAGTTGGTCCATCGCTAAATACAAAAAATCCATTCGGATGTGAATATGGATAGGTCTCATCCCCGCCACCGCAGCACCTACGGCAATCCCGGTCATTCCGGCTTCCGAAATCGGCGTGTCAAAAACGCGTTCTTTGCCGAATTTCTTGACCAAATCTTTGGTGCTGCCAAATATGGCCTTATGGTCATCCACCCCGATTCCCATCACAAAAACGGACGGGTCTTTCTCCATGGCCAGGGTTGTCGCCTCATGCAACGCCTTGCCGTATGTGATCAGACGGCTCATTCGGCCACCTCGTACAAATCTTCCTGAAGCCTTGAAGGGTCCGGAAAAAGGCTCTTCTCCGAAAAATCTACCGCCATTTCGATTTCGTGCGTGACCTCTTTTTCCCAGCCGGCTATTGTTTCATCCGAAACTCCCAATTTGGTTTTAAGCCTTGAGAGACTGACTTGGAGGGGGTCGTTCTTCTGCGCTTGAGACAGCTCCGAATCCCTGTACGACTCCTCATGGTCCTTTGCCGGGCCGACATGTTCGTACCACCGATAGGTCATGTATTCCAAGAGGCGCGGGCCGCCGCCGCTTCGAATGTCTTCAACGGCCTCGCGCATGGATGAATAAACAAGATCAACGTCGTTGCCGTCAAAGCGTTTGCCGGGTACCCCTAGACTTTCACCGTACTTATAAAGATCCGTTTGTTTATGCCGATCTGACACCTTTGAATGAATGGCGTAATGGTTGTTCTCACACACAAAAATGAGTGGCAGTTTTTTTAGCGCCGCAAAATTAACGCTCTCAAAAAAGACTCCCTCATCCACGCCCCCGTCGCCGAAGAAAGCGACGACGACTCTTTGGCGTCCTGTCATCTGCGAGGCGAGCGCATCGCCTGTGGCAACCGGTATGGTGCTTGCGACAATCGCCGAACACCCCATCAGACCCACTTCCGGCGCTACAAAATGCATCGACCCGCCCTTCCCTCTGGAACACCCGGACTCTTTACCGTAAAGCTCGGCGAACAATTTCTTTAAATCTCCCCCTTTGGCGATGAAGATGCCGTGGCTCCGATAGGTTCCGTAAATATGATCGGTGAGCTTCAAGGCCCGGCAAACGCCGGCGGAAACCGCCTCCTGCCCGACGCAGAGATGGATGGGACTTTGGATTTTATCGCTGGGATAAATGGCGGCTATTTTCTGTTCGACGAGCCGGATCTTAAGCATGAGGCGATAAAGCTCGGAGCTAAACATTCGCGTATTGATTTCTTTTAACCCCGTGATAACCTTTGATGAGCTCGGCGATGCCCTTTGCCAGAGAGTAGTGGGGCTTGAAACCGGAGCGCTCTATCTTTTCATTGCTGATGATGTAATCTCTCTTGTCAGGGTCCTCGCCGACGGCCGCTTCGGTGAAATAGAAGTGAGGGATCTGTTTCTTGATTTCCTCGCAGAGCTCCAGTTTACTGATGTTGCAGTTGCTTAAACCCACGTTATACGGTTCATTTTGCATCGCCTCAAAATTTTTGATGCAATGACTGAAGGCCCTGGCGACATCGCGGACATGAATATAATTTCTTTTAAAATGCGCCTCAAACAAAATGAGAAAGCCGTCATTGACCGCGCGGTAGACGAAATCGTTCACCAAGAGATCCAGACGCATGCGCGGGCTGATGCCGAATACCGTCGCAAGGCGCAGTGTGATGCAATTTCCCGAATCGAGAATGGCTTGTTCCGCTTCGACCTTTAAACGGCCATAAAGCGAAAGCGGTTTGAGCGGGCTTTTTTCATCGCAAGGAACCCCTTTTTGCCCTATGCCGTAGCCGCTATTCGTTGTCGGATAAATGAGCCTTTGGGATTTTGCGCGCAGCTCGAGGATCAAGCGAATGGCGCCGAGATTGGTCGTCTCGGCGCTCACGGGATCCTTAACGCAAAGCGGCGCCCCGGTCAGGCAGGCCAGCGGAATGATCAGTTCCGCTTTTTTGATTTCCCTCGCCATGAGGTTCTTGTCCCTCGCGTCGCCGCGAATAAGTGTGAGCTTATCGTCATGGCAGCAATCCAGAAGAGAGGCCTGGTTGTACATAAAATTGTCGATCGCAATCACGTCATGGCCCTCCTGCAATAAATGAGGAACCATGATCGACCCTAAATAACCCGCCGCACCCGTCACTAAAATAGTCATGATGCCCGCCTTTAGGATGGATCAGTGTATTCTAACGATGTCTTCACTTCTCAAGCCGATCTGCCGAAGCGCTCGGACATCCTCAGGCGAATCGATTAAAGAAGTCATTATAACCTTCCCTTTATAATTTTTCAACTTTTCTTCAGAATCGGAATCGTATACCCCATAGAATCCTATCGACGTTGTTTCAATCAGGGTTTTTAAAATACGCGCGAGCCGGCCGCGCCCATAGAGGGCGACGTGGCCAGTCCCCTCGCGTCTCAGCTCGTCCAAAATTCTATCGCAATTTCTAAGAACGTAGAGATTATTGTTCCAATTTCTCCAGATAAAAGTGTAAGCCAGGCAAATCTTATCGAGGATGCTTTTTTTCATAACGGAGGAGCCGGGCCAGGTTTGCGCTTTGCGCCTCAGCTGATTGAAAATCAAATCCGCCATGAAAAACCCTAGTTTCAAACACAAAATCAAATGCTTAAGCGGCCCAGGCTGAGAACGCGTCTTTGCAATCAGATTCTTCAGAAAAAATTTGGGGTCAAATGCCCGGCGCAGGTTCTTTTTCCTCCACCTTTTTATCTCCGAAACCGGGACAAGGCATTCTTCCGCCGGAAGATACCGGACTTCGTCTTTATTGCGCAAAAGCCGGACGGCCATATTTCCGACGAGCGGCCTTGTACGGCCGGTTCGCCTGGCTTCAAGCGCCGCAAGCGACATATTTTTTCCGTCGTGAGGCCCTAAATAGTTGCTCGCGCCGTCGGCGCCGGGATGCCAGGTGTGGAATAAAAATTCAGAGGGATGCCAAATTTCCTTTTTGCCGCTATTGACCAGCCGAAACGTAAGCTCGTACGGTCCGCAGATATGGCCGAGGTAATCGATGTGTTCGTCTGCTCCGCCAATTTCAATAAGGTCTCGACGCAGCGCGCACATACACGCGCCGTAATTGCGGGTGTGAAGAATATCCGAGTCATCCAAAAGGCCGGTGGACTTACCGTCTTTCCAGTTGATACAACCTTTGCCGGTCACTTCGTCGAAGGATGGGTAGTTAAAAGGATAAAATTTCTTATGGACATTCCTTACTTCGTCCAAATGAAGCACGATTCGCTCGTCTTTTTCGAATTCTTTAACGATACTCTCGACGAAACTGGGCTTCACCATGACATCGGAATCGCAAATCACGGTGATTCTGCCCCGACTCATCACGATTCCCGCGTTGTACAGGAGGTGCTTGTGATAATAAACGTCCTCGGGCATTTCGAGAAGAATCCATTGGTCGACGCAGGGCGCTTTGCCGTCATTTTGCGACTGTTCCAAAGCAAACCGGATGGAAGACGCCTCCCTTTTGTAATATTCGATCCAGAGGATCTCATATTGGTCTCTAGGGACGGTTTGCTCGTTCAGGTAACGCAGCACATGAAAACTCTCACGGACAGACCAATCCAATAATATCACGCTTAATCTGGGTTTATTTGGCAAGTCGCTGTTAAAGAGTACTTTCATAAATTTTTAGCGCGGGAAGGCTTCTCGAAGCCCGCCGTCCACGGGCAAGATAGCCCCTGTGGTCTTGGCGGAACGATGAGAAGAGAGAAAAAGGACGGTCTCGGCAACGTCCTCGGGCTCCACACGAACTTGAAGAAGATTTCTTTTTTGGTAATATTCTTCGAGTTTTGTTTCAGCGATGCCAAATGTTTTCGCCCTGTCTCTTTTGATCTTGGACCACAACCCCGAATCCTTGAACACGCCGTCCGGATTGACCATATTCGAGCGGATGCCGAAAGGCGCCCCTTCGATCGCCACGATCCTTGCCAATTGGGCACAGGCTGCCTTCGAGGCGCTGTAAGCGCCGAATTCAGCGCCGGGGGCCAGAACATTTTTGGTGACCATAAATACGAAACGGCCTCCTATTCCCTGCCTTTTCATCAGACGCATCGCTTCACGCAAGACGATGAAATGACCGGTCGCGTTCACCGCCAGATTTTTTTCCCATTCAGCAAGAGAAAGCTTTTCGAGCGCGGCGACGGTGGCCACTCCCGCGTTGGATACGACGATGTCAAGACCGCCCAAGTGGCGGAGGATTTTTTGAAAAGCCAGATGCACGCTCGATTCTTGCGTCACGTCCATCGGGATGCCCAAGGCTTTTTTCGCCTTAAACTCTGAATTGATCTCTGACTCGAGAAGCCGCACCTTTTCCGGATCCGTGTCGGTCACGACGACTTGAGCCCCGGCGAAAGCGAGCTTCCGAACCACGGCTCGCCCGATACCGCCGCAGGCTCCTGTAACAAGCGCTATTTTCCGGGCCAACTCTTTTTCGGGCGGAGCAAGACTTAATTTATAAAGTTCAAGCGGCCAATATTCAATTTTAAATGCTTCACGAGGCGGGAGCGACACGTAGCGGTCGATAAAAGATGCCGCGCGCATCACGGAGATCGAGTGTTCGTAAATCTCCGCTGTGATCAGAGCGGAATCAAGATCTTTGCCGGAGGTAATCATGCCTACGCCAGGAATCAAAATAACGGCGGGGTAGGGATCCAGCATGAACATTCCGGGATCGGCGAATTTTTTATAATAACGCTCATGCGCGAGCGCGTAGGCTTCAAGCTGGCGTTTGACCCCACCATCTGTTTCGTCCGTGAGTTTCAGAAAACAAGGAATTCTTTTTGTTCGGAGCATATGATCCGGCGTGGCCGGTCCCCGTTGAGACACGCGCGGCGCGCTTTCCGAGCAAACAAATTCAAGAACAGGATCCGAATCACATAGATGCAGAACGACGGGTTTCGCCCGGCTTAGAACGTTCCTTAGTTCGGGCATAAAGCGCTCGATAAAAACTTTCCTTAATCCATGAGAAAATGGTTTAACTTTTTGCCCCCCCAATGGCTTTCTATTTCCCGCCTTTTGTCGAATAAAATATTCGGCGCGGGTCACCATCTCAATCATCCGGAGATAACTCGTCTTCGAATCGTCGCCCCAAGTGATGATCCCGTGTTTTTCAAGAATGGCCCCTTGGCACTCCGGACGCCGCGCAACTTCGGCCGCGAGTTTTTTTGCCAGATCAAATCCCGGTTTCACGTAGGGGACAAAAATCAATTCTTCACCGTAGACTTCTTCACAGATTTGTTTGGGACGCCGCGTATTGGTGAGGGAAAGAATGGCGTCCGCGTGCGTGTGGTCGATCGCCTGATAGCGCAGAAAAGCGTGAAGTAGAGCCTCAATAGAAGGACGCGGCGCCTTCGTGTCCGAAAGGCAGCGGTTCAGATAATCCACCATTGCTTCATCGGTCATCGCGGTTCTTTTAATTGCAGGAAGAACTTCTTCCAGTTTTAAGGGGGAGAAATCTTTAGGCTGGCAACTTTTGAGATCCGAACCGCTTCCTTTGACCCGGAGTACTTGAATGGTCCTTCCGAGATGGTCTTTTTCAACCATCTTGGAGGAGGTGTTTCCGCCGCCCCATACGCAAAGCTTCGATTCGCTGCCGATCAGCCGTGAACGATAAACTAAAAGATCGAGCGGACTCTTTCCTTTCGCCTGGCTGTCTTTCCAAAGGGACCGCATTATATATTTTTCCTAAAAACCTGAGCGATACTCTTTTGGGAAGGTTTGATAATGCCTTTCTCAGTAATAATGCCCGTCACATACTTGGCGGGGGTAATGTCAAACGCGGGATTTAGAGCTCTCGAACCCGGTGAAGAAATAAGAATTCGCACTTGGGTTCCACGCGTCCCTCGGCCGCTTTGATAAAGCACTTCCTCTTCGGAACGCTGTTCAATGGGGATTTCATTTCCGTTCCGGCAATTCAGGTCAAAAGTGGATGTGGGCGCCGCCACGTAAAAAGGGATGCCAAACTGCCTGGCGCAAATGGCCTTCTCAAGCGTTCCTATTTTATTGGCGACATCCCCGTTCGCCGCAATCCTGTCCGCGCCGACAATCACGAGATCCACCTTTTTCTTGGACATAAGATAAGCACCGGCATTATCGGGAATAATCACATGCGGGATATTTTCATTTTGAAGCTCCCAGGCGGTGAGTCTGGCCCCTTGGTTGCGCGGCCTTGTTTCATCCACATAAACAAAGATTTTCTTCCCGTTTTTCGCCGCCACATAAATGGGCGCCAGCGCTGTCCCATAATCAACAAACGCGAGCCATCCGGCATTGCAATGCGTTTCGACAGAGGCCCCGTCCTTGAGAAGCTTGCTTCCTATCTCGCCGATCCTGCGGCAATCTTCTTCGTCCTTGCGCACGAGAGCCTGCGATTCTTTCACCGCCGCGTCTTTTGGATCTTTTGATTCTCTGGCCCGGTCGAAGACTCGTCTCAC
>OBEQ010405485.1_pt1 | contig 12860 bp, 12 predicted proteins | sample 1670901 | NCBI WGS metagenome assembly OBEQ01 (sample SAMEA104232315, study PRJEB22302) | groundwater metagenome | biome: forest; feature: aquifer; material: groundwater | place: USA | collected 2011-08-07 | depth 5.4 m
ACCGAGTATGCGGGCACACGCAGCGTGGGTTTCTCCAGCACGTAAAAGCGCGGCAAGCGTCACACGCTCGTCGCGAGTTAAATGATGATGGCTCATTCCTCGAGCCTACTTCATTTGTTGCGTTTCAAGCTTGGATTCAAGTAAGTCATTTGACCAAACTCAACACTATGCTACTGTAGAACTAGTCATATTTTGGCTCTTTCAAAACGCTAGAGAATAGCCGTAGATTTGAGTGCACTGAAAGTGCATTGAAATCTGCGGCTATAAAGTCGCAGGTGTAAATAAAAACTCAACAAAAGGATAAAAGCCTATGAGATGGAAAAAGTTATCCATCATCGGTGCGGTTATCGGTCTTGGTATAGCGTCGGCATTCGGTCACGTGCGTTCTACTGCGCCCCCAGATGTTGTAGCGGCGAAGCAGACAACGCAACCAATTGAACTAGTCATCGTCATTCTCGTCGCGAATTCGCACACTACAGCTAATCTCCCGGATCTCGCAACGATCATTCCCGCGGCCGAAGCGCCCATCAGTGCTTTGCCGACAATGGACTTCACCGCTCTGAAGACACATACGATAATTGACATCGACGTGGCCACTGCGATAACAAAAGGAGATTGCTTCGGCGCAGAACTTGCCACGGCGACGGCTCTAGCGGTTACGTTCGCAACATAATAAACAGATCCGCGAACAGTTTTCGAAGCTCGATCGTTCCTCCTAGGGACATCGAGTTTTTTTATGCTAAGATTTGGAACAAATGAAACGAGTCTTTTTAATCCACGGCTTTGATGGGCGACCTGATAATCATTGGTTTCCATGGCTCAAGCGCGAGCTTGAAGCGCGCTATTTCAAAGTCTATACTCCAGCTATGCCTAATGCCGCTCATCCAAAAGTACATGAATGGATTTCTTTTATAAAAGAATGGGTAGGAAAACCAGACGAAGAAACTTTTTTCGTTGGCCACAGTCTTGGTTGCATTGCTACTGTTCGATATCTTGAAACTTTGCCTGATGATGCAAAAATCGGCGGTGCCGTTTTTGTGGCCGGCTTTTCGGGGAATATAAACGCTCCTGAAATTGAGGAGTTTTACGCTTTGCCCGTTGACGTGTCGAAAGTACGCCGCTTTGGTAACAAATTTGTTTCTATTCTTTCCGATAATGATGATACTGTACCACTTGAAAAAGGCATTGAATTTTCCAACCTCTTGCGGGCAAAGACAAGGGTGCTCCGAGGCAAAGGCCATTTTTGTAAAGATGATGGGGTGACATCGTTGCCGGAAGTTCTCAAGGCACTGCTTTAGGAAGAACAGGATTTTTAATTCTCAATTTTTAATTTTTAAATAATGTCTTAAATCTAAATTTTTAAAAATTGAGACATTAGGATTTATTTAAAAATTAAAAATTTAGTATTTAAAATTTCTCCACCGTGCATCACATCCACCAAACTGAAGGTTTTATCATTGATTCAAAAAACACCGGCCAAGCTGATCGGGTATTGTTCGTCTTTACCGAAAAGTTGGGACTTGTTGCCGCTGCCGCCAAGAGTGTCCGAGAAATGCGCTCTAAGTTGCGACCGCATTTACAGGAAGGAATGCAATCCCGATTTTCATTGGTGCACGGCAAGAGTGGATGGCGTGTTACCGGTGCGGAGCAAGTTGTCTCATGGTTTGAGATACTTTCCGGTGATTCTCTGAAGCAGTCAATTTTTGCGCGAGTGAGTTTTCTGCTTCGAAGATTTCTTCACGGCGAAGAGCCACATCAGGAATTGTATAATCTTCTCTCCCACGGTTTTACTTTTTTGCGGGATCTTGAAAGTGAAAAGAAAAAGCTCGATGCTTTCGAAGCCCTAATTGTCTTACGTGTTCTCAATTTGCTTGGCTATGTAGGAAAAAATTCTGTGGCAGAGTCTCTCTGGAGCATTCCATACATATGGAACCGGCCTCTTCTTGGTACAGTAGAAGCTCATTACGAAGAAGTGCTTGTGCATATAAATAGGGCGCTTCGGGAGAGCCATCTTTAGGGAAAATTCGAAGTACGAAGCACCAAATTCGAAACAACCCGCCCGTACCGAAACGGTACGTTTCGGGCGGGTATCTAAATCCAAATATCAAAATTTCAAACAAATTCCTTTTCTCATTTTTTGCTATTTTCCTCATTTAGAATTTAAGTATTGTTTCGGATTTCGATATTCGAATTTGATTATTCCGCCGGCGGCCGGCGGTATGGTATACTTTTCTTTATGCAAAATCCTCGAGAGGAAAGTGATCCTATTAACCGGCTTAAAAACGAGTTGTATGCGCGCAATCCGCGTATTAGCGGCCATCCAAAGCCAGAATTGTCTTCTACCCATGTAGATGTGGAAAAAAACTGGGAACCTCCGGCGCCATTCGATCCCTTTGCTGAAGTCTCGCAAAAAAAATCGCATCCTCTACTTGTCGGCTCCCTCATTTTTTCGTTTGTTTTTTTTGCGGGGGCGGCGGTATTCGCGGCTTATACTTTTTCTCGAGGCTCAAATATAGTGTCAGAAAAGAATGTTATGCTCGAAGTGGCCGGTCCCTCTTCTGCAAGCGCCGGAGAGCCACTGCCTCTTGAGATCGTCATTTCAAATACCAATGCCGCCTACCTTGATGGAGTAAAGCTTACCGTGACATATCCTGAAGGCACTCGTGAAGCGGTAGATACGAATACCGAATTGCCGCGACAAGAATTTGCCATTGGTGCGCTTGCTCCAAATGAGGCACTTCGAAAAAAACTCGATGCTGTGGTCTATGGGGAAGAGGGGACAAAGCTTTCGATTGTTGCGGACATAGAGTATCGAGTTCGTGGTTCAAGTGCCATTTTTTCTAAGAAAAAATCTTTTGATATTTTACTTTCGTCATCTCCGGTCAGCATGACGGTTGACGTGTTTAAAGAGGTGACGTCTGGCCAGCAGTTTGAGATGGTGGCTACTCTTACCTCAAACTCGACGGCTACACTCGAGAATATTCTTCTTAAGGCCGAATATGTCTCTGGTTTTACATTTTCAGTATCTGTTCCTGCCCCTACGAACGGCAACGATAGTTGGTTTATCGGTGACCTGCGACCTGGCGAAAAGAAAGTTATAAAAATTAAAGGCAAAATAGAGGGCACGGACGGTGATTCGAGGGCTTTCCGCTTTACGGTTGGCCCCGTAAGTAGTTCAAATGTTCGTCTTATCGGTACACCCCTTGTATCTCTTGTCGACACGGTTGCCATAAAAAAACCTTTCATTTCACTCGGTCTTTCTCTCAATGATAATATAAACGGCAAAGCGTCAGTGCCGGCTGGTGCTCCTATTTTTGCCCACATTACTTGGACAAATAATTTACCAAGCCGAATAGTGGATGCAGAGATAACCGCCAAATTATCTGGACCAATCAACCGTAATTCAGTCTCTGTTGTGCGCGGTTTTTATAAATCATCTGAAGACATCATTATTTGGGGCAAAGCAGATGTTCCTTCTTTGGCGGTCTTAAACCCGGGGGACAGCGACGACGTTCAATTCAATTTCGCTTCACTGTCAGCTGAAAATTTGCTTGCGCTTGGGCAAGGCCAGGAAATCCAGATCGAAATAACCGTTAAAGGTAAGCGGACGTCCGAAACCAATGTGCCTGAAGAAATTGTCTCGGTCACGACTGGCACCGTCCGGATTTCATCGAATATCGCTTTCTCGGGAAGAGTACTGTATTCCGTGGGTGCGTTTAAGAACACTGGACCAATTCCTCCTCGGGCTGATCAAACCACGACCTACACCGTTGTCTGGACCCTTACCAACAGCTTGAATCGCTTGACCGGTGTTGAAGTGAAAGCTAGTTTGCCAACCTACGTTACATGGCTTAATGTCACTGGTCCATCGAGCGAATCAATTATCTATGATCCAAACTCTCGCGAAGTTGTTTGGCGAGCGGGAACTCTTGATGGCGGCACTGGTTTTAAAGGTACACCCCGCATTGTTTCATTTCAGATTGCCATAGAGCCAAGTATCTCTCAAGTTGGAACGGCTCCGACTCTTGTCGGTGCCACTAGTGTTGTAGGAAAAGATTCTTATACCGGTGTTGAATTGCGCGATTCTGGTTTCCAACTCAATACCTTTATGGGGACTGATCCCGGATATCAACCTGGTTCGGAGACCGTGCGGCAGTAATTTAAATCTATTAACTATTTATGGCAAAATTAGAAGATATTGTGGCATTATCAAAGCGTCGTGGCTTTGTCTATCAGGGCTCAGAAATTTACGGTGGACTTGCCGGTACATGGGATTATGGACATTACGGTCTTGAACTCAAAAACAATATTCAGAATCTTTGGTGGAAGCGTTTCGTGAAAGATCGTGAAGATATCTATGGCGTGGATGCAGCAATTTTGATGAACAAAGAAGTGTGGAAGGCCTCCGGCCATGTTGGCGGTTTTTCTGATCCATTAGTCGAGTGTAAGAAATGCAAGCATCGTTTTCGCGCAGATCACTTAGGTGATACAAAAAAATGTCCGGACTGCGGCGGAGAGCTTGGAGCGCCTCGGCAATTTAATATGATGCTTGAGACACACCTCGGCGCTCTCGAGGATGCTTCTGCTGTTTCATACCTTCGGCCGGAAACTGCCCAGGGGATTTTTGTAAACTTTAAAAACACCATTGATAGTTTTCATCCGAAATTGCCGTTCGGCATTGCGCAAATTGGCAAAGCGTTCAGGAATGAAATTGCTCCTAGAGATTTTCTCTTTCGGGTGCGGGAACTTGAGCAGATGGAAGTTGAGTATTTTGTAAAGCCAGATGAATGGAAAAAATATTTTGACCTTTTTCTTGAGGAGCAAAAATCTTTCCTCAAAGATCTCGGTCTTTCAGAATCAAAAATCCACCTGGTGGAAGTGCCCCCTTCTGATCGAGCTCATTATTCGAAACATAGCGTTGATACGGAGTTTGATTTTCCTTTTGGCCAAAAAGAACTCCTGGGTCTCGCATACCGGACAGATTTTGATTTGAAGGCTCACACTGAAGCAAGTAAGGTGGATCTTTCATACTATGATGAAGAAACCAAAGAACGTTTTATTCCGCATGTCATTGAACCGACTTTTGGTGTTGGTCGTTTAATACTCGCTATTCTTTCAGATTCTTATACCGAAGATGAACTTGGCGGAGAGAAACGAATCTATTTGAAATTTAATCCAAAAGTGGCGCCGGTAAAAATTGCTGTTTTCCCTTTGCTTAAAAATAAGCCCCAACTTGTCGAGAAGGCGAGGGAAGTGTACAAAGATCTCAAAAAAGAATTCGGTGCCGTTGAATTTGATGATAATGGTAATATCGGCAAACGCTACCGCAGGCAAGATGAAATTGGCACGCCATTTTGTGTGACCGTGGATTTTGAGACAATCGAAAAAGATGATTCAGTTACTGTCCGGGATCGAGATACCGGAAAGCAAGAAAGAATTGGGGTGAAAGATTTGTCGGCTTTTCTCAAAGAAAAACTTTCCTAGTTTTCTCTTATTGCCCCATGCTTTTTCCTGCTGTCTCGTTTATGGTGGCTTGTGAAAGATATGGTAGTATCTAACACGACACTAATCCACGAATGAGGAACGAATGACACGAATAGTTTAAGAACCCTTCCGAATAGGGCATTCGAATTATTTGTGTCATTCGCAGAAGTTCGTGGATTGGTGTCGCATTTTTATGAATTTCACCAAAAAAGTTCTCGATAACGGCTTGCGGATCATCACAGTCCCGATGAAGGATAATCCTACAGTGACGGTACTCTGTATGGTTGAAGCAGGTTCAAAATATGAAGTGAAGAGAACTAGCGGTATTTCGCATTTCCTTGAACATCTCTGTTTTAAGGGCACTACAAAGCGTCGAAAGTCGATTGATATTGCGCGTGAGCTTGATTCACTTGGCGCCCAATACAATGCATTTACCTCGCAAGAATTTACGGGCTATTACGCAAAATCTGATGCCAAGCATTTTGATACTGTTCTTGATGTGGTTTCGGATGTGTATCAAAATTCACTGTTTCCGGCTGAGGAAATTGAAAAAGAAAAAGGCGTCATTTGTGAGGAAATTAATATGTATCAGGATCTTCCACAGAAGCACGTCCAGGATGTGTTTCTCGAGCTTCTCTATGGCGACACTCCTGCTGGTTGGAATGTCGCTGGCAGCAAAGATTCTGTTAACTCCTTCACTCGTCCAGATTTCTTGAAATATCATGAAGAACGATATATTTCTGGAGCCACGGTGGTGGTAATTGCTGGCAACATCAACGAAGAGAAGGCTGTCGCCAAAGTCATTGAACAATTTTCGACTATACGGTCCGGAATTAATAACGGCAAGCTGAAAGTGGAGGAAAAGCAAACCGAACCAGCCATGCGGATCGAATATAAAGAAACTGATCAGACTCATATTGTTGTGGGAGTGCGATCGTTCGATACCTATAGTGTCTGTAACCCAGCTCTTAGGATTATTAGTGCGTTGCTTGGTGGCGGTATGAGTTCACGGCTTTTTCAAAAAATAAGAGGGGAGATGGGAGCGGCATACTATGTCGGAGCTGGCAATGATAGTTTTACCGACCACGGTTTTTTTGAAATTGTGGCTGGGGTTGATTCGAAAAAAATAGTAGAAGTTACCTCGGCCATTTTGAGTGAGATGGCTCGTCTAAAAAATGAACCGGTATCAGAGCAGGAATTGCGCAAAGCCAAAGATTACGTTGAAGGAAATTTATACTTGGGTCTTGAATCATCAGATGAACTCGCAGAATTTTATGGGTACCAGGAAGTACTTCGAAAAAATGTGCGTCTGCCTAAAGAGGTTGCCAAAGAGACCCAAATGGTGACAGCCGAAGAGGTCCTCAAAGTTTCTAATGAAATTTTCAATACTGATCACTTAAATATGGCAGTGATCGGACGATATAGAGAGGAAGAAATGTTTAGGAAAATATTGAAGCTTTAAGAAAATCCGAATATCGTCATGCCTTAGGACAGATCCGTCCTTAGGCGGAAAATCCGAAACAAATTCAAATATTAAAATGAAGAAAATTGGGAAAACAAAGAAAGAATCCGTTTTGAATTTAAATATTCGGATTTAGATATCCGCCCGAAACGTACCGTTTCGGTACGGGCGGGTTGTTTCGGATTTTGGATTTTTCCACGCTTTAAAAAAACAGACGTTGGTGTTACTATGAAGCCATGTTCGAACGCCAAGGTGGAAATATGCTCGTAAAGATCAATTCCGGCACTATTGCTAGGGCCATTATTATTGGCCTTTTATTCCTACTTTTGTGGCGTGTCCGTGACCTCTTTCTTATTGTCCTTACCGCTATTGTTATTGCTTCAGCCATTGAACCGGCCACACGGTGGTTTGCCAAATTTCGTATTAGAAGGCTTGCGGCAGTTCTTGCCACCTATATTGCTGTGGCTACTGTTTTTCTTTCCCTTGTGTATTTTATCTTGCCAACAGTCTTGGGAGATCTCTCGAATTTTTTAAGTACGGTACCTCGGATTATTGGACAAGTGGCCACAGATCAGAATATTGGTGGCAGTTCAATTACTGAAACAACAGGAAAACTTTCAAACTTTTCAAGTGGTCTGACTGCGTCACAGGGAGTAGTAAAAAATATTACCGAAAGTTTGAAAGCCACGCCCGCAAAAGACGCCGTTACCGCGCCTGCCAAGACCTCTTCAATTGTTGAAATAGTGAATGAGTTTCGAGATGCCCTTTCAAATTTTTCTGACAGTTTTGTTCGCATATTGAGTCTCGTATTCGGCGGCGTTTTTAGTTTTATCATCATTGTGGTTCTTTCTTTCTATTTTGCGGTACAAGAAAATGGCATCGCTAATTTTTTGCGAGTCATTGTGCCGCTTGAACATGAGGACTACGTCATTGATCTCTGGAAACGGTCACAGCGAAAAATCGGCTACTGGATGCAAGGCCAAGTTCTGCTTGCTTTGCTTGTCGGAGTGCTCGCGTATCTCGGGCTTACTATCCTTGGCACTAAAAACGCCCTGTTGTTTTCATTGAGTGCTGCAGTTTTTGAAATTATTCCGCTTTTTGGACCGGTGCTTGCCGCCCTTCCGCCGGTTGCCGCCTCTTTTATAGACGGAGGCCTCACTTCTGGACTGCTCGTGGCTGGGCTTTTTCTCATTATTCAGCAGTTTGAAAATCATCTCATTTATCCGCTTGTGGTGAAGAAAATTGTTGGTGTTCCTCCTATTCTCGTCATCATTGCTCTTATTGCCGGAGCGGAACTGGCAGGCTTTTTGGGTATTATTCTTTCGGTGCCTGTCGCGGCCGTGCTTATGGAATATTTTACCGATATTGAGAAGAAGAAGCACGGCCGTTCCAACAAGATTGATAATCTGACGCCGAAAAATACCTAGAACCTGCCATGTCCGTCGACTCCCAGAAAAAATTTTATATCACGACGCCCATTTTTTATCCCAATGCCAATCTGCATATGGGGCATGCCTATTCGACAACCGTCTCGGATATTATTGCTCGATATGAACGCTTAAATTTCGGTAAAGAAGGTGTCTATTTCCTCACCGGGGCGGATGAAAATACCGAAAAAGTCGTTCGTGCCGCCAAAGCCGTTGGTAAGGAGACTCGAGAGTATCTCGATGGAATTGTTGCAAATTTTAAAAGCCTTTTTTCTGATTTAGAAATCTCATACGATCAATTTATTCGCACTTCTGATGAAAAAGTCCATTGGCCGGGAGCGGTGGAACTTTGGAAACGTATTGCGGCGGCAGGGGACTTAGAAAAAAGAACCTACGAAGGGTTATATTGTGTTGGACATGAGGCGTTTATCACAGAGAAAGATTTGGTAAATGGCAAATGTCCTGATCACAATGAGACGCCGCAGACGCTCAAAGAAGAAAACTATTTTTTCAAGCTTTCAAAATATACACAACGGATTAAAGAAGAAATTGAAAGTGGTCAATTTAATATTATCCCCCATACTCGAAAAAATGAAATTTTGGCTCAGCTTGAGAGGGGGCTGGAGGATATAAGCTTCTCTCGGCCGGCAGAAAAGGTGTCTATGGGCATTCCGGTGCCGGGCGATGAAACTCAAAAAATGTATGTCTGGTGCGACGCCCTGGCAAACTATATTTCCGCTTTGGGATTTGGCACGGCTGATGATTTTCTCTACAAAAAATTCTGGCCAGCTGATGTGCATGTCATCGGCAAAGATATTTTACGTTTCCACGCCGCCATCTGGCCCGGCATGCTCCTTTCGGCTAGATTGCCACTTCCCAAGAAACTTTTTGTTCATGGCTTCATTACTTCCGGTGGCAAAAAAATGTCAAAAAGTTTGGGTAATGTTATTGATCCTGTTGAACTCATTCGAAAGTATGGTGCGGAAGCTGTGCGTTATTTTCTTGCTCGTCACATTACTCCTTTTGAAGACGGTGATATTACTCTCCAAAGTTTCAAAGACGTCTACAATGCAAACCTCGCTAATGGTTTGGGAAATTTAGTGAGTCGTACACTTACAATGGCGAATAAGAATGGAGTCGAGCTTCTCGAGAAAAGGGAAGAGCTTGATCCAAAATTTGTGGAGGCCATGGAGAAATTTGAGATAAACAAAGCGGCAGACATTGTATGGCAGAAAATTTCCGAGGCCGACGAATATGTTCAAAAAAACGAGCCATTCAAGAAGATTAAGACCGACGAAACTGGCGCCAAAAAAGACATTGCCCATTTGCTTTTTCTCCTTCACGAAATTGCTTTCCACTTACAACCTATTCTTCCCCAAACCGCTGGCACCATTCTTGATCTTGTCTCTTCCTCAAAAATTCCAACTGCTCCTCTTTTCCCTCGAAAAGAATAGATTTTCGCTATACCATGCCCGACTATATTGACGTTCACGCCCATGTAAATTTTGAAGCCTTCGCAGTGGATCGCGACGAGGTTGTTAAACGTGCACTCGATAACAGTACATGGATGATTAATGTGGGGACGCAAGTTAACACCTCGAAAGCGGCGATAGAGCTTGCCGAAAAATACGAGAAGGGCGTTTATGCCATTGTGGGACTTCACCCCGTGCATACGGATAAGTCATACCACGATAAGAATGAACTAGGTGAAGGCGGCCAAGAATTTACTTCCCGGGGTGAGCAGTTTGATCTTACGATATATCGTAAGATGTTAGCTCATCCGAAAGTGTTGGGAATAGGGGAATGCGGTTTGGATTACTTTAGATTAAAGATTGAAGATGAAAGGTTAAAGGAAGAGCAAGAAAAAGTTTTTCGAAAACAAATTGAATTGGCGATTGAATTTGGTAAACCTCTGATGCTTCACATTCGCAATGCATACAAAGAAGCTGTTTCTATTCTTAAATCTTTCATCTTTCAACTTTCAACTGCTCCCGGCAACGTTCACTTTTTCGCCGGCACTTGGGAAGAAGCCAAGTTATTTTTAGATTTAGGATTTACGCTCTCTTTTACAGGAGTCGTCACTTTTGCGCGAAGTTACGATGAGGTTATTAGAAATGTGCCACTTGATAGAATTTTAAGCGAAACCGATTGTCCGTACGTGACTCCTGTGCCGCACCGAGGGAAGCGCAACGAACCACTTTTTGTCCAAGAAGTCGTTAAAAAAATTGCTGAAATAAAAGAAATTGAAATCGAGGCAGTTAAGAAGCAAATAGTAAAGAATGCTACGAAGCTGTTTTCAATTGTCGACAAATAGGAAGAATAAAATTACAAATCCAAAATTACAAGCTCCAAATAAATTCAAAATCACAAGCACTAAATTTAAAAAAGATTGTTTAGAATTTTGATATTGTGATTTATTTCGGATTTGTAATTTTGAGCTTGTTGCTTTGACCCCGATTGGGCTCTTGCCCAATCGGGGCTCCTATGTTACTATTCTCTCTACGTAAAAAAATGTATGACGGACGAAATTCAAAGCGAAAAAGCAGATAATCTCGAAATCTACGAAGTAGGTTATATTATCGAACCGGCTCTTTCTGAAGCCGATTTGCAGGAAGTGGTGGCTTCCATTAAAAGTGCTATTACTGACAAAGAGGGAAGCATCATCAGCGAAGAATTCCCGAAAAAGAGGGAGCTTACCTATACAATGGTCAAATCAGTAAATGCCCAAAACAAACGATATTCGTCTGGCTATTTTGGCTGGGTTAAATTTGAGCTTGACGCTAGTTCCATTAACGATATCAAAGTACTCCTTGAAAAAAACCTTAAAATCGTCCGATTTCTTATCATAAAGACCGTTCGGGGAAATACATTAGTCTATCAGCGAGCACCTTTTATTCCCCGCGTTGACGGTGAACGGCCGGTAAAGCGGGAAGCACCAAAAATGCAGGAAGGAGTCAGTCCGGTGGAGATTTCTGAAGAGGAACTTGATAAATCTATCGAGAAGCTTATAGTATAGGTATATGTATTTGAACAAAGCAATGGTTATCGGCAACTTGACCCGCGATCCAGAAATGCGATCGTTACCTTCCGGTATTAAGGTCACCACTTTTTCAGTGGCGACGAATCGAGTGTGGAAAGACCAAAGTGGCGCCAAAAAAGAAGCGGCGGATTTCCATAACATTGTGGTGTTTGGCAGACAGGCGGAGACTGTTGCCCAGTATATGAAAAAGGGAAGTAACGTCTTAATTGAAGGCAGAATGCAGACACGCTCATGGGATGATAAAACGAGCGGTCAGAAAAAATATCGGACTGAAATTGTAGCTGATCGAGTGCAGTTTGGCTCGCGGCCGGCTGGCGGAGGTTCGGGTGCTCCGAGTTCAGATTCATCAAGTTCAATAAAGGATGCTCCGAAAGACGAAGGCGGCGCGATCGAGTATCCAGAGGAAGAAATTAATCCGAATGATATACCGTTTTAGAGAAGCGTTTAGGGTATAGCGTATAGGATTATAGTCAGTGCAGAAGAATTTGATTTTTCTTACTAAACGCTATACGCTACACCCTATACCCTCGAATTTTATGACCAAACAGTGCTATTTTTCACAAAATAATATCAAGCATATCGACTATAAGGACACGGATATTTTGAAAAAATTCCTCAATCCTCACGGTCGTATGATTGCCCGAAAGCGCACCGGCGTTTCGGCCAAAAATCAGCGCAAACTGGCTGTGGCTGTAAAACGTGCCCGCTTTATGGGCCTTTTGCCGTACGTAGCGAGATAGATTGTCTGACAAAAAGCCAAGAAAGTTACTTTTTTATTGAAGATGGTTGCTATGATGATAATTATATGACGGCATATCTCTACTTATTTTTACTTTTTATACTCGTACTTATAGCAACCTTTGGTCAAACGTATTGGTTTTATACGCGGCAGAAACGAATGAGGGGTCTTGCCAGAGAATTTGGTTTATCACTCGAGAGCCAAAATAGTCTATTTGATTATTACAAATTGTACAGTGTGTTTTCGCGCGGGTTAAAAACCAATGAGAGATTGCATACTATCAAGGGCCGGGTCGGCAATCATGAGGTAGAAATTTACGATGTCTATAAACCTTTAGCGAAAATGCTTTTAGTTGGCCAGGCTTCGAGATATGCGAAGTATACGACACTTTATATTGATGGCAAAGAAACAACTGATCCATCGGGGCCAACAAATAAAAATATTCAGCTGTGGAATTTTTTTACAGCACTTACCCCAGGAATAAGAATGGCTCTTACGCCTATTTCATTTTTGCGTTCCAGATTGAATACATTAAGAGAGTAAGAAAAAACCGAGTTCCACTCGGTTTTTTTCTATTCATTAACCAGAACCCCGCCCGAAGCATTCGTTACATAAGGGCACCCTCTCATGTTGGAGGGCGGGGGTTGAAAGGACACCACGAAGCCTCTAAACGTGGTAAGGTGATTCCATGAGGATTCGAACTCTCAA
>OBEQ010045153.1_pt1 | contig 12859 bp, 12 predicted proteins | sample 1670901 | NCBI WGS metagenome assembly OBEQ01 (sample SAMEA104232315, study PRJEB22302) | groundwater metagenome | biome: forest; feature: aquifer; material: groundwater | place: USA | collected 2011-08-07 | depth 5.4 m
AATCAGCCTCCGTTGCGGGAGGATTAGCCAAAAGAGACTTAATCATTATTTCGGTAAGAGACATGGTATGGCAGTTAAAGATACAAATGAGATTATACACAAAACCCGGGAAGATTACAACCGTATAGCCAAGTACTTCTCCGATACGCGCCAACGCCTTTGGACCGAGCTGGAATGGCTAAAAAAGTTTGTCAAAAATGGACAAAATATTTTGGATTGGGGTTGTGGCAACGGCCGGCTTATTTTTCTTCTGAAGGGCAGAAAAGTTAACTATTTTGGTACGGATCAGGGCGATGGATTGTTAAAAATAGCAAGAAAAAACTTTAAAAAAGAAATAAAAGAAGGTTGGGTAAAATTTTTCTCCACAGCCAATAGAAAAAAACTTTTCCCTTTAAATTTTTTCAATCTGGTTTTTATGATCGCTTCGTTTCACCATTTGCCGGACAGGGAAACAAGGCTGGAGTTGTTGGTAGACGCCCACGAGCATCTAAAACCAAAAGGTAAATTAATTATTACTGTTTGGAATTTAGAAAGTGATTGGGCAAAAAAGAAAACAGATAGCGGTTGGCAGAAAATAGGGGAGAATGATTTTTTAATCCCCTGGAAGAATCCGGAAGGAAAAGTTTTGGCAAACAGATATTATCATAACTTCTCCAAAGAAGAGCTGGGCGGATTGCTCAAGGATGCGGGTTTTAAAATAGACAGTTTAGAATATGATGATAAAATAAATTGGACCGATAAAAAAGGCGGACGTAATTTAATCGCGGTAGCTAGTAAGCAGAAGTAATTATGCGTATTTTACAAATAAATAAATTTTTTTATCGTCGCGGCGGAGTAGAGACTGTATTTTTTGATACCATCAATGGCTTGCGCGAACGCGGACACGAAGTGAGCGAATTTTCCATGTTTTCTTCCGGCAATTTACCATCCGACTATTCGGCTTATTTTGCTTCGTCGGTTCCGGAGTTGGTGGGCAAAAATGATTTGGCAACCCAGTGGAAAATTTTTAAACGCCTTTTTTATTCTGCCGAAATTGAGCAAAAACTAAAAGCCCTTGTTTTGGCCAACGAACCGCAGGTGGCTCATCTCCACGGCGTGTATCATCATTTATCCGCCAGCGCCTTTACCCAATTATATAGCATGAAGGTACCGATGGTTTTGACGCTTCATGATTTTTTCCCGCTTTCCCCAAGCCGTAATTTCTTGCGCGGCGAAACTTTGGCGGAAGAGATTTATAAAAATAAATTTTATAACTGTGTCCGTTATCGCTGTATAAATAATAAATTTTTGCCAAGTTTGGCCGGTACTTTGGAAGCTTATTATTATCAGTTTAAAAAGATTTGGGACAGAGTAGATTTGTATATTTGCCCCAGTCAATTTATGGCCGATAAGTTTGTGGAGTATGGTTTTCCGGAGGAAAAAATGCGGGTTGTGCCCAACCCAATCAAACCGCAAACAGTCATTCCGCCGTTGGGTAATAAGATAGTTTATCTGGGACGTATTCATTATGAAAAAGGGATAAAAATCCTGATGGAAGCCGCCAAAGAATTGCGTGATTATAAACTTATGGTAGTGGGCAGCGGTCCTCAAGATAGTTGGGTGCAGGAATTTGCGCGTAAAAATATTCTTTCCAACATAGAAAGAGTCGGTTGGGTAGGCGGGGAGTCATGGCAAAAAGTGATGCAAGAAGCAAAGGTAATAGTAGTGCCGTCTTTGTTTTATGAAAATTGTTCAATGGGTATTTTGGAAGCCCTTAGTTATGGCCGAATTGTGGTGACCGTAGATAGAGGCGGTAATCCCGAACTGATAAAAGATGGTGTCAACGGGTTTTTGGCCAGGCCGGAAGATCCGGCCGATTTGGCCCGGGTTATCAGGCGCGCTATGGATACAACAGACGCGGAGGCGGCGGTAATTTCTGCCAATGCGGTTAAAACTTTAGAAAATCACCGCCCTGAAGATTACTTCAATAAGCTGGAAGAAATTTACGCGGAGGTTGTAAAATAAAAAATCACTCATTAAGAGTGATTTTTTAGGCCTTTATTGTTTGAAGCTTTTTCAGAGCGCCGGTCTTAGGAGAAGAGTAAAGCGCGATAGTTTGGTTGGTAATGTCTTTCCAGTTATAATTTTTTTCCACCAGCGCTTTATTTTTTACTCCTTTTTCTTTCAGTAATTCTGTGTTTGGAACAAGTTCGGTAATTTTTTGTGCCAACGAAATAATGTTAGTATTGCTAAACCAAAAACGTTCATCACTGATTATTTCCTTGTGTTCGGAAATATCCGAAACCAATACCGGTCGTGCGTAACTCATGGCCTGCAAAACAGTAATTGGCAGACCTTCGTTTTCAGACGGGTGCACCAACATGGCGGAATTGGCATACAACTCGGCCAGGGTCTGTTCTTTTTGCCAGCCGGTAAAGATAATGCTTTTGTCGCCACGAGCAATCTGACGTAATCGCGCTACATAACTGTCGGTAAAAGTAGAATCACCAACAATCACCAGTTTATAATCTTTTAATAATTCCGGATTTTGTTGACGCGCCAATTGCCAAGCTTCCAATAAGTAGTGCGCGCCTTTGTGTTTTACCAAACGGGAAACCATCAGTAAATATTTACCGGGTGTAATATCCCACTGATCAATAAGTGAACAGTTTTGGGGTTCGGCCGGCACGACACCGTTGGGAATATAAACGGTAGATTTTTGGTATTCATTTAAACAATAATTTTGGATGGTTTTTGATACCGAAATAGTTTGGTGAGCAAAAGCGCAGCCAATCCATTCACCCATATGAAGTACGAGTCGGGCCAAAAATCCCCATTTCTGGTGGTAGCGGTCCAGACAATGCATAGTTACCACCACTTTGGTTTTAGGAGAAAAAATTCTTGGGATCCAAGAAAGCAATGCTGGTCCTACACCATGGTAATGAATAACATCCGGCTTTTGGAAAAGCGCGTGAATGGTAGAAGTAAAAGTATGAAAAATCGCATCCAAATGTTTGGTGCGTAAAGTAGGTGTGTGTACAATCTGTACGCCATGGTAGTTTTTAATGTTTTTAGGTGTATACCAAGCGCGCGCGTATACCCCAACATTATGGCCTTGTTTAGCCAATTCTACCGACAGCTCCTCCACGTGGCGCTCAATGCCCCCGTAGATGGCTGGTATGCCTTTTTGTCCAATCATTAATATATGCATAACGGACAATCTTACCACATTTTAGCGGTTTTGTCAAGGGGTGGAAGAATTACAGCGCTGCGTTTCAGCGGACGTTACGCGGCATGATTTCGTTAAATCAAAAAAGCCCGCCGCACAACCACAGATTGGTTGTCGACAGGCTTACTACACACTAACTTATGCGATTGAGTCAGACTATTTTTGCTCTCCAGACGAAAGCGTAAAACCCACACGACGTACCAAAACGTAATTTTCGCCCCAATCATCCTTGTCCGGAATCCTGATGAGACAAGGCCAATTCCTGAGTTCAATTACCCGAACAAACCCCTTATCATTTTTGGCTTCGGTGTCCGGATCTATTCCTTTTAACGGCGGAATCTCCAGTGGAAATAGGAGAATATAATTCTCGTATTTGCCTGTAATCGGGAGGTCTTGCCTGTTATTGCTCAGGAACTCCGCGGTTTTTTTACCCATATCTTCGCTCTTGCAGAGGGCAGCGTATCCTCTGGCAATTACTTCTTTAGTTTGGAGGTTTTTCTCCGATTTTCCGTAGACGTGGATGATCTGGTAGATGCGTCCGCCTATCGGGAATTGCTCTACTTCCGGTAGGTCGGGCGTGGAAGCAGTGGATGGTACGGAGTTAGAATTTTCCGCCTTTGCTTTTGTCATGGATTTTCTCCACTTCTTTGGTTGATTTGTGCCTCCAAGAGGCTTCGGGGTAATTGTGTCATAAATGAAAGTGTTGTCAAGCTGTAGGGCAAGTTTGGTTAATCAAGGACTGCCTATTGACTTTTATCTAAAAGAGGAGTAGACTAGTCTATTCTGTTATAAATAATTAACGCGACTACAAACAACGTATGAAAAACTTTCACGGAAGCAACAGATCCGGCGGATCAAGAGGTCCAAAAGATTTTGGAAAAAGAGACTCTGGCGGACGCAGTTTTGGCGGTGGCAGCAGAGGATTTGGCGGAAGAGATTCCGGCGGACCAACAATGATGCATAAAGCAACCTGCAGTAAATGCGGCAAAGAATGCCAGCTTCCATTTAGACCAAACGGCAACAGAGCTGTTTTTTGCAGCACTTGTTTTGAAGTTGAAAAAAATGAAAATCCGGAAAGATCCGAAAGAAAGAGTTTTGATAAGCCCGCTTACCGAACAGAAAGACCTAGATTTGAGGATAAAAAAGTTTACGAGGCGGTATGCGGTAATTGTGGCGACAATTGCCTGGTTCCTTTCCGTCCCTTCCCCGGAAAACCGGTTTTCTGCAAGAAATGTTTTGATAAAGACGACAAGACTGTAAACAAAACTTTTGTGAAGGCCGAAAACTCAAGCGGCGCAAGCAACAAAGGTATTGAGCAGCTTAAAGCTCAAATTGAAACACTAAATATCAAACTTGATAGAATATTGCGCATGTTAACTCCGGAAATGGAACGCGACGAAGAAGAGGAAGAAGACGATGAAGAGACAAAAGAAATTATCAAAGCGATTAAAAAAACTTCCACTAAAAAATCAACAAAAAAAGCAAAGTAATTAACAAAAAACCGGCTCCCGTAAAGGGGTCGGTTTTTTGTTTTAAATACTTGTTAATTTCCTCGTGCCTGCTATACTACACGCGTCTTTAATTGGTTTTTAAATTTGTTAATTATGTCTGCTCAAACAGCTTTGTGGATTTTATTTGCCGCTATAATCGTAATTTTTTTGGCCCTTGATTTGGGGTATTTCAACAGACAAAGCCACAAGGTGGAATTAAAACCGGCCATTAATCAGTCTTTGTTCTGGATAGCGATATCCCTCGGCTTTGGTTTTTTAATTTTTATATTCCTGAGCAAAGAATTGGCCGCCGAATTTCTTAGCGCCTATGTGACGGAAAAAATGTTATCGGTAGACAATCTGTTTGTTATCATGCTTATTTTTAGTTATTTTAAACTGGAAGAAAAATATCACCACCGGGTATTGTTTTGGGGAATTATGGGGGCGATAGTTTTTCGCGCGGTATTTATTGGCGCCGGTTCAATTATAATCAGCCAGTTTCACTGGGTGCTTTATGTTTTTGGCGCCTTGCTTTTGTTTACGGGCATCAAATTATTGCGTGATAAAAAAGAAGAACACGTTGATTTTGAAAAAAAGGGAATTATTAAATGGGCCAGAAAATTTCTGCCTTTCTCTCTCAACCACCATAACGGTAAGTTTTTTGTCAGGGAAAATAATAAATTCGTGTTCACCTCTTTATTTCTTATAGTGCTTTTGGTGGAAGGCACAGATATTATTTTTGCCACAGATTCCATTCCGGCCGTATTTGCCATATCGCAAAATTTATTTATTGTTTTTACCTCAAACATATTTGCTATTATGGGTCTCCGCGCTTTATTTTTTCTCATCGAAAGTGTTCTGCGCCGGTTTCATCATTTGCAAAAAGGGCTGGCCTTTATACTTTTGTTTATCGGTTTAAAGATGCTGGCCGGTTTAATTGATTTGCATATCTCTTCTTTTATATCATTTGGCATCATTATGTCGGCGTTGGCGGTATCGGTTATTTTGTCCGTAATTTTTCCCAAGAAAATATAATTTATTAATTTAATTTTGTATGCATGGTTATGTGGCAAATATAGAGGAAGCTTCTTTGCAGAACGAAAATTTCCGCAAGGTATTATATACCGACAAAAATAGTCAGTTGGTATTAATGAGCCTTAAACCTGGAGAAGACATTGGCGAAGAAGTGCATCGGTTGGATCAGTTTATCCGTTGCGAAGCCGGAGAAGGCAAAGCCATATTAAACGGCGTTGAGCACAACATAAGCGATGGTTTTGCCGTGCTTGTTCCGCAAGGCACGTTGCACAATATTATTAATACTTCCGCGGATCAATATCTTAAACTTTATACATTATATTCGCCTCCCAATCATCGTGACGGTGTGGTGCACGCCACCAAAGCCGATGCTATGGCCGATGAAGCCGAGCATTTTGAGGGAAAAACAACAGAGTAATTATTTGCACAAAAAAATATCCCCCGACGTTACGTCGGGGGATATTTTTATTTAAGACTATTTAATTACGGAGTGCTGGTAGTTGTCGTTGTTGTTTTTATAACCTTGGCTGCAAGCAACGCCACCTTTAATTCTTTGCGGGCTTTTTCGGTGGCAGTTCTAAAATCGGCGCGCGCTTTATCCATAGCTGTTTTGCGGGCAGTTACAAAGCTTTGCAGAGAAGCGCCTAATCTTTCTACCGCTTTGCGGTCTGCGGCAAATTTTTCCCGAGCAGCTTTTACCGCTGCTTGGAAAGTGGCTTTGGCAGTGGCCGGAGCAACTCCGTTAGCGCAGTCGGTCTTGGCCTGTGTCTCGGCCGCCTTAAGAGCGGTTTGGAAGGTTGTTACTGCGGCTGCCATAACTGTTTTGCGGGCGGTAATGGCTGCGTCTGTGCTGGAGCGGAAGGTAGCGCGGGCAGCATCAAAGGCGGCTTGGCGGGCATTCACAGCCGCGGCTATAGCTGCTTGGAAAGTAGCCAGAGCTTGCGCTTGGGCAGGATTTCTGGCTTTGCCTTCCAGTTTGGCATAATGATCAGCGAGTTTTGTATCTACTTCATTTCGGTGTTCCGCTAATTTTTCATCGCGGTCGGAACGATTTTTTTCCAACTTAGACTCTCTTTCATTTCTTTTTTCATCTAATTTTTTTTCTTTGTTTGCCATATTGCTTTCCAATTTCGTGGAAGCATTTTCCAGACGTGTGCAGAAATTTACCGCAGGTTTGCCCGGTCTGGTGCTGGAAGCAGAGTCGCGTTCGTTTTCACGGGCTAAAGCCGGTAAAGCAATTATGTTGGCCAGCATGGCGGCGGACATAGCAATACCGACGATTTTTTTAGAAGTCTGTTGAAACATATGCGTTATCATAATTATTTAATTCTTGTTTGTCCGAAGTTACTAAAGCGCTGTCTTTTTCTTCTTCAGCCTCGGCGGATGATTCTGCGCCGGCATCTTTTAGTAAAAGATTAATCTCGGCGTCGGTGATTGGTTTTGCGTTTGGATCGTACGTTCTTTCTTCGGTTGTTGTATCTTGTTTGGGTTCTGATTCGGCAGATTGGTTGGAAGATTTGTTTTTATAAACACCGACCGCCGCGCCTACGATAACAATCGCGGCAAGCGGTAATATAATTTTCCACGTAAGTGACATAGTAAATGTTAAATTAATTAGTTGTTTTGAAGAGGTTCGACCCCATCCCTCTATTAAGATAGAAATACGTGATTGTATTATATAATATTTTATACACCTCAACAAGTTAAAAGTTACTTTGAAAAATCCGCTCGCCTAGGCGAACGGATTGTTAACTCTGGCTAAATTTAATTCGCTTTTGTAAAGCTCTAAAATTTAGAGAGTTAACAAAAAGAGCGATCGCTTTGGGCGACCGCTATCGGAAAGAGCCGTTTTAGAAAATTATGAGCAAACCATGTTCAGTATAGCCTGTCTCTGCTAATAAGCCAGTTCGCAATATCCTGGTCATTTCCACCAAGTCGCAGGTATTCTTGGTAATGTTCATTGGCCAGTTCTACATTGTGCCGGATTTCTCGGTAGGCCTGGCCGATTAACCTACGCATTTTTTGCGGGTTTTTGGCTACAGCCAAAGCTTTGGTAAAATTTTCCTCAGCTTCTTTTGGTTCGTTTCTTAGTTGGCTTAGTCCACAAGTATAGTAGAAGCCGTTAGAATCGTCGGAGTATGCTGTTGCCAAAACCCTGGCTCGGTTTGCTTCTTCCGGTTGTTCGAGCATGGTCAAGGCTACATATAGACTGTGGTAGTAAAGCGGTTCGCGCGGAGCGAGGTAAATCGCTTCACGATACAAGGCAATTGCTTGGGGCAAGCAATTGTGCCGAAAGAAACTTTCGGCAAGAGAAAAACGATCTTCGGCACTTCCTAGGCGGACATTTAATTCACGATCTGCCCATTTGCGGCAAAGCGAGCAGATACTCATGCTCAGGTCTATGTCTGGGTTCATCATGCAATTTGGTTGAACGCAATGACTAATACCCAGCGTGTGTCCGAACTCATGTATGGACACATGCTCGGACAGAACTTCATTGTAGGTCTGTTCGTCTGATTGGTCATGGGGTCGATCCATAACATTTGGAACGCTATAGATTGCGGCTCGATGATAAAGCTCGGCGTAACCGTCGCATGGCCTGTTTTCACCACCTGCCAGATATTCTAGATCACCTTCTATAATCCCAATAATTCGTTGGGCATTTACCGGTAATCGCAAGAACAGCATATCTAATAGTTGTTTCGCTTGGTATCGTTCGCGTCCCGCGTTGAAGTAGTGCGAGGGGGTTGCTGACGGTGGCAGAACTGTACTGCTTACTCCAAACTTTTTTTCCAATATGTCAGATGTTAGTTTGATTTGGTGAGGTGAAATAGAGCCAAGCGGCAAGATCGCTACTGTAAATTGTGAAGGAGCCATTTTTACCTCTACTTCCTTGTAGGTAGGGTAGTACAGCCAGGTATTTTGTCAATCCTGTTAAATAATTTTTGCTATAAGCAAAAATTGTCGCAAAGCGACATTTAACTAGGATCAACCCTTGAATTGTGGTAAAATTAAGTTTGAATACTTTGAAATGTTATCTCGCTTAAAACAAAAAATCAACATTAAATATTTTATGGTGGGCTACCTAAGCCTTATTTTAGCGTACTCTTCTTTTTATTTTCATGATTTAGAACGGCTCTGGAAGGGGATTATAATAATTTGTTTATATTCCAGTTTTGATTTACTTTGGACTCGTCTGCGTGATAAAGTCTGGTATCTGCCCGTATCTTCCTGGATTTCCGGTTTAATTTTGTCTATTGTGGCCATGCCCAAACCATCTTTATTTTTTATTATTTTTTTACCTTTAGTCGCGGTAGCCGGAAAGCACCTGCTTCATTTTGGAAAAAATCGCCATGTGTTTAATCCGGCTTCTTCGGCCATAGCGCTGGCGGCAATTTTTATTCCGGCGATTACTTGGTGGGGTTTGGCCAGCGGAAGTATTATCTGGCTTTTATTGGCGGGCGGTATATTTATTTTATGGAAGCAAAATCGCTGGCATGTAGCCGGGTCTTTTTTTATTTTTTACGCCGCCGGTTTATTTATTGTGGCTATAGCAAATAAAATTACTACCGTTGATGTTGGTCAAATTATTTTTTCACAAATCACCGAACCAGTTACTATTTTTTTCGCTTCGGTAATGCTGATAGAACCGATTACTTCCGGATTTTCCACCAAACGCCGGCGGATTATTTATGGAGCAACAGTTGGTGTGGCGGCGGCGCTGATGACTTACTTAACAATGATTTTTAATTGGCCATTTCAGGATCCGCGCGTATATGGTTTGTTGGCGGGCAACCTATTGGCCAGTCTTTTATTTTTACCCGCGCTCAAACCATCTTCGTATTGGTTTAAAGCCGTATCCGACAGACGTCGTTTTCCTTCTTTAAAAGGGGATAAGAAGGTGGATGTGGTAATTATCGGTGGGGGTATTGCCGGAATTTCTACAGCGTATTTTTTGGCCAAAGCCGGAATAAAAACCGCGGTGGTGGAAACGGGCAATCTGGCTGCCGGAGATTCCGGATACAGTACGGTGATGGCTACGCATTTTTTGGATTCAGTTGAGGCTACCGTAAAAGCCTGGGATGCCAGCAAAGCGGGGATTGAATTATTGCGGGATACTATCAAAGAAGAAAAAATAAATTGCGATTGGAAATTAGTTGATGGTGTTTGTTTTGCTAACTCTGATTTACCGGAGTTTGAAAAAAACGTCCGCCTGTTTCAGGCGAAAGATTCTGTTGTTGAATACCTGGATAAAAATAAAGCTTCGGCGGCGGTGGGTGTTCCGGTAGAGGCCGCTTACAAAAAAAGAGGAAGCGAAGGCCAATTTCATATCCGTAAATTTCTTTTGGGTTTGGCCAAGCGGGCGGCAAAAAACGGAGTGTTATTTTTTGAAGACAGTGAAGTGGTGGATGTTAAATTGGGAAATGCGGTGGTAGTAAAAACCGCCAAAGGAACAATTACCGCCAATTGGTTGGTGGTAGCATCCGGGTTGCCGTCTGCCAAAATTTTTCCCGAAGTTGCCAAGAATCTTTCGGCGGCAATTACTTATGTGATAAATGTAAAATTTGCCAATAATAAAATATTTTCCCGCTCTATTTTTTGGGATAATTTAGAACCGTATCATTACTTTCGTTGGGTAGGGGATAATGAATTAGTTTTGGGCGGGGAAGATTGGCGAATGAAAGAAAAGAAGCCAACAGCCAATCCGCATACCGAACTGGAAAATTGGCTGAGAAATTTTTGTGGTGAAAAAGAAAAATTTAAAGTAATAAATAAATGGCAAGGTTCGATATTTTATACTCCGGATGTTTTGCCGTATGTTGGCCCGCATTCGTCTTATGGAAAAAATGTTATTTTTCTTACCGGCTGGGCTGGCAATGGTATAGCCCACGGATTTTTGGCTGGTAATATTGCGGCCGATATGGTACAAAAAAAGAATAATCAGTATCAATCAATTTTTGATTTTAAGCGTTAGTTGTCATCCCCTCCTTTCCAAGGAGGGGTAGGGGTGGTTTGCCGTTGATTGCGAATGTGATTGGCGAGGTCAAAAGCAACGGCAACCACCCCAGACCCTGAAGGGTCGCCCCTCCTTGGAAAGGAGGGGATTAAAAATTAATTGTTTATTAAAATCGTATGACAAAAATAAAAGGTTTAACAGAAAACAAAGGAGAGGTCATAGAAGTAGCCGGGCAAAAGATTGCCGTCATTAAGACCGATGGGGAAGTAAAGGCTTTCTCTGCTTTATGCCCGCATATGGGTTGCGAAATCGGCTGGAATGATGGTGATAGTACTTGGGATTGCCCTTGCCACGGTTCACGCTATGAAGCAGACGGCACCTTAAAACATGGCCCGGCCAAACGCGGGCTTGATCCGGTGGAAGTTAAAGTAGAGGGTGGCGAAATAGAAATTGCCTGATCGCTGTCAGCTCCCTCTTTCCAAGAGGGAGTGAGAGGGAGTTGCCGAGGCAAAATCGCTATTGACAAAATGCCTATTTTGTGATATAATGTTCTATTAGTTTTTCGTATAATTAGCCAATAAATTAAAGTGTAAATCATTAGAAAAGCTTTAGCCCTATTTGCAGTAAGTGGCGCTAAAGCTCTTCTCATGAGAGAGAGACCCGGGCCTCGGGAAGGGGCAAAATACTTTTCAGGCTTTCAGCCTGGAGGGAGAATACAGATGGCGAAGTATGACGGTTGGACCCTCGGCGAGACCGAGGCGATTCTCAACATCATTGGCGGTACCGATGTCGCACGCGCAGTGCTTCGCGGTGAGCGCAAGCTCATGGTGGAGCAGGTCGTGCGGCAGCAGCCCGCTGCGAAGCCGCCGCTCGTCGGTACTCTGGTGAAGACGCTTCACCTCAAGTCGAACAAGGTGAAGTCCATCAAGGATGGCATCAAGCTCGGCAAGTACGACGGCCACGACGGCGACATCGCCGACCTCTTCAAGGAGGACGAGGTCGCTCTTACCGAGTTGGTGAGCGTGGATCTGTGGCAGTTCGACCGTGATCCGTACTACGACGAGATGATCGCGTGGGCCAAGGAGAACGGCAATAAGCAGCCGGTCCTGACCAAGCACATCTTGGCCATCGGCATCCAGCACCCCGAGGAGCAGCGTAACGCGCCGATCGTGGCGCTCGGCTCCGTACAGCACGGCTACGTGCTCTGCCTCGACGGCGGTTCCGACTGGCGCTACCTGCGCCGCGACGCGGTCCGGAGCGGCTGGGATCGGGACTGCCTGTTCGGCTTCCTCAGCGAGTAGTCCTGGGATCCTTGGTACCTCGGAACTTTCCGCGGTCACTTGGTCCCTTCGGTCGTTCGGACCCGCACTGTGTGCGGGTCCGTTTTTTTATGTTACAATATGTTCGGATAGTAAACGAAACAGTCCACGGTTACGGCTTTGGACGGTTGAACTCTGGGTGTTCCGACCGGCCAGAATGTCTGCGCTTACGCCTGCCTGCCGGCAGGCATGGGTTCAGGTAGCGTGCCATCGGTATGCTCTAAAAATGATGATACTCGGTACAAAGTAGTAGGAAGATAACGTCTTCAAATTCGATTCAATCCCAAGAGTATTCAAGGGGTGGTGTTCTAGAAGCTATTTTGTATATTTGTAGGCGGCTCCGTACAGCACGGCAACGTGCTCTACCTCAACGGCAATTCCGACTGGCGCAACCTGAACCGCAACACGGTCCAGAGCAACTGGAATCGGAACTACCTGTTCGGCTTCCTCAGCTAGTTTCTCATTCTCCCCCGACACCTGTCGGGGGAGTTTCTTTTTTTAGAGAGGCCAGCCATCCACCAGCCATTTTGCCAATCTCAACCAGTGGTATTGATATTGAGTTATATTTTTTATTTTCCAATGCCTTTATTTCCCAAAGTAATTTTAAAAAGAATTTTAGAGCGTCTATTTTTGTGCTCAGTTTTTGCACCACGCTTAATTTTTCCGGACGGGAAGCGTAGCCTGCTAACAGTGATAGTTCCAAACAATCGGTGAAGAGGTTGTCTATTTTTATTCCCAAAGTATAGCGGGTCAATCGCGGTAAATTGTTTAAACAGGCATGCCACAGCTTATAACTTTCATTTAGTTTTGTTACAATAGGCAAATCAGTTGAAAGGCGTTGGGGGGGGGG
>OBEQ010902285.1_pt1 | contig 12857 bp, 17 predicted proteins | sample 1670901 | NCBI WGS metagenome assembly OBEQ01 (sample SAMEA104232315, study PRJEB22302) | groundwater metagenome | biome: forest; feature: aquifer; material: groundwater | place: USA | collected 2011-08-07 | depth 5.4 m
AAGAAGCCAAAGCCCTGTCGGAAAAGGCAGGGGCAGAAATAGTCATCGGGGTAAACAAAGCTGCCGCAGAAGAAGCCAAAACCAAACTCACTGCCGCTGGCGCGGCCGTTGAACTAAAGTAAACCCAGATTGGTGCTTGACACCCTTTTTCTAGGGTGCTAGTTTGATATTGTAATGGCTACTTTGAACCTCAACGACCTTCCAGATCTGCTCACCGTGCGCGAAGTGGCCCAAATTCTGCGCGTCTCTACTCTGACTATCAAACGCTGGGGTAAGCGGGGCAAATTGACTCCAATTCGGATTAACTCCAGAGGCGACAGAAGATATAAAAAAGAAGCCGTACTCTGGCTTTTAGGCATGACACCGAAAACTACCTGATTACTTTCTCCACCGCTTTAATCAACTCTCTTTGCTGGGAGCGCACCAAATTTAATCCCAGCCAGACCCCTAAAGCCAAAATGATTACGGCCACAATGGGCAGCAGCAAATTTCCCACTTCAGCCGCCAAGCCCCACATCTGGAAGTATTTTACTTTGGATTCCTGAGCCGGCTTAAAGTCTAGTAGACTATTTGCACCAAACCACCATTTGCCGCAACGGTCACATCTTTTAACCTGTAGATTAGCCGGGACACTTTCTCCCCGATATAATTTCAGGGGCAAGCGGTCCAATGGGCACTGGCCGGTCCCTCCCCTTAATGCTTCTAAAGGTGCTACCACCGGGCGCCAAATCGCCAAACTCTGCCCTGTCAAGCGGTTAACCGCCCAGGAATCTACCCAAAACCCGCCACATTTAAAACAGCGGTAGGCCGAGTCGGTGGAAGACAGTTGCACGCTAGATAGAATAGTGCCACAATCGGGGCAGCGCATATATATTTACATTACACCTTTTCCATGCTTTAATAAAAAAATGAAAGCTTTTATCTTAGTCTTAGTGGTAATAGTGGTAGCAGGAATCGGCTTCTGGTGGTGGAAAAGTAAATCAGCAGCTACCACTAGCCCTGACCACACCATGTTGAAATCAAGTGCCAATATCACTGCCCAAAACTTAGGCTTCTCACCTACCACAGTCACAGTCAAAGCTGGAGCTCCAGTCAGCTTTAAAAACATGGATGGGCCAAATCACACTGTAACTAGTGGTACAGCTGGACAATTTGATACAGGAGTAGTGGGATCAAACCAAACCGGGACGTTTACCGCTCCCAATAAGCCCGGCAGCTACCCCTTCCATTGCACTATTCATCCCAACATGAAGGGGACGCTGGTAGTACAGTAGGTAGAAGGGTTATTTAGTCAACCGGGTCAGTATTATTTTCAACCAGGGAGTGTAATCTTGGGGGTGGTTTCGGACATCCCGCAATAACTGTCGCACCGGCACCCACTTATAGTCAGCTACTTCTTGGGGATTAGCTGTGATTTTACCATCGTACACTCCCTCAAAAACCACATCGTACTCATATTCTCCCCAGGTATCATCATACTTAGCCTTATATATAAACGGGAACAACTTTGTTAAGGGAGTAGCTATTCCCAACTCCTCCTTTAGTCTTCTAGAAGCACAATGCTCGTAGCTTTCATCAGGATAAGGATGGGTGCAACAAGTGTTTGACCAAAACAACGGCCAGGTGGGTTTTCCTTTAGCTCGCATCTGCAGCAACATATTCTTTCTACTTGGATCAAAAATAAGTACTGAAATGGCTCGGTGCAATGGAACAGGGTTCTTATGGGAAACAAATTTTTCTCCAAAACCTATTACTTTATCATCCCCATCTACTAACACTACATCAATTTTATTTCCTAACTCAGACATAACTTAATTATACAAGGTGAGCCCCTCTGGCCACTTGGTTAACGATAATATCCTCAATCCCTTTTATTTGGTTAAACATTTGAGTTAATCTACCCACATCTTTCTTTCTACAAATAACATGTACATTGGGTCCCGCATCAATTGTAAAATATGATTCTAACCCATTGGCTCTCTCTTCACTAACAGCTAACATCAATTCCAGGGTGGCCGGAGTCCAGTAAAACAAAGGCGGATCAGAAGTCATCATTACTGCATGCATATTCACGGCTTCTGCTTCGGTTATTTCACCCATCTTGGTAAAATCTTTCCGTTTAATTGCCCTTTTGATCTCTCGAATTTTATCCTTCATACTGTGTATCCTACTTCGATAAAAAGGACTACTCCCTGCAACCAGATGTCCTTCAGAAGAACTAACTTTCTTCTTCGCTCTTCCAACCAGGCATACCAAATCACAAATATCCCAGTACGCCTGGTCATGCAACGAATAAGCGTAAGACATATCACTAGTATCTCCTGCTTTCCACTCTACCCACCCATCTGGAATAGATCTACACGCTGATCCAGAACCGAGCCTGGCTAATACTGATAACTGCCTCTCAGTTAACTTCAGTCCTAATGCCGCTGTACTTGCAAGTGATAAAGCCGCAAATCCCGAAGCAGAAGAGGCTATTCCTGTACCCTTAGGAAAGTTGTTGCGACTCTCTACACAAGCTCTAGTTCTTACCTTTGCCAATAGTCTTACTCTATCTAGGTGCTTCGACACCCGACCAATCTCCTCTCTCTCGGCTTCTATTCCATCTAATATCACCCTGTCCCTTTTTAATAAGTCATCAAATTCAACAGTAGTAACTGTGTATACCTCCGATAAATTTAGCGATATTGAGTTATTCATTGGTAACCGCAATTTCTCATTCTTTTTGCCCCAAAACTTAATTAAGGCGATATTTGCTGGAGCTTTCGCAGCGGCTTTCCCACTCATAACTACCTTTCTACAGTAACTCCCCTTGCCCCGGTCATAATTCTAATAACTTTTCCCCCATTCTCCTTAATCTGGTTTTCAATTTTAGTTTTTTTACCGTCACTAACTAAGGCGATCATACAGTCTCCTCCTCCTGCCCCAGACAATTTTGCCCCCCAAGCTCCGGCTCCCCTGGCAGTATAGATCAGCCGAGATAATTCGAGTGTACTTACCCCTAAAGCTTCTAAAATTCCCTGGTTGATATCCATAAGCTCACCTACTTCCTTCCAGTGTTTGTTTTCTAGTCCTTTTCTGGCCAGCTCAACTAACTCCGAAATCTTGTCAAATAGACCGTCTACCAGCTTCGGATATTTGTCATATTGTTGGGAAACAAATCTCACCCAGGTGGCGGTGTCGGCCTTAATACCAGTATATCCAACCACTAGAGGCAATCCCCCAACTTTCAAAGGCGTTATCTCTTTCCCTCCAGTCACAAAGTACAATGTCCCCCCCCAGATAGCCGCTGCCAGATCGAAACCAGACCCCACTCCTTGGACGTCTAGTACTGATTTATATGCCAAGTTAAATAGCTCCCAATTATCCATTTCAACTTCAAAAACTTCGGCCAAAGCTCTTAATACCCCAACCGTCACTGCCGAGGAACTCCCAAAGCCAAACTCGCTAGAAAACTCACTTTTAGTAGCAATCTTCAAACCAGAGTTAATTGGCCATTTCTCATCAAAATTAGAGGCCGCAGCAACTATAAATTTTGCGCCTTTGGATACGTTTTCTACTCTAATAGTCTTGGGCTTAAATCTAAAATCGACAACTCCTACCTCTGGAGCTTCTACTAAAATTTCCTTGCCCGGTGCCTTTTCAATCTTAACCTGCATTCGTTGGTTCACGGCAGTAACAATGCACGGCCGTCCGTATATTACAGCGTGTTCGCCCATAAGCATCAACTTTCCTGGAGTAGATACATCAATACTCTCACTTTTCATCTCTTACCCCTTCTTCACCCATCTTAACTTGAAACGTTTCAAGTTTATTCTTGCCCAAGAAGTGCTTAAGTTTCTCCATATCAGCGTGGTAAAGCAAAATTATACCAGAGTTACTATGCTTTCCTCCTGCTCCGGAAATTTTAGCAGCACCACCTATCTGTTCTATTTTGTTGACGAGAGTTTTAGTAGTTTGGGATACCACCGCCAACTCCTCTAACCTTCTTTCATTTTCACTAATTAATTCTAGTAAATCCCCACCCTCCCCCATTAAAAACTTTAAAAATCCTCTGGTTACCTCTTCCATTTCCCGCCAAACTCTGTCAATCCTTTTAGGAGATTTCTTATACAACTTTCCTACCATCTGAACCATATCTTTAGTTGTCTCTGCAGGTTGACCGGTATTGTGTATTAGCAAGGTGGGAAGTTTCTTTCTAGCATTGATTTTGGAAAATGTTTTAAAGTTCTCAACTTCTTTGCGATACCACACAACCCCCCCATAAGTACACACTGTATTATCCACCCCACTGGGATTACCATGGCGTTGTTTCTCCATGGTGTAGGCTTGGCTACAAATTTTTTCCTGGTCTAATAACTTACCGTTTAGCCTCATTTTCAACCCTGCCAAGGCTACTGCATAAGCTGCGGACGAGCCCATACCACAACCTATGGGGATATCAGAATCTACTTTATATTCTGCATTTATTACCAATCGTCTATTTATGGCAGATACTATTGCCGGATAGCCATAGACTACTGAGTGCTCCCCGGATATGATCAACTTACCTGGTGCAGATATCTTAGCTTTTCTTTTGACCACTCTTATTTCCTCCAATTAGCTTGCTTAAGATTGCACTCGGTACTACAACTGAGCCGCTTGCCACCATCCCATACCACTCCCTCTCAGTTGCAGAGCCATCGGCTTCAACAACTGCCCGAGGCACAAGAACCGGTGCTTCCGCAGTTCCTACATTTACTAAATTTGACTGTCTAACACCTTGAGTTATAACTACCACCTCCAATCATTTTCCCATTCTCCTCTCGTAATCTAAAAAGTCAGTTATATCTCCCAATAAAGCTTGAGGAGTAAGTTCCGGAAATAGCTGGGGCTCAAATTTCCAACCTGAGTACACAGTCTGCAAAGGCATGAAACCACTCGTTCTAGGTATTTCTTCTGCTGGCATTCCCGTTCTAACCACTAAATCAGGTGCAGGTTGTCTTCCAGTATCTAAAAATCCTAAAATTATTCCAGGATTCATTGCTAACTCCAATTCAGTCAATCCACCCTCTCGAATCAACTCTGATATCTTAGCTATGGCCCTGGCTGCTTCATCAATCCCTCCATAATCTAGAGCTAAATTAACAAACAACTTGTCAAAGCCAGCAGTTTGTAATTCCAAATCATCTATGGCTAATCTCACCTCCGAAGGGATTCTATCTTTCCTACCAATATGAGTAAACTTCACTTGGTGCTTAATAAGTTCATCCACGGCCTCAGGGTCACGTAAATACCTGGCGGCTAGATTCATGACAAAATCCACTTGCCCAGGATCTCTTCTCCAATTTTCGGTAGACCAGGCCCAAAAAGTGAGATGTTTTATTCCCCAAGCTCTACCGGCTTCCATAATCCCTTTTATGACTTCTACTCCTACCCGATGGCCTGCCCAAGGGTTTAATCCGCGCAACTGGGCCGCTCGTCGATTCCCGTCACAAATAATCGCCAAATGTTTGAATTTATTTGGGTTTAGTTGCACTTCAGGAATAACCTTCCACGTCTGGACAACTTGGTCTAGCCAACCCTCCAAGTTGACCTCAGACCCTTTCACTGGATCAAAAACCTCAGCCATATTTAATACTCTCTAGCCACCAGAAAATCTGATATGCCCAATAAATAACGTGTGGCTTCATTATCAAATCTGGTATCCTCCAGAGCTTGCCTCGCCTGGTAAGTCAGTTCTTCCACTTTTAGCTGACAATAATCTACAACCCCGGTGTCTCTCATTAATTCTTGACACCATACGTAATCTTCCCCAGTTAACTTAGGGTTGCCTAAAATTGACTTTAGCTTTGAAACTTCACTCTGTCTTCCGGCGTCCATTAATCTTCTTAATGTCGTGGATACTAACAGTGTTTTTTTCCCCTCTTTTAAGTCCGAGTCCACAGGCTTTCCCACTTTGGCCTCATCCCCAAACATCCCCAATATATCATCCTTTATTTGGAAGGCTATGCCTAACTTAATCCCGTATTTAGAAATACTGGCCACAGTTTCAGTGGTTGCCCCTCCGAGAGTAGCTCCCACCATCAATGGTTTTTCTACCGTGTAGCCGGCTGTTTTGTATCGCATAACCTTCATAATCCAATCTTCGTCGACCACCCCCATTAGATTTCCCACTACATCCAAATGTTGCCCATAATTAATCTCTCTGCACATCAAATCAAAATATGGCCTGGCTTGCTTGTACCGCCCTCCAAAATCCGAGTAGGCAGTCACAGCATTGTCTGCCAGAGCTAGTATCATGTCTCCAGCTACAATGGCCAGGGCTCGTCCAACATCAGCGCTGCCAAAATCTTTTTCGAACACTCTATGCACTGTCGGCTTGCCCCTCCGAAGATCTGAATTATCCATAATATCATCGTGGACTAAAGCCCCTGCGTGTACTAATTCAAATGGGATAGCAGCTTTTAAAACATCATCAGTATCTCCTTCGTCAGCCACCAATTTAAAACCATAATACATAAAAGCTGGCCTTAACCTTTTTCCCCCTTCTACCACAAATTTGGCACACACTTCTATTAGCTTTGCTAACTCCGGTCTGATTTCACTTGCTTCTTGAGATTTATCGTCCAAAAATCGTTTCAAGACTGGGTCAAATCTCGCTTTAAATGATCCTAATTGTGCTAATGCCCATTCAGCCTCCAACCCTGGTTTTACTTTACCTTCAACTCCCATGCCTAGGCACTCTACAAAATATAGCCCATAATGTCAAGACAGCCTCAAAAACTTTTTCATAAATTCCCACTCTGCCAAAAACCAAGGAGTGAAAGCGGCTGGATTTTTAGCCACCCACGACTTTACTTTTTCAATCGCAAAAAAATCTGCTCTTTGAACTTCTCCCTTATCTAACTTCCCCAGAGTGCGAGACGTACAGACAAAGGTAGTCAGATATTCATAATCCTTAATTTCTCCTCCCAAATACTCCTGTTTATTCAAATGAGGAGCACAAATTTTTTTTAAGACTACATTTCGCAAACCCAGCTCTTCTCTAGTCTCTCTGGCCGCTGCTGCTCTATAGCTTTCCCACGCACCTACATGCCCAGCTACACTCACGTCCCACAGTGAGGGACATATATCTTTTTGGTCACTTCTTTGTTGCAACAAAATATCATTCTGACTAAGCACCCAAACTACTATTCCTCTATGGTATAACCCCAAGGCATGGACCTCATCTCGTGTCCTGGGCCTGGTGAGCATATTCAACTCACTACAGGCTGCTAATAACTCACTCATTGAAGTATAATACCAGGCGTGTCCACAGATGCTTTAGATATACTCAAAAAATACCGAGGGATTGTCTGGCCCAAAGTTCAAGAATATCTTATAAATCCACCTTATCCATCCCAGTTTTCTATTCCTGCCACTTACAAACCAGACGTCAAGTTCCACTCAGCGCTTATTAGTGAGTACCCCCTTCGTCAAGGTAAGTATCTCAGACCAACTCTTTTAGTTCTGGCCGCTCAAGCTATGGGTGAAAGATATCAAAAAGTCTTGCCCACTGCAGCGGCTATGCAAGTTTCAGAAGAGTGGTTACTTATCCACGACGACATTGAGGACAACTCCCTCCAACGCCGAGGTAAACCCACCCTACACTTCATGTACACTCCAGAACTAGCCATAAACGCTGGTGACGCTCTCCAAGTAACAATGTGGGGAATACTTCTTGACAACTTCAAAATACTCAGTACCAATAAGTCTATTAAAATTTTAAGCGAGTTCTGCACTATGCTTACTAGAACCGCCCTGGGCCAGACTGTAGAGATTAAGTGGACCCAAGACAATAGAATAAAATTCACGGATCGAGACTGGTTTTTTATCGCTGATGGTAAAACTTCCTATTACACCATTGCCGGTCCACTACGCCTGGGGGCTATCCTAGCTGGTGCCAACCCCAAACAACTATCTGCCCTGGCTGACTTTGGCCTACTCCTGGGCCGGTGCTTCCAACTCACAGATGATATTTTAGATATTACTTCAGGTTTTGATGGATTAAAAAAACAAACAGGAAATGATATCTATGAAGGTAAAAGAACTATCCTTTTAGGTCATCTCCTCCGGAGCACTAATCATTCTGATGCCAAAAAGCTATTCGCAATATTGAAGAAAACTCATGACCAAAAGACCCCTCAAGAGGTTGTGTGGGTAATTGATAAAATGCGCGAGTACGGTAGTATTGACTACGCTAAAACTCTGGCTAAACAATTAAAAATTCAAGCTCTCTCTCGCTTCCAGACTGACCTTAAATTCCTATCCCATCAACCCTATCGCCAACAATTAGAAACTCTTATCGACTTTGTGCTTAACCGCGATCACTAGGCCACCCGTTCTTTTAAAGCCGTGTAAAACTTCTCCAGATAGTCTTTGGCTCGGGACCAATTTTGTTGGGTCACTTCCCGATTGGCCAGATACGCCAGATGCGCGCTTTTGGCGGCTTGAAATGTTGACACTCTAAACTTTTCAGACAGTAACTGTCGTAGAGAATCCTCATCCTGACCTTCTTTCCATAAATTGACCTCGATGTTGGCTATCATTTTGGGCTCAAAAGCTAGCTTTAAAGTTTTTTGCACAATACCATATAGACCCTCCAGTGATTTCTTGGCTTCACTCCATTCTTCTTTTTGACCAGACACTAAAGCTCGAGCCAGATGAATCCCGGCCTCCTTGGCTAACTCCTTGGATAAGCCGTAGTGCTCTTTGACGTAGCGGATGGCCAAATCTCTCAGTCTTTCTCCTTGTTTTAAAGCCAGAGCGTGGCGCCACTTAATCTCTAAATCCGCTACAACTTTGGGGTTAAATGTTAAATGTTCCTCAACGTCACTGGCACCAAATCTTCTCCGGCGACGAGAATAGTCAAAAACGGCTTCTTTCAATTTTTGCGGAGTGAAGTCCGGTAAGTGCTCCTGCTCAAAGTAAAATTCGGCGTAGTCCACCTGCCAAGGAAACAAACCTGAGGTTCTCTGCTCACCAGAGGTGCGGATGAACAAATCAACATACGGATAGGTCTGGGTGGACGTGTCTAAATACGACTCAAAGAGCTTAGTATCAATTTTATCCTCGGCCACTTGGTCATGAACAATCTTTCTGACTGCTCGAAGTATCTCATCGTGCCCCCCATAGTCTATAGCAAAGTTAAAAGTATGCTCGGAAAAGTTTTGAGTTAACTTTTCCAGCTCTGCTATTTGTTCAACAATGTCGTGAGGCAGCCTATCTTTACGTCCGAGATGTATCATTCTTACCTTTTCCTCAACAGCCTCCTTCTTAGCCTTAACCAGGGCTTTTCTGAACAGATCCATAATGGCATCAATTTCCTGTTGGGGTCGATCCCAATTTTCAGTCGAAAATGCCCACACGGTGAAAGTATGCACCCCCATTTCCCGAGCGGCTGTAGCTAGTCTGTCAATAGACTCGTATCCCGCATAATGCCCTTCCCATGGCTTCAGCCCGCGAGCTCTTGCCCAACGCCTATTTCCATCTAAAACCATAGCAATATGATTAGGGACTTTGGTGCCGGAAGGAAGCATAATAATGGGAGTTTTTTTGACCACAGCCACATTATCTTATCATGCGCTGGATAGCTTGTTCCACTTGGATCAGCTCAGTTTTATCCTCATCTCGCTTTTTCCATTCCACTTGTTCACCCGTCTTTTCTGATACTACCAATCTAATGGGAATACCAATTAAATCCGCATCGGCAAATTTTTCCCCGGCTGAGCGATCGGTATCATCATATAAAACCTCTACTCCAGCCTTAACTAACTGGTCGTATACCGCAGTGGCATCTTTAAGACCCACTAAATGCACCTGGTATGGAGCCACTGACTGCGGCCAGATAATGCCCTTATCGTCATGAAACTTTTCTACCAGCACTCCCATAGTTCTACTCACACCAATGCCAAAACAACCCATTATTGGGTAAATCTTTTGTCCATCTTTATTGTTGACCGTTAAATCAAATGCCTTGGTATACTTTTGGCCCAAATCAAATACATTACCCACTTCTGATGCCATGGCCGCTTGTAACTTATCTTTTTTGCACCGCGGGCAAGTATCCCCAGCTTTGTAAGTAGTGATGTCATCCACGTTGACACAGTAGTCACAGGAATCACAGTATAGGATGTTCGCTTCCCCAGCCTCTGTGAGAACCTCAAATTCGTAGGAGACTTTGTCGCTAAAGCTGCCCCCGGAGGCCTCGGTCACTTTGGCCGTGAGACCTAATCTGGTAAATACTTTTAGATATGCTTCTTTGACCTTTTGGTAATACTTATCGAAATCAGCTTGATCAATGTGCCAGCTGTACATGTCTTTCATCAAAAATTCTCGGCCCCGCAGGATCCCCGATTTACTGCGCAGTTCATCTCTAAACTTCCACTGGATCTGGTAGATAGATAATGGCAAGTCTTTATAACTATGGATCCATTCTTTGGCTAGTGGGGTAACCACTTCTTCATGGCTTTGGGCCAAAGCAAATTCTTTATCCGTCCGGCTGGTGACCTTAAACAGCACCTCTACTCCATCCCACCCCCCGGTAAGCTTCCAATTTGCCGCCGGGTGCAGAAGCGGCATTAACACCTCTTGGCCAGAAATGGCATCCATCTCCTGGCGCACAATTTGGGAGATGTTGTTTAACACCCGCATCCCCAAAGGTAAGTAGGTGTACACCCCAGCCATCACCTGGCGCACGTACCCCGCTTGGGTTAGCAGTTTATGGTTTAACGTCTGCGCATCTCGCGGCGCTTCTCGCAGCGTCTTGGCAAACAACTGACTATACCGCATAAGTTAATTCTATCCCGGTTAAGCTGGCTGCGCCAGTACTAGGATCCAAGTACAAAAACCGGTCCAAGCTACAGCCAAACCTATCATCCCCCCTGGTCTTAATTCCAATCCCCTCTTAACTAACTCTCCTTTTCTGTCATTAAACTCTCTGGCCAAAAGACCGCGTGCACTCGGTAAATTGATAAGTACTCCAGCCCTGCCTACCCGAGCCGCATTACCAACCAAGACAATCTCCTGATCCTTAAGTGGCCATACCACTATGCCCATTCCATACTGGGAATTAACTTCTGGTATGCTTGATCCCCTGACTCCCATAATGAACTCTCCCGGTCTCCCTCCTGGGCACAAATCTAGCACCTGGATTTCCACAACGGGATTATACTACCTAAACTAGATGTTAGAAGCTAGGACCACACTGGCTGTCATAGCCATTTCTGCTTCAGGCTCCAAGCCATACAATCGATTGCCTCTGACCAAAAACTTTTCAGCTAAATCATGTTCGTTGTTTTGCAAAAAATAGGAGACCCGTCTCAAATCTGTGGCCAATGACATTGTCTTGGTCATAAGCTAAACTTTTTAAGATCAGGCCTGGTATTAATTAGGGCATTAAAATCAATCCTTATAGTCACTGCAGCCATATTTAGTAAAACTTCAGCCCGGAAATAGCGGCAAAGTGTTTTTTGTTGCGAGTTGCTATCTGTGCACCTATATAACAAGCTGATCCGCCGATTATCAGATCAGCTAGCTGAATGTGAGATTTCGCAGTTTTTCTCAGGTGTCCAAGATACTTAGCCAATTCCTGATCTAAGTTAATAATTTCAATCTTGTTTTCAATATACTCAATCACTTCTACTTGATTTCTTTTAATGTCACCACTAAATAATTCCATAAGCGTTACAGATGAGATATACAACTTTATCTCTCTATTACTAGCCGCAGATATCAAATCTTCTAGAGAACCAAATCCCATGCGCAAATAATCAATTATTACATCGGTATCAAGTACTACATTCCTCATTTTCCTAAATGCCAATCTTTGTATCTATTCATGTATTCTTTCTCTGCTTTATTATGTCTCATTTTATCAATATCAATATCCCAATCAGGAAATTTACCTTTATACTTTTTAAGTATCTTAAGTAACTGTTTTGCCTTAGTAGCAGAGTCGTCTACAGTCTTAACCGTTCTAAATATCTTTGTTCCCCCTTTTTCCACCTCAACCTCGTAACCCTTCTGTATCAGATCGGCATACTTGAATATATTTTTCCTAAAATCAGTGATATTGACAGTCATGGTCATATGTACATAAATGTACATGATGTTGTTATAATTGTCAAGACGAGATAATGTTATTATTACAATATGACTGATCTGGCCTCAAAAAAATGCGTTCCCTGTGAAGGTGGAACACCCCCGCTGCCACTTGGCCAGGTAGACGTGTTGATAAAGTCGGTCAAGGGCTGGACAGCCCTGGGAAATCAGCAGATTGACCAGAACTTTAAGTTCAAAAACTTCACTCAGGCCATGGAGTTTATTAACGATGTCGCCCAAGTCGCTGAAGTAGAAAATCACCATCCTGATATCTTCCTTCACAACTGGAACCAGGTCATAATCACCCTATCAACGCATGCCATTGGCGGACTATCAGAAAACGACTTCATTTTAGCCGCCAAGATCGATCAATTACTATGATATATTCAAAGCCACATGGACAAAATTGATGAACTATTAACCAGAATTGTAGCTAACATTATCCCTGGCAAGGCCCAGCTTGAGCAGATCCTGCGGTCGGGCAGAAAGCTCAATGTGTATTTTGGTATTGACCCGACATTCACCCGGATTCATCTGGGTAACGCTGTCCCCTTACGCAAACTGCAGGCGTTTGTTGAGGCAGGACATAACGTTACCTTCCTAATTGGTGACTTCACCGCACTCATCGGGGATACCTCCGACAAGAATTCCGAGCGTCCAGTGCTCACTTACGACCAAATCCAGGCTAACTTTGAATCATACAAACAGCAAGCATCCAAAATAGTTGACTTCTC
>OBEQ012894131.1_pt1 | contig 12857 bp, 4 predicted proteins | sample 1670901 | NCBI WGS metagenome assembly OBEQ01 (sample SAMEA104232315, study PRJEB22302) | groundwater metagenome | biome: forest; feature: aquifer; material: groundwater | place: USA | collected 2011-08-07 | depth 5.4 m
GAAAATTTCAAAAAAAACAGCCCCCCCCCCCCGCCACAGCAGCCCCTTCACGATCAGCGACGGCGGCGCCGATGAGAAAGTCCGTCTGACGTGCATAGCGGTGCAGCAACACCTGATAGGCGGTTAACAACACGACGTAAGGGGTCGTCCCGAATTGGCGGGCGCAGGCCTTGACCTGGCGCGTCAACGTCGTGCTAAGCCGGCAGGTGTAGGCGGCGCCGTGATCGGTTTGGATCGGCGGCCGCGGGCCATCGGTGGGCAGCTCCAGCGGGGGCACATCCCTCAACTGCTTGTTCCAATAGTCCCACAGTTGTTGCCCCGCCGGTCCCTCCAGCAGCTCCTGTTGATGCGCCATGTACACCGCGTAGTCGGTGTGGAGCTCGGGGAGCGCCAAGGGACGGCCGTTCGCTGCCTGGGTGTAACAGGCGAACAACTCTTGCAACAGAATCCCCAGCGACCAGCCATCGGCGGCGATGTGATGCAGCGTCAGGAGCAGCACGGCTTCTTGCCCGGCACGCGTAAACAGGTGTGTCCGGTACACAGGTCCCCGTGCCAAATCGAAGGGACGGTACGCGTCTTCCGCCAGTCGTGCCTGAAGAGCGTCCTCGCTCCAGGCGGTGGCGTCCGTCACGGTGAAGCAGACGCGCTGAGTCGCGCGCGTGGACTGCACCGGCTGGCCTTGGCGCATCCGGTAAGTCGTACGGAGAGCGGGGTGGCGGTCGAGGAGCGCCTGTAACGTCCTGCGCAGCGCCGCCACATCCAGCGGCGCACGAATCCGCAGGGCATAATAGATGTTATAGGCGGCGCTCCTCGGAGCCAGTTGGTAGAGGAACCACAACGCTCGCTGGCCGTAGGACAGCGGCGCGACGGTCGGCGGCTGAGGAGTTGCACGGCCCTCCAAGATTCTCACGCGCCCTCTGCTGGTTTTCCTTGTTTCTTCTGAGCGTCCATCTGCTCCCGCAGGCTCTTCGGCCGCATATCGGTCCACACCTCTTCGATGTAGGCCAGGCATTCCGCCTTCGTGCCGTGTTTGCCGGCATCCTTCCATCCCAGCGCGTTTTCTTTGTCCGCTGCCCAGATCGAGTACTGCTCCTCGTGATTGATGACCACCTTGTAGATCGTCTTGTCTTCCTCTTCGTCTTGCGGCATTGTCGCCTCCTGTTAGCTAACGGTTGACGGTTTCACGGCCTGCACGTCCTCCAGACAGGCTCTCATGCGTTCAGCAAGGGCCTGGACATGCGGCTTGGTCAGCATGGTGTAGTGATTGCCAGGGACGGGATGAATCACGATTGGGTGGTCAGTGAATTCGCCCCACCTCGCTGCGACATCCTGGCCTGGGAGAATCCTCTCGCTGGCTTGGAAGAGGGTGATGCGGCCCGGATAGCGCCGTGGCTCATAGCATCCCAGAGTTTTGGTATTTACCTTAAACACCTCGTACAGGGGACGTATCTGCAGGAGGCCGGCATCTGGAGGCAGGAGGTTGGCGCTCCTGGCCAGCTCCAGCAGGTAGGTCAGGCGTTCTTCAGGCCCAAGCTGCCGAAGTTTCTCGGATGGGATTGACAGCGGCGTCCCCAGCTGATCCCCAAGCTCGCGGACAAACCGCATAAAGTGATGTGCCTCACCAACAAAATCAGACAGGGGGTCGTCGGTGCCCGGCAGATATAGAGAGGTATCTAAGATGGCGAGAAGAGCGACCTCCTGACCCTGCCGATACAGCTGCTGGGCGATCTCAAAGGCGACGATCCCTCCGAAGGAATGGCCTGCCAACAGGTAGGGGCCCTCAGGCTGGACCCCACGCAGCGCTTCGACATGGCGGGCGGCCAAGTCCTCGAGACTGGTTTCCGGCTCCCAGTCCGGTTCCAGGCCAGGATGTTGCAAACCGTACACCGGTTGCTCGGTGCCCAACTGCCGCACCAGCTCATGGTAAGCGAGGGCCGTGCCTCCGAGGGAATGGACACAAAAGAGCGGTCGTTGTGAGCCATGGGGTTGCATCCTGAGCACGGTAGAGCCTGGCACCGCCGCCGTCTGTCCTTGCAGGATGCCGGCGAGTTGCTCAATCGTCGCATTCTGGAAGAACGTTGTCAGCGATATCGTCCGCTCGAACTGTTGCTCAATCTGTACGATCAGGCGGACGGCCAAGAGCGAGTGGCCGCCCAGCTCAAAGAAGTTGTTGGTGATCCCAATAGGGCGGATCTTCAGGAGCTCTTCCCAGATCTGTGCGAGCTGCCGCTCAATGTCGTCACGAGGGGCAACGAAGGCCTGGTCCGCATCGTGGTGTGTCCGCTCCGGCGGTGGCAACGCCTTCCTGTCCACTTTGCCGTGGGGAGAGCGCGGCAGCGCCTCAAGGAGAACGAACGCCGATGGGACCATGTAGCCTGGGAGCTGCTGCTTCAGGAAGTCTCGCAGCGTACGGGTAGAGACCGCCTCCTGCAGGACGACGTAGGCCACCAGCCGGGAGTCCCCCGGTGCATCCTCGCGCAGCAGGACGACCGCTTCGCGCACCGCCGGGTGCCGGGCCAGGGTTACCTCGATCTCGCCGAGCTCAATGCGGAAGCCCCGGAGCTTGACCTGGAAGTCGGTCCGGCCGAGGAACTCCAGATCCCCGTCCGGACGGTAGCGCACCCGGTCCCCGGTGCGGTACAGCCGCGCACCCGGCGTGGTGCTGAAGAGATTGGGAAGGAAGCGTTCGGCTGTCAAGCCGGGGCGCCGCCAGTAGCCGCGCGCCAGGCCGACCCCGCCGAGGTAGAGTTCTCCCGGCACCCCGAGCGGCACCGGCTGTAGAGAGGCATCCAGTACGTAGCACTGGGTGTTGGCGATGGGGCGGCCGATCGGAACGAGGGTTGACGTGGCATCGCGTGGAACCTTCCAGGAGGTCGCCGTAATAGCCGCCTCCGTCGGGCCATATTCATTGTGCAGCTCCGCATCAAGCCGGGCAGCACAAGACTCCTGCAGCTCGACCGGCAGGGATTGACCGCCGCAGATGACGTGCCGCAGCGCGGATCGTTGGAGCCCCGGTTCGTTGAGCACTAGTTGGAGCAGCGAAGGCACGAAGAAGGCGACCGTGATCTGTCGCTCGATGATTGCCTGCGCGATAGCGGCCGGATCCCTGGCGGCTTCCGGTTGGAGCATGACGACCCGGGCTCCTGCCACGAGGGGGCCGAACAATTCCCACACGGACACATCAAACGTATAAGGCGCCACCTGCAAGACCCGATCTTCCGCGCGGAGATGATAGGTCGCTACTCCCCACTGCAGGCGGTTGGTGATGCCGCGGTGAGGCATCAACACCCCTTTCGGGCGGCCAGTGGACCCCGAGGTGTAGATGACATACACCAGCGAGTCTTCGGCAAGCGGGAAGCGCAGGTTCTCCCCGGAGCAAGGGGCAATGGCCGGCCAGTCGGTGTCAAGACAGCAAGTGCGGAAGGCGCCGGTGGGCAACCGCTCGCGCAGCCGCTGCTGGGTCAGCACAAGGGGCATCTCGGCATCCTGGAGCATAAAGGCCAGCCGCTCGGCCGGGGCCTCCGGATCCAGCGGCACATACGTCCCGCCGGCCTTCAGGACGCCGAGCATGCCGATGATGAGCTCGAGCGAGCGCTCCAGATAGAGGCCCACGCAGACCTCCGTACCGACGCCGAGGTGCTGCAGGTGGTGGGCGAGCTGGTTCGCCCGCGCGTTGAGCTGCCGGTAGGTGAACTGTTGTTCCTCGAAGACAACCGCCACCGCCTCAGGCGTTTGTTCGACCTGCGCCTCGACCAGCGCTGGCAACGTGGCCTGCGTCGGATAGTCAGCCTCGGTAGCGTTCCAAGTGATCAGGAGCTGCTCGCGCTCGGCGACCGTCAGCAGCGGCACGTCGGCCAGGCGCCGGTCGGGATCGGCGACGATCGCTTCGAGCAGTCGATGAAAGTGTTGGCTCATCCTGGCGATCGTCGACTCATCAAAAAGATCGGTGTTATATTCCAATCCACCCCGGATACCCTCAGGGGTCTCGAAGAGATTCATCGTCACATCAAACTTGGCCGTGTCGGTCGGAACCTCCAGCGGGTCCAGGCGCAGCCCGGGCAGTTCGACACTCGTCGGCGGGGTGTTCTGGAGGACGAACATGACTTGAAAGAGCGGCTGCCGGCTCAAATCCCGAGCTGGTTGCAACTCCTCTACCAGCTGCTCGAAGGGCAGCTCCTGATGCGCGTACGCACCCAGGCAGGTCTCGCGCACCCGGGCGAGCAGCTCCCGGAACGTCGGGTTGCCGGCACAATCGGTGCGTAACACCAAGGTATTCACGAAAAACCCGATGAGCCCCTCCAGTTCCTGGCGGGTGCGGTTGGCGATGGCGGTGCCGACGACCAGATCCGGCTGTCCGGTGTAGCGCAGCAGCAGCACCTGAAAGGCGGCCAGGAGCGTCATGAAGAGTGTGACGCCCTCGCGCTGGCTCACGGCCGTGAGGGCCTCGGTGAGGGCCGGCGACAGCTGCAGCGGATGGCTCGCTCCCTGAAAGGTCAGGACCGGCGAGCGGGGATGGTCGGTGGGCAGCTCCAAGACCGGCGGGGCCCCGGCGAGCTGCTGGCGCCAGTAGGCCAGCTGCTGTTCGAGGACCTCGCCCTGGAGGATCTGGCGCTGCCAGATGGCGAAGTCCGCGTACTGCATGAACAGCGGTGGGAGAGGATCGGGCCGGCCGTCGTTGAACGCCGGGTAGAGCGCGGCGAGTTCCTTCATCAGGACGCTGAGTGACCAGCCATCCGCGGCGATGTGGGGGGCATTGATCAATAGGACATGGACCACCGGACTCAACCGCATCACCGTGGCCCGCAGGAGAGGGCCGCGCGCCAGATCGAATGACGACTTCGCGGCTTCGCACGCGAGCGCTTGGACACGGGCCTCCTGGGCCTGCGGAGTGAGCTCTGTGAGATCAACGAGGGGAAGCGGAACAGAGGCTGGTGGAGGATGAATGACCTGTGCCGGACGCCCCGCTTGCGTCATTCCGAACGTCGTCCGCAGCACCTCATGCCGCCTCACGATCGCGGTAAGACTCTGCTGGAACGCAGCGATATTGAGTTCACCCTCAAGACGCAGCGCCCCAGTCAGGGTATAGGCGGAAGAGCCTGGCACGAGTTGGTCAATGAACCAGAGCCGCTCCTGCGCGAACGAAAGGGGCAATGGCTCTTCTCGCGGTACGGAGCGAAGGGGAGGAGCGTCCGATTGTTGCGCGCGCGCGACCACCTCGGCCAACCCGGCGATGGTCGGCTCTTCGAAGAGCGTTCGAAGCGGCACATCAACTTGGGAGAGCTCCCGGCCGCCCCCGATGGCCCGCGCTTTGGAGATGATTTGCAGCCCCATGACCGAATCACCGCCCAGGTCAAAGAAGTTGTCGTGGATACCGACCGGTTCGACTCCCAAAGTCTTCGTCCAGATCGTTGCGAGCGTGCGCTCGAGCTCGTTCCGTGGGGCCACGTACTCGGTCTTCAGCGACGGCCGTGGGTGGGCTGGCGACGCAAGGCCGGCGTGCTGGTCCTCACGCGGAGGCTCTTGGATGGGTCGTGTGACCCAGCGCTCGATCCTGAGCTGCAGGTCGCCGGTGGAGACCGCCACGTGCCTGACCGGACCAAGGCGCAGCGTGTGTTGGAGGATGTCTGGCGCCTCCTCGGGCCTGATCACAAACTCCGCGTCGGGTGACCGCAACCCCACGCGCGGATTCTTCCAGGTGCTCCAGTTATCCCAGTTCACGCTGATCCATGGCGTGCGCGACGTCCGGTCTTGGAGGTTGCGGAAGGCGTCGAGGAACCCGTGCGCTGCACAGTAGCCGACGGCTCCCAGCGCGCCGAGGATCGAGGAGAGCGACGACTCGATATGGCAAAAATCCAGCGTGCAATGCTGCAGTGCCTGCGCCAGGGCGCGGATACCGCGGATCTTCAACTGGATTTGCTCATCGCAGTCACCGTGCCGGATGTCCTTGATGAGACGGGGCGGCGTGCCCACTCCCGCGGCATGGAACACGCCGTGGAGCGATCCAAACCGCTCCTTGGCCACGCGAAGGGCCGCTTGGAGCTGCTCGAGATTCGTCACATCCGCATGGACGACCAGGACCTCGGCCCCGAGCGATTCGATGGCCTCGAGCTTCCGGATGGTTCGGCTGGTCTCGTCCGGGTCATCGTGCGTGCTGAGCCAGTGCGGCCATGCGGCTCTCGCCGGGAACGGGCGGCGCGCCGCGAGGACAAGTTTTGCCCGAACCATCCGTGCGAGCGCCTCAGCGATCTCAAGACCCAGACCACCCAAGCCCCCGGTGATCAGGTAGACCCCCGCATCCCGCAAGAGCGGTGGGCCACTGCCGCTGGGCTGGAGGCGGAGCGGTTCGAAGGTCTGCACCCAGCGGTGGTGACCCCGATACGCGACCGTGACGTCAGGCGCGTCGCAGGACAGCTCGGTGATGAACTGGTCGATGAATGGCTCGGACCAGTCGCCAGCCTCGGGCACGGCCACATCGAAATGCCGGCAGCGGATGCGCGGGCATTCCTGTGGGATGACCCTGCATGGCCCGATCACGGTCGCGCGTTCCGGGTCGATCGGTTCGCTGCCGGTGACATCGTAGACGTGGCTTGTCACGACGCAAAGGCCCAGCGGCGTCTGCTCCGTGCGGCTGGTCAGCGCTTGCGCCAGAAAGAGCGGGCTGTAGAACACGCGGTCAAGCGTGTCACCGGCCCCGCAAGGTCCCACCCCCAAGAGATGGATGATGCGATCCGGATGTTGATCACGCGCCGCGAGTTCCTCGAGCAGGGCGTCGTAGTCCGTTGGGCTCCGAGGATTCATTACGTACGAGCGCTCACCGGATCGGACAAATACTGGCCCTGGCAAGACGGTGATCACGTGTTGAGAGGCGTGTTCGAGCCGCCGGGCCGCGCGTTCACCCAGCCCGGACGCGTCGCAGAACAGCAGCCACCGCGCCGGGCGAGTGGTCGCGCCCTGAGCGGCTGGGACGCCGGGCAACGCCGCGCGCTTCCAGGAAGGCGTGTACAACCAGTCCGCGGTCTCCGGCCGCTTCTGCGGTGCCGGCGCGGTCTGCGGCAGCCGGGCGGTCTCGATCCAATGGCGCGTTCGTTCGAAGGGGTAGGTGGGTAGTGAGACGCGCCGTCGCCGCTCACCTTGAGGCAGGCCGGGCCCTGGCTTCGGCACGTCGGTCAAGACGCGGCCCGGGTCTTGCGTTTCCAGCACGCGGATCGCGTCCTCGACGTCGTGGCAGACGAAGACGCGCTGGTGGGGAAAGATCTTGCGGCCGACCTGCAGCGTGTACGCGACATCGGCGATGTCAAGATCCCGATGCCGCCTGAGATGCTCGAGCAAATTCTTCCTCTGAGCCTCAAGCGCAGTCGGACTCCTCGCTGAGAGGACGAGCAGATGCTCGCCGCCAGAGGAACGCCGAGGCTCCACCGGCGGCGCTTCCTCGAGGATGACGTGGGCGTTGGTCCCGCCGATCCCAAAGGAGCTGACCCCGGCCCGACGGGGTCCCTCGAGCGCCTGCCATTCCGAAAGCGCGGTGTTGACGTAGAACGGGCTGTGCGCGAAATCGATCTTCGGATTGGGCTGCTCGAAATGAAGGCTCGGCGGAAGCTGCCGGTGGATGAGTGCTTGCACCGTCTTGATGAGGCCCGCGACCCCGGAGGCCGCGTCCAGATGTCCGATGTTGGTCTTCACGGAGCCGATGGCGCACCAGGGACGTTGGCCGGCTCCTCCGCCGAATGCCTGCGTCAGGGCGGTGAGTTCGATGGGGTCCCCCAAGGGTGTTCCGGTCCCGTGCGCCTCGACGTAGTTGATCGTCCGCGCCTCGACGTCCGCCGCCGCCAGGGCGCTGGCGATGACACTCGCTTGACCCGATACCCCGGGCGCTGCGTAGCCGACCTTCAAGGAGCCGTCGTTGTTGATGGCGGAGCCCTTGATCACCGCCAAGACGCGGTCTCCGTCAGCTAAAGCATCAGCGAGGCGTTTAAGGACGACGATGCCGACGCCGCTGCCGCGCACCGTGCCCCCGGCCTTAGCATCGAACGCCCGGCAGTGTCCATCGGGAGCAAGGATTCCCTCCGGCTCGTAGGCATAGCCGGTGCGTTGCGGAACCTGGATCGAGACCCCGCCGGCCAATGCCATGTCGCATTCACCGCCCAGCAGGCCTTGGCAGGCCAGATGAACTGCGACCAGCGATGTCGAGCACGCGCTCTGCACCACGACGCTGGGTCCCCGGAGATTGAGTTTGTACGAGACCCTGGTGGCGAGGTAATCTTTGTCGCTTCCCATCACCGCCTGCATGAGCTGTTGCAACACCGTCACCGAGCCGCCGAGCCCTTCCGACGAGCAGTGTTGCCAGAAGTACGCGCTGGGGCTCATCCCGGCATAGACCCCCACGAGCCCGCGGTAGCGCTCCACGTCATATCCGGCAGCCTCGAGGGCTTCCCAGGCACACTCCAAGAAGAGCCGATGCTGCGGGTCCATGAGGTCCGCTTCTCGCGGGGGGATGCCGAAGAACGCCGCATCGAACAGGTCAATGTCGTTGAGGATGGCTCCGGCCTTGACGTAGCGGGGATTGCCCAGCGTCTCGGGCGAGACGCCGGAGGCAATGACCTCCTCGTCAGAGAAACACGTGATGGACTCCACCCCCGTGCGGAGGTTCTGCCAGAACGCCTCGACATGCTCGGCGCCAGGGAACCGGCCCGCCATCCCAATGATGGCAATCTCCACTCCCTCGCGAGGCTGAGCCGTCGGTGTCCGATGGCTCATCGTGCATGCTCCTGATACGATCGGACGTGTCGCCGTCGCTTGGCAACGTGCCCAAGGCGCCGCCTGCCTTCCGTGACTCTCAGCGATTCCTTCCGCACCATCGCCGGTTCCGCGTCAGGGACCTCTTGGCTGAGCGCTTCGGCAAGCGAGCGGGTGGTGGGGTACCGAAAAAAGTCGATGAGCGAGAAGTCTCTCCGCAAGATCTCTTGGAGTTTGCGGTGGGCTTGAATCAGGAGCAGGGAATGTGCCCCAAGGTCAAAGAAATTGTCGTGCAATCCCACTGACTCAACATGGAGGAGCTCCTGCCAGATAGACGCGATCGTTCGCTCCAGTTCAGTCTGGGGTGCTAGGTAATCCGCATCGGCTTGCCGACGGGATGGCTCAGGCGCCGGCAACCTCTGCCGGTCCACCTTCCCATGCGGGGTCAGCGGCAGGGCCTCCAGGACTACGACCGCCGCCGGGACCATGTAGTCCGGCAGCTGCTGCCGCAGCGCCGTGCGCAGGTCCGTGAGCGTCAGGGCCGAGCCCTGGTGCAGGACGACGTAGGCCGCCAGCCGTGGGTCTCCCGGCGCCTCCTCGCGCAGCAGGACGACCGCCTCGCGCACCGCCGGGTGACGGGCCAGCGCCGCCTCGATCTCGCCGAGCTCGATGCGGAAGCCGCGGAGCTTGACCTGGAAGTCGCTGCGTCCAAGGAGCTCCAGCGTGCCGTCGGGCCGCCAGCGCACCAGGTCCCCCGTCTTGTAGAGCCTGGCGCCGGGTTGCTGACCAAACGGGCTGGGGAGGAATTTCTCAGCCGTCAGCCTGGGATCATTCACGTACCCGGTTCCCACGCCCATCCCGAGGATACACAGCTCTCCCGGGACCCCGACCGGCTGCGGCTGCAGCGTCTGATTCAGCACGAGCAGCTGCGTATTCCACACCGGACGTCCAATCGGCACCGGCGCGGTCCCCTCCCGCTCCTCAGCCGTGAGGCGGTGCGCGGCACACACATCTGTGCATTCTGTCGGCCCGTAGCTATTGGTCAATTGGGCATGGCCATGTGGCGAAGCCAGCCAGGGCCGTAAGCGGGCCAGCGTGATCGGTTCACCGCCGAGGACGACATGGCGCAGCGAGGCAAGTTGATGCAGCGCGGATGCATCGACCTCTTCGATCACCGGGTACCACGCGCTCGGTGTGCAGTTGACGAGCGTGATGCGCTGCTCGGCGATGACTGCGGCAATCCCGCGAGGATCGTAGACGTCTGAGGGAAAGAGGACCAGCGTGCCGCCGACGGACAGCGGTGCGAACAGATTCTTCTGCGTGAGGTCAAAACTGGCCGAGGTCATCAGCAGGACCTTGTCGCGCGAGGTGATCTCGAACTCCTGCAGGTACCAGCGCACGAGGTTCACGCAGCCGCGATGGGTCGCCCCGGTTACTTTGGGCCGTCCGGTGGAACCCGACGTACAAATGACATAGGCCGTCGCATCCGGGGACAGCGGCGCGCGGAAGTTCTCTCGTGGGCGCCTGGCGATGGCTGCTTGATCCGTGTCCAGGCAGCGCACGCGGGCCGCTACGGGCAGGGACGGACGCCGCCCCTGCGAGGTCAGGACCAACGCGAGCCGGGCTTCCTGGCACAGGGCGGTGAGCCGCTCGGGTGGGGCATCCACATCGAGCGGCACATAGGCCCCACCGGCCTTGAGAATACCAAGGACCGCGATCACCAGCTCAGGTGAGCGCTCCAGGCACACGCCGATGCGGTCTCCAGGGCCCACCCCCAGTGCCTGGAGGTGATGGGCCAATTGATTCGTGTGGGCGTTTAATTCATGGTAGGTCAGCCGCTGCCCCCCGCAGACGACCGCGACAGCCTCCGGGGTTTTCGCGACTTGGGTTTCGAAGAGCGCAGGCAGCGTCGTCGCGGGCAGCGGATGCGCGGTGGCGTTCCAGGTGTCCAGCAGGTGCGTGCGTTCGGAGGTGGTGAGCAGCGGCAACTCTGCCACGGACTGCTCGGGATGGGCGACGATTCCTTCAAGGAGAACTTGGAAATGGCCCGCCATCCGGGCGATGGTGTCTGCAGTGAACAGGTCCGTGTTGTAGTTGAATGAGACGACGAGCGCGTTCTCCCATTCGGTCATCTCAAGCGTCAAATCAAACTGGGCCGTGCGCTGTCTCACGGCAATGGACTCGAAGAGGACACCGTCCAACTCCACACGGAGTCCCGGTTCGCGTCGCCGAAAAGATTCCAGGCCTTCCGCTGATCCCGACAAGAGGAACATGGCCTGGAATAGCGGTGAGCGGCTTGGGTCCCGTCTGATCGGGAGGCGTTCGGCCAAGAGCGAGAAGGGGAAATCCTGGTGCGCGAGCGCGGCTAGCAGGGTCTGACGTGACTGGCCGAGCAACGCCTGGAAGGTCGGGCGACCCGACAGGTTCGCTCGCAGCACGACCGGATTGACGAAGTACCCGACGACTCCGGCGAACTCGGCTCGCGTCCGGCCGGCCGCGATGGAACCGATGAGGATATCCAGCTGGCCGGTGTAGCGAGACAGGAGCACCTGGAACGCGGCGAGCAGGACCATGTACAAGGTGGTTCCCTCTGCCTGCGCCAGAGCTCGAAGCTTCTTGGTCAGCTCTTCCGTGAACGGGAAGGCGTGCGTGGCCCCGCGATACGTTTGGACTGGCGGGCGCGGGTGATCCGTCGCGAGGGCGAGGGTCGGGAGTTCCCCGGCGAGCTGCTGACGCCAGTACGCCCAGAGCCGCTCTCCTTCAGGTCCGGCCAGCACGTCCGTCTGCCAACGCGCGTAGTCTGCATAGTCCCGCTGCAGCGGAGGCAGCGATGCCGGGACGCCCGTCGTTTCCGCGGCATACAGGAGGCGTAACTCATCAAGCAGCAGGGTGAGCGACACGCCGTCGACGGCGATGTGATGGACAACAAGCAGTAAGACATGATCCTGCGCCGAACGCGTGAACAGATGCACCCGCAGGACAGGCCCGCGTTCTAGATCAAATGGCCGGTGGACTTCATCTTCCAATTGCTGATCCAGCGCGGCCTGGTTCCAGGTCGAGACATCCGTCGCTAAAAAATCGACCTCCTGGTGCTGATGGACCTGCTGGACCGACTGGCCGGCACGCACGGCATACGTGGTGCGGAGACTCGGATGGCGATCAAGCAAGGATTGAAATGCGCGTCGCAACGCGTGGGGATCAAGCGTCGAGCGGACCCGTGCCAGAAAAGGCACGTTGTAGGCGGCGCTGTGCGGGGAGAGGCGGTCCAAGAACCAGAGCGCTCGCTGGCCATGGGACAGCGGGGCCGTCAACGCAGCGGCGCCGGCTCGTTTCTTGAGGAGCTGTCTGAGCAGCGCCCGCTTGACTTCCAACGAGTCGTCAGTACTCGGCTCGGAGATCGGATTCATTCCTCCTACGGCTTCCGCTTTTCTTCCTGTTGTTCTTCCGCCAACAACTTTTGGAGCAGGGTCTCAACTTTCTCTGCTGAGAGCTGGTCAACCTGTGCCAGCATCTCGTTCGCCTCCACTCGGCTGATGGTTCCCGCAAGCGCGGGTTGTTCCGCAGCGCCGGCTTGCGGTCGTGCAGAAGGCTCAGATGGTCGTGCATCGGGCGCTGTCGGCAGTTGCGTGAGCACCCGCGCAGCCAGCTGGACGATGGTGGGGCCTTCCAGCAGCTCCACGGTGGGGATGACGACCCCCAAGTCGAGCTCGATGCGATTCTTGACCTCCACGGCCATGAGGGAGTCGAGGCCGACTTTGTTCAGGGGCTGCTGCACATCCAGCTTCGCGGGAGCCAACCCGAGTACCTTGGCGACCTGGGCAAGCACGTATTCCTCCAAGACCCTTTGGCGTTCCCCCGGTTGCGCCGCCGACAGCGTTTCCCGAATGACGGTCGCGTGTGTGTTCTGGCCGGATGCGGCGTGCTCGCGCATGAGGGACTCGAACACCGGCAGGTCGCTCACGGGCTGCATGGCTTGGCGCCATACCGGCCAGTTGATCGGCAACACCGCGAGCTGGCTCGCATTGTGCCCGAGCACGTGTCCGAGCGCGTCCACCCCTTGGGTCGGTGTCATTTGGCCAAACCCTAGCGAGACAAGACGTCCGCCCCGTTCCGGGCTGGCCGCC
>OBEQ012674577.1_pt1 | contig 12856 bp, 14 predicted proteins | sample 1670901 | NCBI WGS metagenome assembly OBEQ01 (sample SAMEA104232315, study PRJEB22302) | groundwater metagenome | biome: forest; feature: aquifer; material: groundwater | place: USA | collected 2011-08-07 | depth 5.4 m
TATTGAAGAGGGAAATTTTGGCGGCAAGGGTTCCCGCGCCCACCAAGCTGCAGTAACGGGGGATACGGTTGGCGACCCCTACAAAGACACCGCGGGACCGGCAATTAACCCTATGATAAAAGTGGTAAACATTGTGGCATTACTCACGGTGAAATTTTTGCTTTAAGTGATATTGACTTTTTGGTTGATAGGTGGTAAGATTGCTTCAGATGTTGCTTTGAGTTAAATGTTCGCCATAGGGGGGGTAAATGATGACTACGCCGTATGCTTCTGAAGAGGTTTTTTTGGATCCAGAAATGCGAAACTCGGAAGTCATAGACTTTGAGCGGCGCCTTTTAAGTAAAATTGTTGGACAAGACCGAGCAGTAAAAAATGTCGTCAGCGCATATCAAGTATATCTCGCGGGCATGACTGTGCCGGGGCGGCCGATTGGAACTCTCTTGTTTCTTGGGCCTACCGGCTCGGGAAAAACCAGAGTTGTCGAAGCTTCAGCGGAAATTTTGTTCGGAAGCCCTCGCGCTTTTATCAAGATTGATTGCGCGGAATTCCAGCATAGTCACGAAATAGCAAAATTGATCGGCTCCCCTCCCGGATATATTGGCCACCGCGAAACGCTGGCACTTTTAAACCAGAAGGTCATTGATCAATATCAAACCGATCGCCTGAAAATAAGTTTTTTGTTGTTCGATGAAATTGAGAAAGCTAGTGATACGCTTTGGAAATTGCTTCTTGGAATTTTGGACGAAGCAACGTTGACATTGGGAGACAACAACACAGTCGATTTTTCACGCTGTATAATTTTTATGACCTCAAATCTTGGCGCGCGAGAAATGAGCAAAACGCTGGGAGACGGCATCGGCTTCATGGGCGGTGTAAAGCAAAACGAGAAAAATCTCGCTGACATCAATCAGAAAATATATCACACAGCACTTGGTGCGGCAAAAAAGAATTTTTCGCCAGAGTTTATGAACCGAATCGATACAGTTGTTGTCTTCCGCGCATTGAATGAGGAAAACTTACGAAAGGTGCTCGATATCGAACTTGACAAAGTACAGAATCGAATCATGGAGTTACCATTGAATGCGCGGTTCATTTTTAGATGCACACCAACAACAAAGGATTTTCTTCTCAAAGAAGGTACGGATTTGAAATATGGTGCGCGGCATTTGAAACGGGTGATCAAACGGCATCTGGTATATCCGCTCTCCAACTTGATTGCAACAAACCAAGTCAGGCTGGGAGACGTAATTAAAATCAATCTTCATGAAAATGGCGAACGCCTCGTTTTCTCAAGAGAAAAAGCGGTATCTAGTTTTGCCGTGTAAAACAGAAATATAGAGCCCCCCGATCTTCGGGGGGCTCTACTTTGCAAAATTTTTAAAAAATGTATATTCTATTCTGATACGTATGCATAAAATAAAAAAAATACCTGACTCCAAAATAGAAATAGAAGTGATACTTCCCGCCCAAGAGCTTGAGAAGTTTTTTGATTTGGCTTTAGAAAACATTAAAAATAATTTTGAATCGCCTGGTTTTAGAAAGGGTACAGTGCCGGAAAAAATTATTATGGAACAAATCGGAGAAAGTAGGGTTCTCGAAGAAGCGGCGGAGCGCGCAGTGAGAGATTCGTGGTTTAACATTATGCAAGAGGAGCAGATTGAGCCGATAAGCCATCCGGAAATATCGATAACAAAAATTGCTCGGGGCAATCCATTAGAATTTAAAATAAAGGCAACTTTGTTGGGAGAAATTGCCCTGCCGGATTATAAAAAAATCGCGCAGAAAATTGTGAAAGATTTTGAAAAAAAAGAGAGTGAAATTTCGGCCACCGAAGAAGAAATACAAAAAGCATTGGATTATGTAAAAAACCGGCCCGAGGCATGGACGGGGGATGAAGAAAAACTTAAAAATACCATTCGCGAAAACGTAGTGTATGAAAAAAAACTTACGGCTCGGAGCGATGCCAGAATTAAAATTTTAGAAGAAATAAACTCGGGCACAAAAACAGAAATTCCGGAAATGCTCGTAGATGGCGAAAAAGAAAAAATGATGGAAGAACTTAAATCAAGCGTCGCCGAAATGGGAATGGCGTGGGATCAATACCTCGCCAATCTTAAAAACCGGTCGAAGGCTGGAACTGAAGATGATTTAAAAAAAGAATGGCGCGATCAGGCATTAAAACGGGTGCGATTTGGCTTGATACTGCGAGAAATTGCCAAAAAAGAAAACATGCAGCCTTCTTCAGCGCTCTTGGAGGAAGAAACAAACAAAATCCTCCGCAGTTTAAAAGAAGAAGAGCGACAAAAGGCTTCGCCCGAGTCAATTCGAAAATACCTTTTTGGCCGGCTCCAAAATGAAATAGTTTTTGACTTTTTACAAAAAACACAATAACATACGTGCATATGGAAGATGACATGTTTAATACCTATTTAATCCCGACGGTGATTGAAAAAGAACAGTTCGGAGAACGGGCATACGATATTTACTCGCGGCTTCTCAAAGATAGAATCGTTTTTTTGGGAGGTCCTATTATGGACCCCGTGGCAAATACGGTTATTGCCCAGCTTCTTTTTTTGGAATTACAAGATCCTAAAAAAGATATTTTTCTCTATATAAACTCTCCGGGAGGATCTGTTTCAGCAACACTCGCCGTATACGATACGATGCAGCACATCAAGCCCGATGTTGCAACGTTGTGCGTTGGCTTTGCCGCTTCTGGCGCGGCGATATTGCTTGCCGGAGGCGCCCCGGGCAAAAGATACGCACTCCCCAACTCCGAGGTTATGATCCATCAGGTTTTGGGAGGCACCGAAGGACAAGCGAGCGACATTGCGATTGATGCAAAACATATTGTCCATGTAAAAGAAAAAATAAATAAGATTCTTGCCCACCACACTAGAAAATCGCTCTCCGCCATCGAGCAGGATGGAGACCGCAATTTTTATATGGACGCGGAGGAGGCAAAAAAATATGGAATCGTGGATGAAATTGTAAAATCAAAAAACCATCCATTAACCAATGGAGCAAAAAATGGCCACAAAGCCAATGGTAAAAAATAAATTTTTTACTCCAAACCAAGGATTTATCGCCATATCTCTTATCATCATTGTTTTGTTGATTCTATACATAGGATATCTCTACGCAAAGAAAAGTCCGGCAATTCCGCAATCATCCCCCGCTCCGACTCTTTACTACTTGGAGGGAGAGAAACCTTTTATTCAAATTATTTTTGATTGGTCAATCGCCGAGTATTTCAATATATATCGAGCGGCTGCTGCGGGAGGTCCCTGGATAAAAATTATAGAAAATTTTCCTTCAGCCGCGCATACAGCAGTTGACTACCATTTTCCCAAAAATTCGAAAACATTATACTACCGCGTAGTTCCCATTGGAAAAGACGGTCTCGAAAACCCCACCCTCCCCGCGGCCTCAATCCAGATTCCTTAAATAATCTTCGGTAAAATGTTTGCCCCCGTCATTTCGTATGGCTTGGGAATATCCAAAAGCGCTAAAATAGTTGGGGCAACATCGGTTAAAACACCGGTAACTTCTTTGTAGCAAGATAAAATTTCTTTTTCCGTTTTAGGATTTTCGTTTTTTAAATCGTTTGCGATAACAAAAAATGGCACGGGATTTGCGGTATGTTTGGTTCTTTTTTCTCCGGAAATCGGATATATTTTTTCTTCCGCGTTTCCATGGTCAGCGGTAATCACTAGAGCGCCGCCCGTTTCCAAAACCTTTGATACAATTTTTCCGAGAGAAAAATCCAATACCTCGAGAGCCCGTACTGTTGCTTGAAAATTTCCGGTATGCCCCACCATGTCCGCATTTGAAAAATTGACCAATATAAAATCGTATTTGGAAAGATTAGAAATGACCGTATCCGCCACCTGCTCCGCTGACATTTCGGGAGTTTCGTCAAAATGAGCTGTTGGGGGCGAAGGAATCAAAATGCGATCTTCTCCTTTAAAGGGCGCTTCATACCCGCCATTAAAAAAATAGGTGACGTGAGCGTATTTTTCCGTTTCGGCAATGTGGAGTTGCCGTAAATTGCTTTCTGAAAGTACTCGCGCAAGCGGATTTTTAATTCCCAATGGCGGAAACGCAACATGCGCCGGAAAATTTTTTTCATACTCCGTCATGGTCACAAAAAATAAATTATTTATTTTTTCTCTCGGAAAATTTTTAAAATCATTCGAAACAAAACTAGAAACCAATTCTCTCATCGAATCTTCTCTAAAATTATATACAACCATGGCATCAGTATCTCGCACCAAACTTTCTTTTGAAAGGATGTGCCCGGGGTTTATAAATTCATCGGTCAGCTCTTTTTCGTACGACTCCGCGATATAATCGGACGCTTTTCCAAGTTCCTCACCCGCTCCTTCGGTCAAGCACCGATACGCTTTTTCAATTCGATCCCAATGGCCATCCCGATCCATGGCGTACACCCTTCCAAACAGTGAAGCGATTTTTGCAAACGGGTACCTGCTCGCCAGCCGTTCTTCCAATTGTTTTATAAATCCCAGACTTTCTTTGGCGGGAGCGTCTTTGCCGTCAGTAATGATGTGCACATATACGTGGGGTATATTTTCTTTTTTACAAAAATCGAGCAACGCATACAGATGGTCGGCATACGCGTGAACAGATCCGGAAGAAAAAAGGCCCATAATATGAAAATTGCTTTTATATTCTTTTGCGTGGCGGGCTGCTCCCAAAAAAGCATCATTTTGAAAAAAAGAGCCATCATGAATAGACATGATAATTCGGGGCAAGTGGTGATAAAACGCTCGGCCCGCTCCCATGGTGAGATGCCCAACTTCGGAGTTGCCTTCTTCTCCCCACGGAAGCCCAACCGCAATCCCGGAGGCCTGCAGAGTGGTAAAAGGAAAAAATTTTTCTAAATTCCGGAGCGTCGGCATGCTGGCATATTTCCACGTTGATTGGGGATCTTTTACATTAACCCCAAATCCGTCGAGAACAGCTAGAACTACTGGTTTGTATCGCTTTGCCATGCCTTAATTTTAGCATGAAATAGAAACTTGACTCTGACATAGTTCGTTGATAAGATGTAAGTATTCGTTTATTTTATTAACAATGAACTTAATTCTACAAATAAATTATGTTAACACTTACGCTTATAAAAGCGGTCGTGGCTTTGGGCGCGGGCGTCATTTTGGGTTACTTTTTAAGGCAATTAGTAGCTCAGCAGAGGCGCGATACCTTAGAGCTTAAAGCCAAACAAATAGTTCTCGACGCAAAAGAATCCGCCCAAAAAACTTTGGAAGAAACTAAGGCGCGCGCCGAAAAAATCCTTGAAGGAGCAAAAGAAGAGCAAAAAGAACGGGAGCGCGATCTAAGAAAATTGGAAGAAAGATTGGTCGGAAAAGATGAAAATATAGATAAAAAAGCCAATGAATTGAGCAAGGAAGAAGAAAGGCTTAAATCTGATTTTGAAAAAATTAAGGTGAAAAAAGAAGAATTGGAAAAAATTGAAATACAAAAAAAAGATGAGTTATCTAAGATCGCCAACTTATCAGAAGAAGAAGCCAAGGCTAAGTTAATCGAACAAATAGAAAAAAGAAGTGAGGAGGATTTGCTGGGACGTATCCAAAAGCTGGAAAGGTTCGGCCTTGAAGAGCTCGAAAGAAAAGCCAGAGATATTTTGGCTTCCACCATTCAAAGATTGGCATCTGCCACTACTTCTGAAATTACCGTGACCTCCGTCACCATTCCGTCCGACGACCTGAAGGGAAAAATTATCGGAAAAGAAGGAAGGAACATCAGAGCCTTAGAACGGGCCGCGGGAGTGGAAATAATTGTAGATGACACGCCTGGAATGATTTTAATTTCGAGCTTCGACCCGGTTCGCAGGCAAATTGCCAGAGTGGCGCTTGAAAATCTTATTTTGGACGGGAGAATTCAACCTGCAAAAATAGAAGAAATGGTGGAAAAAGCCAAAATTGAGATAGAAAAAATTATCAAAGACGCGGGAGAAAAAGCGGCATATGAAGTCGGAGCGTTTGATATTGATCCCCGGCTACTGATGCTTTTGGGACGTTTAAAATTTAGAACATCGTATGGACAAAATGTCATGCAACATTCTATTGAAATGGCGCATGTTTCCGGAATGCTGGCCAGCGAACTAGGGGCAGATGTTGCTATCGCTAAAAAGGGTGCGCTCTTGCATGATATTGGCAAGGCGGTTGACCATGAAATCCAAGGAACACATGTGGAAATCGGTAGGCGTATTCTTCAAAAATTCAACGTTGACCATCGAATCATCCAGGCAATGCAATCGCATCACGAAGAATACCCGTACGAAACATTGGAATCCATTATCGTCCAAACCGCGGACGCAATATCCGCCTCCCGCCCGGGAGCGCGGCGCGATTCGGTTGAAAATTATATAAAAAGATTGCAAGATCTTGAAACTATTGCCACCTCTTTTGGCGGAGTTCAGAAAGCTTATGCGATACAAGCCGGCCGAGAAATTAGAATTTTTGTCACGCCGGATGCCGTATCAGATCTTGAGGCGCGAAAGCTTGCCCGTAATATTGCGGATCGCGTAGAAAATGAGCTAAAATACCCTGGGGAAATCAAAGTGAATGTCATCCGCGAATCGAGGTCAATAGAGTATGCCAGATAGTGAAAACTTGTACTTTGAAAGCTATGGAAGCGGAGATCCAATTCTTTTTCTCCATGGGTTGGGAGCAAATATTTTTTCTTGGAAACAATTGGTCCCGTATCTCGAAAAAAAATATACATTAATGCTACTGGATCTTAAGGGTTTCGGCAGATCGCCAAAGCCTTTTGACGGGCGCTACTCCATTTATGATCATGCTCAATGCGTCTTAAAATTTATTAGGGATCATGACCTACAAAATTTAATTATCGTAGGAAATTCCTTTGGGGGAGTGGTTGGTTTAATTGTTGCCGAAAAATTGCAACAGAAAAACGGAGCTCTGAAGGCACTAATTCTAATAGATAGTGTAGGATACCGGCAAGAACTTCCGTGGCTTGTCGAACTTATGAAAATTCCCTTGCTCGGACTTATATCTTTAGCGCTCCCCGCTGGTCCGCTGGTAAAAATGGTAATTAAAAATAGCTTTTACGATAAAAAGAAAATACCTCATTCGGAAATTACAGAATACTCTAAACTCTTGCTGAGCTGGCGAGCCAAATACGCATTCAGGCAAACAGCAAAGGGTTTACCCCCGCCAAACGCAGGAGAACTCGAAAAAAGTTACAAAAATATTTCTATACCAACCCTTATTATCTGGGGAAAAAATGACAAAGTGGTGCCATTAGAACTGGGAAAACGATTTCATGCAGAAATAAAAAATTCTGAAATGATTGTCTTTGAAAACTGCGGGCATGTCCCGCAGGAAGAAACGCCCCGTGAAACCGCGGATGCGATTCTCGCATTTTTGGAAAAAATAGAGAAGTAAAAACCAGTACGATATATCGTACTGGTTTTGATTATTTTTTAGATAATTCTATCGCCATTTTTGCGGGCGCGCAGCTTTTCTTTTTTGGTCATTTTTATTCCTCTGATTTTACTGTGTCAAACATTCGATGTTTGACACGCCAGGAATCATCAGATTTTTTGAGATTTTCCAAATAGTTGTCGTTGGCCTTGATGCGTTCTTGAATTTGTTTTTCTATTCTTTCCCAAATAGAACCGTCAACAATGCTTTCATAAAGCGAGATAATGAATCGAAAATCAACGGAATTGTCATTTGCAAGATCAAATTCTGATTTTAACGTCTTAATTTCCCAAAATGGCCTTCCTGCATGGTCTTGGTAAACAAGCTCTTTTTGTCTAAGATCAAGTGAAATGCGAAGCACGGGCCTCTCAACCACCAAAAGCTCATATTTCAGGATAGTGCGAAGACTTTGTATCAAATCATTGTCATTAAAAACACGGTTAATCCATTCGAAAATTTTTGCGGAAATCGTTAGAATTTGTTCCTTTTGTTCTTTTCTCCATTTTAAATATTCCTGGCGTTCTTTTTCGTAACGCTCTCTGTTCATTTTAATCTCTTCCTGGTTTTTATTGTGTTTATCCGTGTATTTCTTTAACCTTTCCAAAAAATCCTCTGGTACCAACTTCTTTTCGTCCATTCTTTTTCTTCTTTTTTGTTGAATGTTGAACATCGAATGTTCAACATTTTGAATTTTCAAAGAAAAATCAAAACCTGCCAAAATTTTCGGGGCAGGTTTTGATCCGCTAACGCGGAAGTTTGCATCTGCCCCTCGACAAGCTCTGGGTAAACCCCCCAGCAAGTTTCGGGCTGAATTTCGCACCCATTCGAGAGGCGGTTACGCCTTCTCAGGGTTGCGGGCAGAGTTTTGAGTCAGTACTCTTAACACCTCTGCTCTCTTGATACGTATTTGATTTTAAGTTCTATACGATACAACGGCAGTAGTAAACGCAAAGTTTCAGCGGTGTCATCTTTGGTAAAAATAATGCGGATGTCTCCCTTCCGTACTCGAAATTCATCGTATTTTCCTTTCAACTTTTTGATATCGAGGCCGGAAAAATCGCCCGCCACAATGCGCGCGATAATTTTCTCAACCTCGCTTCGCTGTTCCGCATCAAGCTTGCGCAAAAATTTACTTATGCGATCCATTGAGCTTTCGGAGCGATTTCAATACTGCTTTTACGGGCACACCTTTTACATTCAGTGCGCGAAAATCAACGACCGTTTCCCATGTGCCTTCATCGCCCCACGCATCAACAGGAGCAATTTTAAAAACGGGGTGTGAACGCCGCACCACTATAAAAGATTTTCCTTTCTCGACTTTACTAATATACTCTTCGGTGTTTTCCCGAAGCTCTTTGAGCCCAATAATCGTTGTGTTTTTCATATATTCAAAGTTTATCTTAAGATAAACTTGTCGTCAATGGGCAAGTTATCTCCTTCCGCCGCGAAATCCACCTCCCCCACCACGGCCCCGTTCCCTACGTTCCCGTGCTTCTTGCTGGGCGCGTGCCTCTTCCGCGCCCCTTCTTTGATCTTCCGGCGATTTTAGTTCCAAAGATTTAACCGCTTTAATGGAAAGATTGACTCTTCCTTGATCATCAATCCCCACTACTTTTACCGGCACCTCATCCCCCATCGAAACCACATCAGTGACTTGATTTACTCGAAATGGAGCGAGTTCTGAAATATGAACCAGGCCCTCCTGCCCCGGGGCCATTTCAACCATAACACCGAACGGGAAAATCCTGGTAATTTTTCCAACAAACGTCTCTCCAATTTCAAACTCTTTGGTGAGCATTTTTATTTTTTCGTACGCTTGTTTCAAATTTTCTTCTCTGATTGCGGTAATAAATATGGTTCCATCTTGCTCAATATCAATATCGGCGCCGGTTTCTGCAATAATAGAATTTATCATTTTGCCCCCGGGCCCAATCACGTCGCGAATCTTGTCAGGATCAATTTTCATAGTCAAAATCCGGGGAGCGTACGGGCTCAATTCTTTTCTGGGTTCGCTGATTTCTGAAGTGATGACGTCCAAAATTTTGAGCCGCGCTTCCCATGTTTGCGTAAATGCTTCTTCCAAAATTTTAAGAGGAATGCCATCCACCTTCACATCCATTTGAACCGCAGTAATTCCTTCTTTAGTGCCCGCAACTTTAAAATCCATATCCCCATGATGATCCTCCGGGCCTTGGATGTCGGTCAAAATTTTATATTTCGGTAAGGCTTCGCTCGGGAAAACATCCCGCGGGAAAACATCCGATGTTTTTGAGGATTCAACATCGGATGTTGAGGAGCGGGATGTTGAGGAGAGCGAAGCCATCATGAGTCCCATCGCAATACCCCCGACCGGAGCCTTGATAGGAACTCCGGCATCCATGAGTGCGACAATGGAAGCACATACTGAGGCCATTGAAGTTGAGCCGTTTGAAGAAAGCGTTTCTGAAACTACGCGAATGGTGTATGGAAAATCTTTGACATCCGGAATGACCGCCAAAAGCGCCCGTTCCGCCAAGGCCCCATGGCCAATTTCACGCCGCCCGGGGCCGCGCATAGATTTTATTTCGCCCGAAGAAAACGCCGGAAAATTATAGTGGTGCATGAATCTTTTTTTGGTGCGCACTTCCATACCCTCAATTAATTGCACATCGCTTGGCGCGCCCAAGGTCACCACAGAAAGGACATGCGTTTCCCCGCGATAAAAAAGACCAGAACCATGCGTCCTCGGCAAAAGATGGGATTTCGCAGAGAGCGACCTCAACTCCTTTACTCCTCGTCCGTCCGGCCTACGATCCTTTTCAATAATATTTTTATGCACTACATCATTTACCCCATCTTCAAAAAGAAAATCGGCCGCTGCCCGAGGAACATCTGGAAAATCTTGCAGAGCTAATCCCGCCCACTCTCTTTTTAAGGTATTCAATGTTTCATACCGATTTAATTTTTCTTTCAGGTAAATCGCTTCTTCAAGAGCTGGTAAAATAATTTTTTCAAACGCCTTTCTCATTTCAGGAGACGCCTCAATAATGGGTACTACAAACTTTTCCTTTCCAATCTCCTTAATAATTTTCTTTTGAAATTCGCAGAGCGTATCTATTTCAGCAATAGCAAATTTGAGAGCCGCAACCATATCTTTTTCAGATATTTCTTTTGCTCCCGCTTCAATCATATTCACCTTGCCGTCTTTTCCACAAACTACTACATCAAGGAGAGATTTCTCGCGGTCTTTATAGGTTGGGTTTAATACAAATTTGTCGCCGACTTTTCCAACACGCACGGCTCCGAGGGGGCCATCCCAAGTAATGTCAGAGGTTCCTAAGGCCAAAGAAGCCGCCAAAATAGCAGCAATATCAGGATCATTTTCTTCATCCACTGAAAGCACCATGATGACAATCTGGACTTCATTTCTTGTTTTTTGATTAAATAACGGGCGAATACCGCGATCAATAAGCCGCGAAACCAAAATCGCCTCATCCGATGCCTTGCCCTCTCTCCGCATGAATCGAGAACCCAAAATCATGCCCGCCGCATAGAATTTTTCTTCGTAATCCACGGTCAATGGGAAAAAATCTATGCCCTCTCGCGCGTTTTTTGACTGCACCGCACTTGCCAAAACAACAGTCCCTCCCAAAGTTAAAAGGCATGAGCCGTTGGACTGCTCCGCCCAGTTGGTAAATTCGGCGGTTAAAGTTTTATCACCGACTTCCGTCGTAAATTTTTTACTTGTCATAACAATATATTCGAGTTGATCTCCAGATCCTAGACTACAAACTTGTAATCTATCCATCTGCAGGCCAATCTCGGGTAATTACTAATAATTATAGATACTAGCGCATATCGGGATTTCAATCAAGAACTATTGACAAAGTAAAACTAGTTTGCTATAAGTATATAGGATTTTGAGAGGAAAAAAATGGAGCAGGCTAGAAAAGTTGAAATGCAAACCAGGCTGGAACATGTGGAAGAAACTAATGATCCGGCTTTCCGTGAACTTAAGCAAAAAATCAAAAATTCGAGCTATGAATTTTCAAACCAAGGCGTAATAATAACACTCCAAGCATATGGTCTCTTGGATGAACAAGAAAAAGTTAACCCACTGGTTGTGGAAATAATAGAAGTTTAACAAGTAACCCTTCGATGACCATCGGAGGGAATTATTTTTTTATGATGTATTTTGCGGCTTCCTCTCCCATGTCAATGAAATCGTCCGCAATTTCTTTTAGTTTTCCGGAAGCAGAGCGGCCAAATGCCATTACTTCTACTCGGCGCCCCTGATTTTTTAAATATTCAACTAAAGGAATAAAATCGCCGTCTCCCGAAGCAAGAACAATGGTGTCCACCAGCTCTGCGGTACGAATCGCGTCCACCGCAATTCCGACATCCCAATCTGCTTTTTTTGCTCCGCCGAAAAATTCCTGCAAGTCCTTAACTCTAATTTCAATCCCCAACTTGGTAAGAGCCTCCAGAAAGGCTTTTTCTTCGCCTGTTTTGGTTTTAATAACATATCCGAACGCGCGAATCAGCTGGCGACCTGCCACCGCGGCGGAAAGCAAATTTTTAAAATTAAGGCGCCCGCCGAAAATGCTCCGCGCGGAATGATACATATTTTGAGCATCGATAAAAACCGTGACTCTTTGATTTTTGTGTTTAAGATCTACCATGAAATTATTTTCTTAAGCCGAGTTTTTTAATCAAGGCAGCGTAACTCTTAGGATTTTTCTTCGATAAATAAGAAAGAAGCTTTTTCCGTTTAGAAACCATAATAAGCAGCCCTCTTCGCGAATGGATATCTTTGTGGTGTTTTTTCAAGTGGTCGGTGAGCTCATCAATTCTTTTGGAAAGCAAAGAAACCTGGACTTCCGTAGAACCCGTGTCTTTGCCATGAGTTTTGGCAGACTCTATAATTTTTTGTTTTACTCTAGTTTTTAACATAAAGGATAATTTATATTATTTGAAAATCTTAACATGGTACTTAAAAAAATGAAAGACTGCCTAATAAGAAACTATCCCCGTCCGTGGGGATAGTGAGTTTTAAAACTTTCGATCGCGATTGGCGAGGATCACCTTCTTGCTTTTCGCGTCAAAATTGGTCTGGCCCGGAGTAAACCCCGCCGAGCTCATGACCGATCGCGGTTCATTCACGTGATCGGCCCCGAAAATATGGCCAAGTTCGTGAACAAGCGTTGTCGATATGAAGCTGTCGATTTTGATAATACTCCGATTACCAAAGATCTTTATGGTCAATTATACTACTTTTATAAATAAAAGTCAATAGCTATCTGTGTCGCAAAATGAAGTAAAATAAGGCCATGAATAGATTGGAAAATCTAAAAAAAGAGTTCTTAGAACACTTGGAAATAGAAAAA
>OBEQ011001202.1_pt1 | contig 12855 bp, 7 predicted proteins | sample 1670901 | NCBI WGS metagenome assembly OBEQ01 (sample SAMEA104232315, study PRJEB22302) | groundwater metagenome | biome: forest; feature: aquifer; material: groundwater | place: USA | collected 2011-08-07 | depth 5.4 m
CCGCCAAAGGCGGGTCCGCCTCTGGCGGAAAGGATCTCTTTTTGAGATTCTTCGTCGTCCGCCACTAAAACATTGGCGGACTCCTCAGAATGACGGATCTTCATTTCCTTTTCGAATTCCACAATCTCCGCCATATTTTCCAAAAACCAAGGGTCTATGTACGTGATCTTGTAGATTTTTTCAAGGCTCATCCCCTCTTCCATCGCGCGCTTGAGATAATAAACTCGTTCCGCGTTCGGCCGCGCCAGATGGTCTAAAAGATCCCCGGTTGCCTTTTTTGATTCAAAACCGGCGACCTTCACTTCGAGGCCGCGTAAGCCCTTCTGAAACGCCTCTTTAAATGTGCGCCCGATCGCCATGACCTCGCCGACGGACTTCATCTGTGTTGTGAGCGTTGTGTCGGCGCCGGGAAATTTTTCAAACGCGAATCTCGGGATTTTCACCACGCAGTAATCAATCGTCGGTTCAAAACTCGCGGGTGTTTTCTGCGTGATATCGTTCGGGATTTCATCGAGCGTATAACCGACCGCGAGTTTGGCCGCGATTTTGGCGATTGGAAAACCGGTTGCCTTTGAGGCCAGCGCCGAGGAGCGGGACACCCTCGGGTTCATCTCAATCACCACCATGCGGCCATTTTTGGGATTTAAGGCAAACTGGATATTCGAACCGCCGGTCTCGACGCCGATTTCCCTGATACAGGCGATGGCGGCGTCGCGCATCTTTTGGTATTCCTTGTCCGTCAGAGTTTGCACCGGTGCAACCGTAATGGAATCCCCGGTGTGAATTCCCATTGGATCGAGATTTTCAATCGAACAGATGATCACCACGTTGTCTTTTTTGTCGCGCATCACCTCGAGCTCAAATTCTTTCCAGCCGAAGATCGATTCTTCTATCAAAATTTCCCGCGTCATGGAAAGCTGAAGCCCGAACGTGGCTATTTTTTTAAATTCCTCGAGATCTTTTGCGATGCCGCCGCCCGTGCCGCCGAGCGTGAAACTCGGGCGAATCACAACCGGCAATTTAATCTTCTTCAAAACCTCAAGCGCCTCGTCCATCGAGTGCGCCAGGCCCGATTTTGGAAGGTCGAGGCCGATTTTTTGCATCGCCTTCTTGAAATATTCCCGGTTTTCGGCTTTTTTGATCGCTTTCAAATCCACGCCGATCATTTGAACGCCGTATTTTTTGAAAATCCCCGCTTCCGCGGCCTTCACGGCGGTGTTGAGTCCCGTTTGTCCGCCGAGCGTTGGCAGTACCGCGTCGGGGCGTTCGATTTTTATGATTTTTTCCAAAAATTCCACCGTGATCGGCTCGATATAAGTCCGGTCCGCGGTCTGCGGGTCGGTCATGATGGTCGCGGGGTTGGAATTGATGAGGACCACTTCATAGCCGTCTTCGCGGAGCGACTTGCAGGCCTGCGTGCCGGAATAATCAAATTCGCACGCTTGGCCTATCACGATCGGACCGGAGCCGATGATGAGAATTTTTTTGATATCTGTACGTTTGGGCATCTTAACTTGTCATTGCGAGCGTGGGCGACGAAGCAATGACGGTCATTTTTTGTATTTCCCCATCATTTTCATAAATTTATCAAAATGGTATACAGCATCATGAGGTCCCGGCGCGGCTTCAGGATGGTACTGAACCGAAAAAATCGGCAGTTTCTTGTGCTCCATGCCCTCGCACGTGCGGTCATTTAAATTAATATGCGTCATGACAACATTCTTATCTTTGATGGAATTGACATCCACCGCGAAGCCGTGATTTTGCGCCGTGATCGCGACACTTTTCGTGCGCAGATCGATCACGGGCTGGTTGCCGCCGTGATGGCCGAATTTTAATTTAAACGTCTTTCCGCCGAACGCCTGGCCCAGGATCTGATGGCCGAGGCAAATGCCGAAGATCGGTAAGGGCGATTCATGAATCGCCCCTACGTTGATCAAATCCTTCACGGTGTTTACCATATAAGAAAGCGCCTGGGGATCTCCGGGACCGTTTGACAAAAAAAACCCGTCGGGTTTGAAAGACAAAATTTCTTCCTTCGTCGCCGTCGCCGGAACCACCCGGACGCGGCAGTTCCTGGCGGCTAAGTTTCTTAAAATGTTGTGCTTGATGCCGGAATCCATCGCGACGACGCGGTACTTACCGGTTTTATTCCAATCATAAGCTTTCTGGCACATGACTTCTTTTATAAGGTCGCGGCCGATAAGCCCGGGCGAGGCAGCGGCTTTTTTTACGAGACTTTTTCCGTCCAGGTCTTTTGTGGAAAGTATCCCCTTTTTCGCGCCGGCTTCCCTCAAATGACGCGTGAGCCCGCGCGTGTCGATGCCTTCAATGCCGATAATCTTATTTCTTTTAAGGTAAGAGCCAAGGGCTTCATCCGCGCGCCAATTGGAATAAATACGACTGACTTCTTTCACGATGAAACCTTCGACAAACGGACGGGTCGACTCAATGTCCTCGCGGTTTACGCCGTAGTTTCCGATCAGGGGATAGGTCATGCAAACCATCTGGCCCTTATAGGAAGGGTCAGTGAGGATTTCCTGATAACCGATCATGCTGGTATTGAAAACGACTTCGCCTTCAGACTCGCCTTCGGCGCCGAACGACCAGCCGCGATACACTTGACCGTCTTCTAATGCAAGAACAGCTTCTTTTTTAGACAATTTTGCCGTCCACCAACACGTGTCGACCCGCTACTAATACATCAGTAGCTCGGCCCCTCATTTTCCAACCGAGGAATGGGGAATTTTTTGATTTTGATTCCAACTTGTCTTTTTCGACGACCCACTCGAGATTCGGGTCGAAAACCGTGATGTCAGCAACGGCTCCCTCGGATAGATGCCCCCGGTCAATTTTCAAAATCTCAGCCGGCTTGAGTGACATTTTCCTCACGAGTTCCTTAAGCGGCAAAATTTTTTCTTCCACAAGCTTCAAAGAAAGCGGCAGTGATGTCTCAAGACCTATGATCCCGAACGGTGCCTTGTCAAATTCGGTTTCTTTTTCGCTTTCCGCGTGCGGGGCATGATCCGTGGAAATAACATCAACCGTGCCGTCTTTCAGCGACCGTTTTACTTCGTCGACGTCTTCTTTTGTGCGAAGCGGCGGGTTCATCTTGGCGTTGGTATTGTAATTCAAAACCGATTCATCCGTCAGATGAAAATAATGCGGGCACGTTTCGGCCGTCACGCGCGAGCCTTTGGATTTTGCGTGACGAATCAGTTCCAAAGAGCGGCGGCTGGAAATATGGCAAAAATGGAGCCGTCCGCCGGTGAGATCCGCCAGTTGAATGTCCCGCGCGACCTCGACACTCTCGGATTCCGAGGGAATTCCCGGAAGACCCAAGCAAGTCGAAACAAAACCCTCATTCATGCACCCGCCGCAGAAAAGTCCCTCATCCTGACAATGGACCATGATCACCAAATCAAATTTTTTCGCGTATTCGAGCGCGCGTCTTAAGATATTGGAGTCCGATACCGGCCGCCCATCGTCAGACAACGCGACGGCGCCGCCTTTTTTGAGTTCACCGAATTCTGTGAGCTCTTTTCCCTCTTCCTTTAAAGTCACGGCACCCACCGGCCAAAGATTGATCAAGGAAAGACGCCTTGCCTCGCCGATCATAAATTCCATATCCGAGCGGCTGTCCGCGATTGGGTTTGTGTTTGGCATCGGGCACACGCCGGTAAAACCGCCTTTCACGGCCGCGCGGAGGCCCGTTTCTATGGTTTCCTTGTATTCATACCCGGGCTGGCGCAAATGCACATGAACGTCGATGAGCCCGGGACAAACAATTTTGCCTTTGGCATCGATTTCATTCACCCCGGTCGCCGAAATCTTTTTACCAACTTTCGCAACCTTCCCGTTTTCGACCAAAATATCCATGGATTCGTCGAGGTTGTTTTTGGGATCAACTAGATGACCGTTTTTAATAATGAGCTTCATTGTTGCAAGATAAGTATCAGGAAGAGACAGAGATAATCTTGCGCCGAGGACTTGTCTGAGCAAGCCAGATTATCTCTGCCTCTCCCATTTAACATTATCGCTCCACCATAGTTGTATGAAATAACACTGCCATACGAACGGCAACTCCGTTTGTAACTTGCTCTAAAATGACTGAATGCGGGCCGTCCGCCACTTCTGAAGATAGTTCGACACCACGATTGATAGGTCCAGGGTGCATGATGATCACATCTTTCTTCGCTTTTTTCATTCTCTCTTGGGAAATCCCGTATTCCGCCGCGTATTCGCGAATCGACGGAAAAAATGCGCCCTGCTGCCGCTCCAGCTGGATTCTCAAAATATTAAGCACATCCTGATCTTGGATCGCGGTGTCGAGATCATAACTCACGGCCACACCCAATTTTTCGATGTCTCGCGGAATCAGCGTCGGCGGACCGCAAACCGTGACTTTGGCGCCGAGTTTTTTAAGCCCCCAGATATTGGAACGCGCCACCCGCGAGTGAAGAATATCGCCGACCAGGCAAACTTTGAGGCCGCCAAAATCTTTCTTTCTTTCCCGGATCGTGAAAATATCGAGTAACCCTTGCGTCGGATGCTCATGAATGCCATCGCCTGCGTTGATAACCCCGGCCTTAATCGAGCGCGCAAGATATTCCGCCGATCCGGAGGAAGAATGACGCATCACGATCGTGTCGACATTCATAGCCTCGATGTTCTTCGCCGTATCCGTGAGGCTTTCTCCTTTGGAAGTGCTTGAACCCGAAGACGAGAAATTGATGATGTCCGCCGACAAGCGCTTCGCGGCCACCTCAAAGCTCGTGCGCGTGCGGGTCGAAGGCTCGAAAAAGAGATTGGCAATCGTCTTGCCGCGAAGTGCCGGTACTTTCTTCACTTCACGCGCGGAGACCTCTTTGAAAGAGTCAGCAGTCTGGAGGATAAGCTCGATTTCTTCCTTCGAGAGTTCTTCGAGTGATAATAGATCTTTTCGTGTCCAATTCATCTATCATTTCCCCGTTTATCGGAAACAATGACTTCCTCCTTTTTATCGGTTTCTATAAAATGCACGTGAACGATTTCATTTTCGTTCGTGGGAATATTTTTACCGACGAAGTCGGCACGAATCGGCAGTTCACGGTGACCGCGGTCGATCAACACCGCGAGTTCTATTCTTTTGGGACGGCCTAAATCCACGAGCGCGTCGAGCGCGGAGCGGATCGTGCGACCGGTATATAAGACATCATCCACCAAGACTGCAATTTTATTTTCAAGATCAAAGTTGATTTCCGTTTTATGAATGACGGGCTGTTCGGAAACCTTGGTGAGGTCGTCGCGGTAAAGATTGATGTCGAGAATGCCGACGGGAACTTTGGACTTGGCGATTTCGCCGATGGCCTTTTCCATACGGTTGGCCAAAACAACCCCGCGGGTCTGGATGCCGATAAGGACAAGACCTTCAACGCCTTTATTTTTCTCAAGGATTTCGTGAGCGATACGGGTGATGGACCGTTCCATCGACGGCGCGTCTAAAATGAGTCTATTCATAGGTTATCCGCCACAAAGCACGGCGGATTCGTCCTCACTGCGTTCGGCGAAAAAAAATCCCACCGTTTAATACAGTGGGTTTCTATGTTATAGACAGAACTTTTCATTTTTTCCTTTTTAGGCCTCTCAGGGCCTGATTAAAAGGCTTTAACTATTTCAAAGCTGTTGGAAGTATACCGGCAAAACCTCCGGTTGTCAAATGATAAGAGCCTTCTTCAAAATTTTTTTTGCTTCCAAATAAAGCCGCCTGTCGGAAGTGATGAAGGCATCGCTTTCGGAAAGGACGCCCGAAGCTAATTGAATGGCGTCCAAAGATCTTAAACCGTGAGACCGCACTATTTCAATGGATTTGGTTTCGAGATTTTCATTCCACAAAACTTGATGAAAATACGCGTAGTCCTTGTTAACCTCGGCTTCAAGCCGCTCGGCGTCTCTAGGCAGGAGAGATTTGTCCCTTAGGCGGCGTTCAATAACGGCATTTACTTCGATCCGCGTCACCGGAGAAACCGCCAGTTCCGAAGCCGCCCGGATGGCTTTTTCAAAGTCCTCGCTCCCGGACTCATCGACATACTTTTTAAAAAGCGCCGAAGTATCAATAAAAATCCTCACCTCTCCTCATCCCGGAGCCGTGAGGCCGTTTTGGAAAACAGTTCTCCCTTCACCTTTATTTTGGAAATCGTCCGCTTCCAGCCCGGCAAGGCCAGGTTTTCGTTGTGAGGAATGATATCGGCAACCGGCGTTCTCCGGTCCAATACCACGATCCTTTCGCCCTTTTTAACCGCTTTGAGATACCGGGCAAATCCATGGGTTAATTCCCGAATGGTAACTTGTGTCATCGTAAGACCCTCCACGAAATATAATACATTATGTTAGACGAAATGTCAAACAAATCTTCCAGGTTATCCGATTTTTATGCGTTCGTCGTGATCATCTGCGCGAGAATAAAGCGCGTGTAGAGCTCTCCAAGAATCGAATGGGGCGTAAGGAGGTATTGAGGGGAATACTTTCTTCCGAACAAAGCGTCGGCGAAGGAAGCGGCTTCAAAGTTCAAAAAGAACTTAGCATAGAAAGGAGCGTAAGAAGAGAGTGTATTTAAGATCTCCTCGCGGTTTGATTCGAAATTTATCTTTCCGGTGTCTTTGTCTTTAAAACGATCAAGGATATGCGCTGTCACAATGTGAAGCGTCCAGACATCCCAGGCCTGGGAAAACTTGGAGACATTTTCAAGAGTCGGACGATCCACAAATAGGTTCAAGTCTCCCGTTTCCGACAGGTCTTTGTCATTAGACCGGACGATAAACAAGGACCTTCCCTTCTCAAGCGCCAAGGGGTCTTGGACGTTGTATAAAAGCTCTGGGTGGTTTTCAATGGCTCCCAAAAGATAGGCTTTTTTGGCTTCGTCATCCAAGTTTTGAAGATTAAAAAGGATCTTTGTATCGGAGTTCGCTGAGCGGTTCTTGAGTAAAACCCACTGGTCTATTTCACGGTCTACGCCTTTTTTAAAGGCTTCAAGTGTTTCGAAATTCTTAAAGTAATCCGCTGGGTTTATGAGAAGCGCGCTTTTGGCTGCCGGAGAGGAAACTTGGAGAGCGCCACCGGTCCTTTTGATGGCTCGGTAACCGACGGCGGACTCCTGTGCAGCGCCCGCTAGTACCGGCAATGGCAAATGATCTTCGGTGATACCCCTTGAAAGAAGGCCATTGATGTGCTCTTCCCAATCGATCGGAATGCCAGGCTTCAAATCCAAAACTTTGAGCTGCGGATCGGGTAACCGTGCGCCCACATGGATTTCTTCTTCAACGGCCAGCGCGAGACGTCCGCCGTTTTCTTTTGTGATGCTAAAAATAGCGGGTGGTAAATGGATATCATCAGTCAAAACAAATGCGATGAGACGCGTCCCCGCCGGCAGCGGTTCACTGATTTTTTTTAAAGCAACAGAAAGTTCATGTGAAATATCCGGAGCAGTCACCTGGCTTTGAGTGACGAACCCTGCTATTCGGGCGCCCCGGAAACCCGTATTAGAAAGGCTTGCGGTTAGGAGATCCCCCTCAATGGCACTGGTTAGAGTCAATAAGGGTGAATTGGGGATGGCCGAGAGACGGGCGACGGGCGGCTGAACGGCATGCTGGATAATAGTTTCTTCGACAGCAGGAAATTCGCGAAGTGGTTGTGTAACAAACGCTCCTGCTGGAGTCAAACTAGACACCGATGACTTAGCCGCGAGCCGGGCAGCGACAGCCGACTCAGTGAGCATGTTGCCTTTTTGCTCTCTCTGTTTTGCGTTAAATTGACTTAATGCCACTGATAACGCTTTGTATGCGCGTTCAAAATCTGGTGACCTATGATCATCGGGAAGGCTTTTTAATAAGGTGATCTCCCTGTTCAGATATTGCGCCCCAAATGATTTTCCATAATTTCCTGCGGGCGGATAGGGCTCTTTTCCATCCTTGAACTGAATAGAATCCACTTCGGCATTGACTCGTAAATTCATTCGAATGTCATACGTCACATCAGGGATGATCTGCGACAAATTCGAACTATTCGGCTTCAAGGCCCTGATAATACTTGCGAGGATCCTATTCTCAGAGGCAAGTTCTTCAGAAAGAGCGGTCGCAAGCCGTCCGCCAAACGCGGCGGCGCTAGATTGCGGCAATAGTCTAAGTAAATAAACGTACCCGCCCTTTTCTCCGGCGTTTCCGGATCGAGTGGTGATTTCTTTTCCATACGTATATCTGTTTTGTACGAGCTGTTCATAAAATGCCTGGACCACGGAACTGACACTGGGGCCCTGTGTATTCGTATGGATCTCAATGAGCCACGCGCCGTTTGCTTCAGCCCTGAAAGACACCTGGGGATCAAAAGCACGCAATCCCCCCTCTCTTGTCTTATTGGAAAACCATAGTGAATTAAAACTTTCACCTAATAGAGCGTTCAACTTAGTTTCATCTAATGCTGCTGCGGAAGGAACGAAAGCAGTCGTCCTAAACCTTGTCCAAAGCATCTGCCGAGGGGGAGTATCCGGAAAAACTCTTTTGGCTGCTTCCCGGATTAAAGCTACGCGAAGCTCGTCTTCCGTAACTTCAGGAAGCACGTTAAAGCGTCTAAGGCTGTCAACCAGCGGAAACGGCATATAATCTTCCAAAGTTAAAGGATTGAGTTGAGTGTCGACCTCGACTTTCAAAAATCCGGCGCCTTTATTTCCCAATGCCTTTAGGATTCTTTCTCTCTTAGGCGCGGCCTGGAGAACTTTCCCCCGTTCAACCCTATGCGCCGCGACCAAACTCTCCGCCTGTTTGGCATAATCAATGATTTGCTGTCGATACTGAACGAACGTATCTTTAGCCTCATAAGCAGACAAGAGGCTCAAATCTCCGTCATGAAAGATGGCGGCAATGCGCTTGATATCCGCAAATGCTTCGTCATGCAAGAGACCGAAAGTCGCGTCGATCAAAACAGACTCATTCGGGTTTCGTCCCTCGAAATCAATGTTGCCGCTTCCGATCGTTAAAGTAGCAGCTGGCTTCATGACTTCGGCCACCCCCTCCAGGGTCCTATCCAGTTGATTCTCGGGAACCAGATGAATGCCGTTCTCAAAGATGGCGTGATCCACTCTCAAATCCGGCAAATATTCGGATACCTTTGGAAAACTGCCGTCCTTATTTTTTGGCAGCAAATAATATTCAACATTTGGCTTGTCCTTCAACGTTACTAAACGCGCATATTGAAACCAGGCCTCGCTCACTTCGATATCCACAAGAACGAACCGGATATTTCTCTTTCCTTGAGATTCCAAAAGTTCCATCAGATAACGGGCATCTTCTCCGGTCCCCGAACCGAATACAAGCACCGTCTGACCGTCTTTTATCTCATGAGACAAAGGCAAAAGATCAAAAGCCAAGTTGCGCCTGTACCAATGCACGGTTTGAGCCATGGTCTGATATTGCGCGGCGCTGTTTGACAATGGTTTTGCACTAGGCTGCATCTGCGCTGCCGCCAGCCGCGAGGCGGCGGCTACAGCAACGACCCTTCTATTCAAACCGGCTGAAACCTTAATATGCTTCATGGCAAACTCAAGATGAGAAGCATCAAGGACGGATACATCGACAAAAGAGTCGAAGTTTCCGCTTTGCCAATCGGAAACATAGCGGTTTAATCTCAAGTGTTGCGCCTCACCATTATTTCCGGAAACACTGGCTCGAAAACCCGGCTTTCCGTCCCATCCAAGAGTGTCCGCGTGTTCGTTCAAAAATACTTCCAACTGAACGGGAGAATTTGTGGTGATTTCATATTGAGTTGATTCCTTTTTAACCAAAGCGACGTGAACCTGCCCTTGGTCGACATCGGTGACAATGAGTTTCCAATCGTTTTTAAGTTGAATGTCTGCCAGCCGTGCGCCCGCTGCTATTGTTTTAGCTTTTACTGGTTCATCAGCTATTTTCTTCCATTGCTCATTAAATGATAAATATTTATCGTCATCAATCCCTTCCGCAATATTGTAGCTTGAGACATTTGTGGCGGCCCTGTCATAACCGTCTTTCTCTCCTTCCATATATTCGGTATACACTTTGTATTCGGTTGGAGATAGATAACGATCCAAACGAATAATAACCGCGTCAATGGATGTTTCGAATTCGGTGCGCACAACCGCTCGGTGGTGACCATCTAAGATCCAGTACAAACTGGTATCCTTGAAATTTAATACAACGATAGGTGGAGTTTTCAAATGTAATCGTCTTCGAATGGAATCTTTCAACCGCTCAAGCTCCAACTTTATTCGGTACAGATATTTTTGTTGACCTCTTTTAAGTGCGGAGATACTCAATGTTTTCTCAATCAACTCAACATCACAACCACGATTTCTAAATGCTTGAACAAGGGTCTCAACGCGTTTTGTATTTGTCTCGAAATCCAAGCGATTCAATTGTTTCGCCTGCGCCAATCTTGCTCCGCCAAAAATCGCCGCAAAAATCTTTCGCCATGTCGGTTCGTTGAGATTACTCCCATCACTCCCCTCAACTGATCTATATCCCGAGACAGCGGATTCGCCGTAACCCAGATCTCTCTCAGCATTTAAATATTGAGCATACAGTTGATAGTTACCAGTGGATACATTAGGATTGATCTTTATAACAGTTGCATCGATGGTCGCTTCAGCGCCTAATTGTTCGGCGCGAACAAAAACGCGGGTGTGCCCATCAAGAACCCAGTAATAAGACGTTCCTGAAAAGTTCAATGCAAGGATCCTCGGAGTATCCAATCCAAATTTCTGTCTTAGACGATATTTGATCCGTTCCAGCTCAATCTTTGAACTATAAATATAAGATTGCTGACCCCTTCTAAGAACGGCCATGCTTAATTTCTGATCAACAGTTTCAAAATAATAACCTCTGCTTCTAAAGCTTTCCAACACACTGTTTATACGTCTTTCATTTTCTCTAGCGTCCTGCCTATTCAGCGCTTTAAGTTCACTTTCTAACTGTGAGAGTTCATACACCTCGGCTCCATTTAAACCTTGACCAGAGCCTCGTTTATTTTCAAGCTGAGATCTCCTAAAGTTTTGGTCAAGAGTTGATCCGGACCCGGAAGAAGATTGCGTTGATCCTGAACCATTGTCAATCCGACTTGATTGAGAAGAAAGATTGTTTAAATTATTTGAATTTGAAAAAAATGGAAGATTCTGACCCGCAACTAATAAAATACTCCCGGCTATCGCCGTTATCACAAGACGGGTAACAGCCTTCGAGACGACACCTCCGCTGGAAAGCAGGACGGCTAACCTTGCACCGGCGGTGACACCGATGTCCTGTTCTTCAAGCTTATCAACCTCTTCTAGGGAAACTCCGGCTACTTCGGCAATCTTTTCCTTCGGGACCCCCATGCGGAGAAGCGTCAGTTCGTAATCCAGGCGCTCCTTCATTTTTTGCGAATCGCCTTTGACCGCAGCAAGCCGGTCTAAAAATACCTTGCGCTGTTTCAATAAATAAAAATACTGGCTTGCTTCACCAAAAAGGTAGGCAGACGATTTTTCTTCTTGAGATGTCAGATCGGGCTTTTCAATCCCAAGTTTTTGATACAAAGCGGGATCTTGATAATAATCAAAAAGCTCGTCCGCCGTAAGCGGCATAAAGAGATATATTTGAGAGTTCATTTTTGCGGCCCGCATGACAAGATCCCTGTCAAATGGTTCCTCACTTCCGAAGGCCGCCCGGACGTCCTGAACCAAAGTTTCATCAAATTCACTCTTCGCATTCTGTTTGATTTCAACCAATTTTTTCATAAGCTCCACGATGGCCGCGTTCACAAAAGGAATCACAAAATCTGACTTCAGCGCCTCCTGAAGGGGCCGGAAAGCGGACAATGTTTCGTTAACGGCTTGAATGTCCACGTTTGGCTTGCGAATCGCAGTTTTAAATTTGTCTAAATCAAAATTGATGTCCGGAATCCTCGCGATTGCTCTTTCAAAAAGACGGATGACAAGCTCACGATCGAGACGGGGATACGCCCTCTGTAGTTCGGGATCCTGAACCCACTTATACAAATAGTTATGCAACGCGATCGTCGGCGCACCCATCGCATAACGATCCACAGCCTCAGAAGGAATCTCTTTTGGATCAATCGATAATACGAGATCGTAAGGCGAATAGGTCAATTTCAATTTTCCGGGCAGTAAATACTTGCTTTCCAAATTGATAAGCGCCTGCGTGCCCATCCACTGGCTTGTCGGCGTCACCGAACCAATCAGGCCTAAGTCTTCGTTCGCACGAACGGTTTCCTCATAGGCTAAAAAGAGAAAAGCGTCCAAAAACTCCCTGCCGTCGCGCGTCAAACGTCCTTGTTCGTCAAGAAGGATGAGAGGTTGACCATCCCGGTTTTTATAGTTGTTCCTGACAGCATTTGCCCATCCTTTAATCTTTTGCTCGATAATCTGCTGTTCATAATTCGTCAACATGCCTCCGGGGAAAAGTGAGGCGGCGAGTTTCTCCCTTTCAGCCGATCACGATTGGCACTCATTGCCTGCCCTCCCGACCGTGGCGGTCCTCGAAAACAATTCTATCGGAGATAGCGCGTTGACGTGCTGCGTATCCAGGTGCGCCTAACGCCCCAGAAGCTGTTTGTATACCAGCCTGCCCAAATCGAAATCTTCCACAGTTCTTTCTCTGAAACGGAAATCGGTTGAGGGATCCCACTGGCTTCTCAATTGGCTTGGCATGTACTTGAGGCGTGGGTCGTTCCGGAAATTCGGGTCGTTAATGAACGCACCGCTACGTGAAAGAGTGAGCGTCGGGCACTGCCACGTGTGGTTTCGCTTGAGGCGTGTGAAAAGGGTGGCCGCCTTCTCCGGGCTGAAGGTCTCCA
>OBEQ011470160.1_pt1 | contig 12855 bp, 12 predicted proteins | sample 1670901 | NCBI WGS metagenome assembly OBEQ01 (sample SAMEA104232315, study PRJEB22302) | groundwater metagenome | biome: forest; feature: aquifer; material: groundwater | place: USA | collected 2011-08-07 | depth 5.4 m
ATGAACTACGACCACCTTGTAAAGCACCTAAGTGCAAATGCACTGCTCTGGACTGGAAGAGCAGCAATAGCTTTAACCTTACTGGAAGGCAGCTTCTATTTTCTCCTATTCTTCGCCGGGTTGCTAGTGCTTAACTTTTTCTTGATAATGATACTAAATCGAATAGCGCCAGGAATGCTTAAGCATGAATTCCGCGGGGCTAGTTTAGGTGGTAATTCAAACTCCGGAAACATTGCATTCAAATTTGCTCCATTGAAATATCCCAAAGTGCTAGATGAAGAAACCCGAGAATATGTGCCTGAACTTATACGAATCGACATCAACAATGGCAACCAAACCATTTTTTCCGGCAACATGGCTAGAAACGCATTGAAACAATTTCAAAACACAATTACCGACGCACTAGCCATGAAAGACAACGCCACAACTACTGCGCCAGTTGTAGCGGCACCAATAAGTGAAAAGAAAAAAGTGCAAAAGAAAGCCAAAAAATAAGTGGTAGATTTTATGAGAATAATTCTCGCGTCGCAGTCTATTGGCAGAAAAAGAGCTTTAGACAAGCTCGGAATAGACTACGAAGTTGCTCCGGTTAACATAGATGAAAAGAGCATACGCGACTCCGACTTGTATGTAATGGCAGAAAAGATAACAATTGCCAAAGCCATTGAAGCTGGAAAGAAATTTAACAATTCCCTCATTATAACCGGCGACCTCTTCACTGTTTTTAATGGCAAGGTATTTGAAAAGCCAGTTGACAAGCAGGAAGCAATTGAAATGCTAAGGGCTTTTTCTGGAAACGAAGTTGACATGATTTCAGCAGCTGCAGTTTATAATACTGCAACCAACAAACTTAGCCATGCAGTTGACAGCTGTTCAATTACGTTCAGAAAGATAACTGAAGATGAAATTCAAAACTACGTTGACAGCTATGAAGTAACAAGATTTGCCGGAGCTTTTGAAAGCGATGCCAGCGGAATCCTATTTGGAGAAAAAATCAAAGGCAACCCAACCTTAATGACAACAGGCTTTCCATTTAACAAAGTTATTGAATTCCTCAGGGAAAACGGAGTTAAATGTTAAGAAGCTTTCCTCCACTTAGGCCCTTGGGCAGTGTCTTCCAAAATTATGCTCATTTTTGTAAGTTTAGCGCGGACTTTGTCAGCTTCTCCGAATTTCTTTTCCGTTCTTAGCTTTTCCCGCTCCATAATAAGTTTTTCAATTTCTTTTTCAGTTGATTTTGCAACTTTCTTTTTTTCCCAGGAAAATATTGCCAGCACGGAGTCAATTTCTTTTAATGCTTCAAGCGCAGCAAGACAGTCTCCAGCCAGCCACTCGCTTTCATCGCGCAACTTGTAAGCGGAATTGACAAATTCATGCAAATGGGCTAACACTTGCGGCGCGTCGAGGTCATTGTCCATTGATTTTTCAAACCCAACTAAAAGTTGCTTGACAAGCGCGGAAAATTGAGTGGATTTATTACCCTTTCCGCTGCGGGCTTGCAGCTCATCTAGGAAAATTTGTAGCTTTTCCAAAGTATTTTGAGCCGAGTCAAGAGCCGTAAGCGTAAAGTTAAGCTGCTGGCGATAGTGTGAAGATAAATACAAGTAGCGTAGTGCAAGCGGGTTATAACCATGTTCAAGCAAGTCGCGCAAAGTGTAGAAGTTGTGCAACTTTTTAGCCATTTTTTTTCCGTCTGCAAGCAAATGCTCGCCATGCAGCCAATATTTTGCAAGAGGTTTTCCAGTAACTGCTTCGCTTTGGGCAATTTCGTTTTCGTGGTGTGGAAAAATTAAATCTACGCCGCCGCAGTGAATGTCAAAACTCTCTCCTAGGTAATTCATGCTCATTGCACTACACTCTATATGCCACCCCGGCCGGCCTTTGCCAAGCGGAGTTTCCCAGTACACTTCTCCATCTTCAGGAGTCCATGCCTTCCACAACGCAAAATCAGAAGCGGTTTCTTTTTCATATTCATCAGCAGCAACCCGCGCTCCGGGTTTTAATTCGGAAATTTTCATGTGCGACAGCTTGCCATACTTTGGAAATTTAGAAATGGAATAGTAAATTGAGCCATCGATTCCCCTGTAAGCAATTCCTTTTTTCATTAGCTTTTCAACTAATTCCACCATGTGGCCAATGTGCTTAGTTGCCCTACATACAAAAATAGGCTTCGTTATATTTAGCTTGGCGCAGTCTTCAAAAAATATTTTAGTGTAATTTTCAGTGAATTCTTTTAGTGTCGCGCCAGCTTTTCGCGAATCGCGAATTGTTTTATCATCTACGTCGGTGATGTTCATAACGTATTTCAGCTTGTACCCTTTGAACATCAAATAGGAGCGAAGCACATCTTCAAACGTATAAGTGCGTAAATTTCCAATATGTGCGTAGTTATACGCAGTTGGCCCACAGCAGTATATTCCAACTTCTCTTTTAACTAGCGGTTCAAAAGTTTCTTTTTCGCGCGACAAAGTGTTGAAAAGTTTAAGCATGCCAAACCACAAAATCAATTATTAACTAATTTTTCTTTCAATTCATTTAAAGCCCGCCTACAAACGAGCAAGAAGAAATGACATCGCCTAACCCAACTGTCCGCGGCGTAAGGGGCGCAACTTGGCCTGGAATAATTAGCGCGTAGTGGTCAGCGAGGTCAAAAATCCCACTTAGCAGTGAATTTTCTAATCTTAGTTTGGTTAATGATAGCTTATGCGACATTAGTGCCATTTGCTGTAATGCAATTTCAGAAACTGGAACACTAAGAGCAGAGGCAATCTCTCCTCGATTTATTTCGCTTCCTTTCATTGCCCTTAAAGTCGCAGCAAGCGAACCGAATAAAGTTGAAATTACCTGCCTGCGCAGGTAACGGTGGCTTACTGCGGTTGATTTTTTAACTAGAATTAAACTGTAACCAAAGCTATGCACATGGATGCGCTGCAAGTCAAGTTGTTTCATGACTTTTTCAGCAGCAGCGTGCAACGTAACGACGTTTTCATTACGCGCAATTGCCCTGGCAAGCGCAGGAAATCCAAGCTTATCAGTTAGTTCAACTAGTTCAACTTCATTTAGCCCAAGGCTGTCAACGTGCTTCGTAATGTGGGCATAGATGGATTTATCTATATTTTTGGCTGCCGGGGTTGAAACAAACTCAACGTGAATTGGAATATGTTTATGTGCCCTAAGCATGCGCAGGTAAAGTTCTTCAAGTGAAAGGTAATAGTCATAAGTTGTTCCATCGCTGTAGCGCTGTTCAAGAGAATGATAGCCTGAAATAATCGCAGCGTCAACTAACCGCCCCAATTCAGGCAATAGGTGGACAATATTATCATCAAACTGCTGGGCAGCTGCTTTGTGTGAAGATAATATCAACCGGTTTGACCGCGGCGCCACATAAATCTGGCCACCAAATTTCAGCAGGTCGCCTGCCTTGAATTCAATAATCCAATTTGAAATAGTTTCATCCCCGCGGCGGCTAGCTTCTTTGACAGAAACAAAATTCAAATTTCCACCTGAACTGCTCCTGCTAACAACGGGAAATTTAACTCTCGGCGAAAAGAAAGACGTTAAATGAGAAGAAAGAGGCTTGCAGTAAAGTATCCCCTGTGCTCCGAGTAAAGTTAATTGATTTGCAATTATCCCAGCTTGGCCACCTAACCTCTCGTGGCGGGATAAGCCTTGTTCAAGTTGACTCGCAAGCGCGGCGCTTAACGGAAGATGCATTGCTTTGCCAGTTGTAAACGCGCGGAGCAACGCAGCTGCCAGAATCTGCGGAGAATCTACGAAACTAATTTCTCTTTCGCTTTTCCGCTTCACCGTAGCTGAATCGCTTTGAAACCTGCGGAACAAAAAGCTAAACTTATCAGGAGAATAGTCAACCACGCGGTCAACTACGGCATTAAAGGCGCATAGCACTTTTTTCCCGCGTAAACTAGTAAGGGAAGCAGCAGCTAACCTATGCTGCCATGTTCTATACCATAAATCAGTAAGCGAAGGCATAACAATAGAAAAGAATTGGGAAAGGGGAAATTTAAAGGTGATTCAAACGAACAGTTTAACAGGAAAACTAACGAGATTCCCGCTCTATTCTTTCACCGAGATCATAGTGAGCTTGGGCTAAGCGCCTGCGCAGCGCTTCTTCTTGTAAGTGGCCTAACGGAGGCAGCAGATCTTCCAGTAGTTGTTGAGTCACCCGCGATTTTTCTAAATCTTCCGGCGTTAACTTGCCGCGCTTATTTAGCAGGCTTAAAGCAGCAGTTTGGTGCTCCCTAGCGCGTTGTAGGAAGTGCAAGCGCAACCGCCCAAGCTGCTCTCCAGCCGACCCGCTGCCTTCACCCCCTGCATAGTCTCCAACCCTAAAAATTTGCAAAGCTGAACGCTTACTTTCAAGCCACTGGTTTTCTTCCCGTAGTGGCACAATTTGCTTTTTCAACTTACTACTCTGGTTAGCCAATGCAGCACGCCTCCCTTCACCTACATTTCTACCTTTTAGGTAACCGCCTCCAGCCATAAGTGCAGCTGCGGCAATAGTTGGCAACAATTTTCTTCTTAACATTGGTCTTTGCAGCGTCATATTTTTCATCATCTCTATTGTCTATCGTTCAATGCGGCGTGATAATTCTGAACGTGCAGCTCCGAGGTGTTGAGCTAAGCCAGCGTCTCCCATTGCACTGGCGTGGCTTTGAAATTCTCCCAATAAACGTGAAATCCTTCTAGCGCGCTGAGTATCTTGCTTTGTGAACCTACCTCTTTGGCCTAGCAACCTCGATGCGGTTTCGTAGTGTACCTTTGCGCGCGTCTGTAAATAATTTCGCATCTGGTCAAGTTGCATTTGCTGCGCTACTGTATCAACAATCGCCCCTGAAACCACCGCGCCTCCTTCAGTACGCGTAGGGCGTACAACTTCGCGTAGTGCATAATTAGTTTCACGCAAATGAGCTGTCCTTTTTTCCAAGCCACGGTTTGATTGAGTTAGCCATGCAGATTCACGTTTAGCGCCGCTCTTTCCAGATAAAAAACCGCCCGCGCCGCTTGCCGCTATTGCAGTTGCAGCTAAAATTGCAGGTGCAATGCGCCGTTTTCCTTTTCGGAGCTCTTCTGTCATTGTAAAGTTTTTCACCCTGCTCCTTGTCCTGCTGGATTTTGTGCTGGCGTGGGGTTGTTTATGTTAACTTGCTGGCCGGGGTTTCTATTAGCTTGTTGTGCCGGGTTTTGTAGTGCTGGGCATAGTCCGCTTGGACATTGTTCTCCGCCTGGCAATAATACATTGCCACTTAACCCTTCACGGTATCCAACTGCTCTGCAACTGCACGACGCGCCACCTATTGCCGCAGCGTAACTTCCACCAGGGCATTGAATTGCTGCTTCGCAGCCTATACGCGGAACTCCACTTGCTCTGTTGCCTGAAACGCAACTTAACTCTATACCAGATAAAGTGCCACTGCCCGAATCACCTATTCCTTCACTTGGGTCGCGGATTGGCCCGCCAGCATTCCCTAGACCCCGGTTACTGTTTCGTCTTGTACTAAAACAACTACCAAGCTTACCAACTAAATCTTGCCCTGTGCCGCAGGAACACGAATCCTCGCTAGAATCAATGCCACACTGGCGCGTGGGCACGCCGCCGATACCAGAAATTTTATCAGTTGTTTTATGATCATCAGCTGTAGAAAATCTATTTTCGGGATCTTTTTGATGGGAAGCTGCATGAACACTTTCATGTATTAATATTCCAACAATATACGCGTCTTTGCTTGCCGCTGTCAATGTTTCTGGACGACTTCTATAAAATGTGGCACTGTCAGCCACAGTTTCATCAATAACTATTGCGCCAGCTGAAGAACTACAGCCAATAGCTGTTCCAGAATGACAAAGTTCAGAAGCAGTTCCATCGTCTAGAATTATAGCGTTGTCTATAGCGCCGTCCATATTTAGATGATCTTGGGCAGTTAACTGCTGACCGCCGTGTTCGTCTGCATATGCCTGTGAAATGGATGGAAAGTTATCAGCAAGGATGCGTTTTGCAATGTCTTTTAATTCACGGTCATTTGCAAGCTGCTCGGGGGAACGGTGTGAGTAACGTTCCCTGGCGTTATTTATTACTGTGTTACTAACACTTTCACTTCCTGCAGACTGGCCAGCTTTGCATAGCCCGCCTTCACCAATTCCATAGTATTCTTTTGTTGAACCTCCTTGTTGTTGGCAGCGGAATGGTTGGTTGTTGGAACGTGGCCCCGATAGTGAATTGGCTCCCACGCCGCAAGGTGCGTTGGCTGGGTTTGGTGGTGCAGCTGCGTTTCTGCCTTGTGCGCGGCGTTTACTGCAAATGCTTTGTGCATCGCCGAAGTTAATTCCAAATTGAGTTTGTTGCCCTGAACCTAAGTTTGGCACGCGAGGAGTTTGTCCTGGTAAACCATTTTGAGGTGCGTTTTGCGGCGACCTACCGCCACCTTGGTTGGCTTGCGATGGGTTTAGTATTCCGTTGGTCATTTGGTTTATTTGTTGGAGTATTTGCTGTGTTTGGGCTATGTCTAGTGCAGCGTCGCAGATTTCCCTATCGCACGCAAATCCTACGCCGGCAATTGGGCCGGCTTTAAGCATTTCGCCAACTTTACAGTCGCCCATTCCAAGGTTTTCGCGTTGCAATGAATAAACTAAATCTAAACCAATAACGCAACTTCCCGAAGTGCATAAATTGAATTGTTCGAAGTTGCCACTTTCCCTGTTAATTAACCATAAGCCCATTTGTGCTAGTTGTTCGCCGCTTGTTCCATAGAACATTGACCTAAACGCTTCACGGTGTTGTTCGGCAAATGTAACGGACTCTGGGTTGAGATACATATTTGCATCCATTGACAACATTAACGGTTGAAAAGCGCCAGCGAGAAATAGTTTCTTTGCTTCTGCGTTGCCTGCAAAACGGTTTTCTTGAACTTGAATTTTCCTCGTTATAACCCTATCAAGCCGCAATGTTTGCGACACGCTTAAGCACTGAAACTGATGCGCTATGCGTCCAGCTTCGCTTGCTGCTAGTACATAATTATTTGAAGCCCACGCATCAGCGTATTTGAACAGTAAACCGTCTTCAATTAAACCGCCTGAACAATCCAAATTCATTACTGGCACTTCGGTGCTTGTTTTGTCTGAATAGTCTCTTCTTACAAGCGTGGTTAACTGTGCCAAAGCAATTTTAGATAAGGCTTCGTTATCGCGGGAGTAAGTTCGATATAAACCAGTATATGCAGTGTCAATTTGTCTTTCCTTTGCACTTAATTGAGTTTCTTTTTGAGAAATTTGCCTATCGTAATTAGATTTAGTGCTCCGTTGTTGTGCGATACTCCTATGCTGTGCAACGTCATTATAGATAGCTGCTGCTTCGGCTGCTTGTAAGTTTACACTGTCTTTTCTCAACGCAGCAGCTTGTAATTCAAGTGGCCTTACGCTTGACAATGGATTTACAACTGCTTTGCTTCCAGCGCCTTCCCTAGCAGCTTGGGCCGCAGCCATAGCCTGGGAAATCAACGCAGTTAAAGTCCCATTAGAAGCAAGAATCACTAAAATAAGAACAATAACTGCTATAACGACCAAAGGCAAAAGCTGAAACTTTCCATCAACTTTTCTCTGCTTTACAACGACGCGCTTACCTCGGGCCATACAACAATAAAAGGAAGATTAGTTTAAAAACCATACTGCCCGATGCTCGTGTGCCTTTCGTTTATTCTCAACAGTAAAGGTTTAATTCTTTTAGTTTATCAATATATTTGCTATAATTTAGTTTCTCTATAGCAATGCTGCAAAATATTCGGATTACTTTTCAGCATTGCTAGTTGCAAGACGCGTAGGAATTGTCGGAAAACTTTAGCGTCTTGCTATATAGTTTGATATTTTTACGATATAAAGTGTAAATTGATATAATGGGTGTTTTCATAGCTGATGATTCAAAATCTAGTTGACGGGCAGAATTTCGACGTTATTGTAGTTGGCGGTGGGCCTTCAGGCTCTTCTTGTTCTATTTACCTTGCCAAAGCTGGCTTGAATGTTCTTTTAGTTGACCGGGCTAAGTTTCCCCGTGACAAGATTTGCGGCGATGGAATAAGCGGCAAGTCCATGAAAGTTTTACAAGAGCTTGACCTTGTTAAGGATCTGGAAACTGTTGAACACTTGAAAATGTTTGGCGTAACTTTTTCTTCTCCAAACGGAACTGTTGTAGAAATTCCTTCAAAGCCAAAAGACGGCGGAGCGCCTCCGGGCTTTGTAGCGCGCAGGGAAGTTTTTGACAACGTGATATTTCAAAATGCAAAGAAACTAGTGACTACGATTGAAGGCTTTCAAGTCAATGATTTGCTGTGGGAAGAAACTGAAGATGGCAAAAAGCAAGTTGTTGGCTTAACTGGTTTTGACATGTCAACTAGAACAAAGTATTCGTTCCGCGCAAAAGTTATTGTTGGTGCAGATGGCGCTGCTAGTGTTGTTGGAAACAAAACTGGCTTGGATGTAGTCGATGAAAACCACCAGCTAGTTGCAATCCGCGCTTATTACGAAAACGTTGGCGGAATGAGCGATAAAATTGAATTACATTTTGTTGATTCTTTAATGCCGGGTTACTTCTGGATATTTCCACTTCCTAATGGCCGCGCAAACGTAGGCAGCGGCATGATTACTAAAGATATGAAAGATAAGAAAGTCAATCTACAGCAGGAAACGTTTAAAATAATTGAAACTAACCCGCTGTTCAAAGATAGATTTGTCAATGCAAAGAAGTTAACTGAATTCCGTAGCTGGTCGCTGCCAGTTGGTTCAACGCACCGCAAGTGCTATGGCAATGGATTTGTGTTGGTTGGCGACGCTGCTTCTTTGATAGATCCCTTTACTGGCGAAGGCATAGGCAACGCGTTGATGAGTGGCAAAATTGCAGCGCAGTACATTTTGAAAGCATTTGCCTCAAACGATTTCTCTGAAGAAATGTTCAAGCAATACGACCAAGCTCTATGGGAAGAGGTTGGCGATGAGCTGAAAACAAGCTACCGCTTGCAAAAAATAGGCAAATTCAAGCCACTCCTAAATTTCATAATTGACAAAGCTGCACGCAACCAAAAAGTCCGCGAAGCCATTTCTAATTCCCTGCTTGACCCACAGTCGCAAAAGCAGTTCTACTCGCCGCTATTCTACATTAAAATGCTGCTTAGTTAGCTTGTTATTGCGAGGAAGGGGTTGCGGATGGGGTAAGCACAAATCCCGCGGATTTGTGACTGACACAAATGCTTCGCATTTGTGCAGAACCTGGGTTATCATCGCGCTTGTCGCGATGACTCATCGGCTCAAAGCCGATGATTCCCACCGAAGCATTCCTTTTTATTTTCAGCTTTTCATACTTTCTTGAGGTTGATACTTATGGCTAAAGGTTCTCACAGTGTTATAGTTTATTCTACTCCGACTTGTCCGTACTGTCACATGGCCAAAGAGTATTTCAAGAAAAATGGCGTGAAGTATGCGGATATTGACGTTGCTGCTGACCAAAAGAAAGCCGAGGAAATGATCCGCAAAAGCGGCCAAATGGGCGTGCCAGTGATTGATATAGATGGTACAATCATCGTTGGCTATGATTTGCCCGCCATTAAGAAAGCGCTGGGAATGAACTGAACTCCAATTAAACTATATTTTCACTTGCTGCCTACTTTTTGTTTCCAGTTAGCTGTTAACTTTTATTAACAGTTGTAAACAAAAAGAGTTAACAAGTGTTAACTTTTGTGAACAATCGTGGTAGCGTCTACTTTCGTTCTTTCAACGCAACCATTATCATTTCCTTCGGCGGATATTCGTAGCTTTTTCCCTTCCACAAATAGATAGTGCAGCCGGCGTAAATTGTTTTCTTTAATTTTCTCCTCATTGGGTCCACATTGCGGCCATTGATTAAAATGGTGGGCGAGCCCATGAACCTTAATTTTTCAGCTTGTGCTGCGCTAGTTACAAGGATAATTTCATAACTAACGGGCAAGCGGGCTTCCCGCAGTGCGGATTCCAAAGCATCTAGCCCAACTTTCCAAACGTGGCAGTCAACGGTATGTAGAAATTGAACTTTTATTTTTTTCTTCATTTCCTTCTTCTCAGTTTCTTTATTTTTTTCTTTGTAGTTTTACTTTTCTTGGGGTTCGCTTTTCCGCGCTTGACCAATTTTGCAACTCGATCGCATTTTACGAAATAGCAGTTGTTTTCAGCGTTGTTGCACACCATGCACATTTTTTCCAGTGGAACACGGCAGCTTATGCATTTGCTTTCCTTGTGCCCGCGGCGAGAGCATCGTGAACACCCGTAGAATTCCTTAACTTTCACTTTTTACACCAATATACCTCAACGCAAGGGATAAATAAAAACGTTGGTTAACTGTTTTTGACCATGAAATACGATTTGATTATAATTGGAGCTGGCCCAGCTGGGCTAAGTGCAGCTATATACGCCGCTCGGCAGCAGTTCAAGATTCTTATTCTATCTAAGGATATTGGCGGCCAAACTGCGCTTAGTTCAGACGTTGAAAATTACCTAGGAATTCACGGGATTACTGGCGCGGAGTTGTCGCAAAAATTCTACGAACAAGTTGCCAAATATGAAGAGTTTGTTGAGATAAAGATTGGTGAAATGGTAACCAAGCTAGAAACAAAGGGTGACATGTTTAGAGTTACTTCTACTGCTGGGGTTTATGAGTCGCTTGCTGTGATTGTAGCGTCTGGAAAGCTTCCAAGAACGTTGAACATTCCTGGAGAAAAAGAATTTGCAAAAAAGGGAGTTACTTACTGCGCAACTTGCGATGCTCCGGTTTACAAGGGTAAAGACGTTGCAGTTGTTGGCGGTGGAAACTCCGCGCTTGACGCTGCAATGCAACTTTTAAAAATCGCGAATAAAATTTATTTAGTTACCGTTAATTCGGAGATGACTGGAGACCAGACGATGATTGATATTGTTTCAAAATCTCCCAAAGTTGAGACTATCACAAGCTGCCGGACCACGGCGATTCTTGGAGATAAAATGGTAACTGGAATGAAAGTTAAAGCTGGCGGCAAGGAAAGGGTGTTGAAAGTTCAAGGCATTTTCATTGAAATCGGTTCAGTGCCAAGCACGGATTTCATCGGTAGTTTAACTGAAGAAAACCAATGGAAGGAAGTTGTAATTGACGATTATAATAAAACTAAAGTGGAAGGGTTATTCGCAGCTGGCGACGTGACGCAAGTTCACGAAAAGCAAACCATCGTAGCTGCTGGCGAAGGGGCAAAAGCCGCAATCCAAGCAATTGAATACCTCTCCAAGAAAAAGGGAACCGCGGCAAAGCCGTTGTATTGATAGCGCAGCAGGCTGGCGCTTAAAACTCTCAAAGCGGTAAGGGAACTTGTTGAAAGGGAAGCTGCTAGAAAGGCAAAATAATTAGTTTGTGTCTAAGTAAGGCAAAGCGTGGGCTACAATGTAGTTAAACTTATAGTGTTGCCGAATTTAGTTTTGCGGGTGACTCGTTTATAGTGTGGCAAATTAGCAAGCATTTCCCAGAATCCTGGAGTAAAGTGGAATTCCTGCCCGAATTTCAATTGCGTTATAGTTGTCTTAACCATATTTACCACTTGGGTTCAATAGGCAATTTAAACCTTGCGTCTGAAGGAATTTTAAACTGGTCAGCCAGCCCATCTGCTTCTTTACTTGTTCCGTTAACTATAAGGCTACAGCTGCGGTAGTTGCTTAATTCAGTTAAGCTACTTATAGAAAAGGCAAAGCCAGTTCCATTTTCCTCAACAGCTATAATTACGTGAAATTCCTTGCCTTTCAGCTTCTTTTCCAAAAGCTTTTCAACTTCATTCATTAGTTCATTTTGCTCTTGCAAGTCCATATGGAGTGAACAAAATAGCGAGATATAATAATTGCCCCTTGAAAAGTTGGCAAATGGAAAAATTTGGTGCACCGGTTGCTTATTTGTTAACCTATGTCTTTAGGCAGGTGGTGGTAAATTTCTCTAACAACTTGCATCGTAGTTTTGTTATCAGTTTTTACTTTGATTCCATAATCAAATCTTGACACTGCACTGTAAACTGCCTGAACTGCGTCTTTGCCATAGGGCTTTTTTCTTTGGCCATCGCGCTTTATGCATGTTGGCAATGTTGCCTTAAGCGTAAAAATATAGATTTTGTATCTCAGCAACTTTCTTATCAAGTGTTGAATTTGCTTTTTGTAATAAAAGTTTCCATCCAAAACAATTATTTTGCTGCGCTTGAGGATGTTTTTCATTTTTGGCAAACTTTTTTTATTTACGGTTATGAAATTTCTAAGCGAAATATATTTTTCTTTACCACTGACTTTGTCTAATCCGCTTTTTTCAAGCACCGCATCTATAGAAATGTATTTTGCATCCAGGATTTTTGCCAGTTTTTTTGCTATTGTAGTTTTTCCAACTCCCAACGGGCCGCGGATTATAATGAAGTAAGCCATTTGTGTGAGTTTCACTTGTAATGTTCTGGTTGTTTCTTTTTCTAACTTCTCTTCAGTTTTTCAGCCAATTTTTTCAACTCTTCTACATCTGCTTGTGGCCCTAACTGGGTTGAAATATATCCCAAATACTTATCAAAGTAAACCCTTTCATTTGCAAGTATTTCTTTGAACTTTTTGTTTAATCCGTGCAGTGGGTAGAGTTTAATGTGCGCGTGGTTTACGCCCATGCCTTCCATTACCATTGCGATACGGTTAACGTTCAAGCCTTTTTCCAGCATTTTTGCCACTTTCTTTGCAGCTGCGAAGAATTTTGCATACTCTTTTTCGGGCATGTCAAAAGCATAGGAGTCAAAATGCTTTTTCGTTAGCACAAGCGCCATGCCGCGAGTGTTAGGGTTAATG
>OBEQ010446998.1_pt1 | contig 12854 bp, 12 predicted proteins | sample 1670901 | NCBI WGS metagenome assembly OBEQ01 (sample SAMEA104232315, study PRJEB22302) | groundwater metagenome | biome: forest; feature: aquifer; material: groundwater | place: USA | collected 2011-08-07 | depth 5.4 m
AGATTGCGGCGGGCAAGGCTAACCCTGCGCCTCCGATTGGGCCGGCGCTGGCTCCTCACGGGCTTAACATTGCGGAATTTTGCAAAGCGTTTAATGATGCTACGAAAGATAAAATGGGGTACGTGATTCCGGCCGAAGTAACCATTTACAAAGACCGCAGTTTCGTTTTCAAATTAAAAACCCCGTTGGCTTCACAATTATTGCTGAAAGCGGCCGGAGTTGAAAAGGGAAGCGGCGAGCCAAACAAAAAAATGGTTGGTAAGGTAACCAAAGCTCAAGTAAAAGAAATCGCCGAAATGAAAATGCCAGATTTGAACACAACCGACATTGAGCAAGCCATGAAAATCATCATGGGCACGGCAAAAAATATGGGGATTGAGGTAAAAGGATAAGATTTTAAAAAGCGCCCCGACTGTGGTCGGGGCGCTTTTGTGTTTGACTAAACCATGATATTGGGTAATATGTAACTGGACTTCAAAACCTTTTTGAGGAGATAGAAAAATGACACCTATTGTTCTTTCAATGTTGCCCAAGGAAGACGTGGAATTGCTGGAGAAAACTCGCTTGATAGTCCATGCATTCCCTGACGGCCTGGATTACGGAAAACATCCGGATGGTGAGCAGATCGTTCTCTCTTGCCACATCTTGGCCGGTGCCATCGCCAATATCTTTTGCCTTGATGTGAAAACCGGGTACTTTCGCCCTAACTACGACCACTCGTGGGTGAAAACCCCAAACGGCCACATCATTGATGTCTATCCGGTGGGAATCCTCGGCGGACCGTTTCTGGTTGAACAGACCGCGAGTTTCATTTCTCCGGGCAGGCATCTTTATCAGCCCGACGTTTCGGTTTGGGAGCGGGCGTTCGCCAAGAAGCACATCAAGCAGGCTATCAACATAGCGTCTAATGCTGCCCTGGAAGTGGCGAAGAAATTGTGTTTGCAGTGAGTTTAGTGCAAGAGTGTTGCCTTTTGGGTAACGCTCTTTTTTCATGTTGCATTTTTATTGGGGAATGGGTAAAATACAGGAACTAAATTGTAAACAAAAAATCATGATTTTATCTGACCGGGACATTAAAAAGGCGCTCAAGGAAAAGCATATTAGCATAACGCCGCTGTTTCCTAATTCTATCCAGCCGGCTTCGGTGGATGTGCATTTGGGTTCAGACTTTTTAGTATTTAAAAACACCAATAATGTGTGCATTGACCCTAAAGAGCCCATTGATGAGATGATGGACAAAGTTACTATTGATGACAAGCGCCAGTTTATTTTGCACCCCGGTGAATTTGCCCTGGGTATGACCTATGAAACCGTTGGGGTGCCCAATGACATGGTGGTCCAGTTAAATGGAAAATCTTCATTGGGAAGAATTGGCTTGATTGTGCATGCAACCGCCGGATATGTTGATCCGGGCAACACGTTGAAAATTACCCTTGAATTGCATAATTTAGCTAACTTGCCCATTAAGCTATATTATAAAATGCCGATTGCGCAGGTGGCGTTCGTAAAACTTTCCAGTGAGGCGGAAATTCCTTACGGTAAGAAAAGTTTAAACAGTAAATATTTTGGCAGTACCAAGCCCGTGGCTAGCCAGTACTACAAAAACTTTTTAAAAAATAATGAGTGGATAAAGTTTAAAAAATAATAATGACTGACACATCTTTAAAAAAATATCAGCAAGCGTGCAAAAAGACCGCCCAGCATTTTAAAAATAAGAAAGAAGAAATTATGAACTGGGGTTTGGGTATTGCCGGAGAGGCTGGTGACGTTGCCAGTTGCATTAAAAAAACGTTTGCCCATGGCAATGATCAAACGGCGGGGATTAAAGAAAACTTAGGGGATACGATGTGGTATATGGCTACGATTTGTAATTATTTTGGCTGGGATTTAAAAGATGTTCTAAATGAAAATTTGGAAAAGTTGAGCAAAAGATACGCCAAAGGTTTTACTAAGGAAGAGGCGGCAAGGAAAAACACCAAGATAGATTGGAACGAAAAATAAAAAATCATGCCGAAAGGAAAATTTATTGTAATAGAGGGGCTTGATGGTTCCGGGAAAAGCAGCCAGGTTGATTTGGTGGTAGATTTTTTAAGGCAGATGGGAAAAGAGGTGGTAGTAACCAAAGAGCCGACCGTAGATTCTGAATCGGGCAGAAAAATTAAGCAGGTGCTTCGGAAAGAAATCATCATGGGCGATCCGCTTGAACTGCAGGGGTTATATGTGCAAGATAGAAAAGAGCATTTAGAAAATAAAGTGTTGCCTGCTTTGCAGCGGGGTGCATATGTAGTTTCTAGCCGATACTATTTTTCTACGTTTGCCTATGGGGGCGCAGATGGTGTGGATGTCAGCCATCTTATTGATTTGAACAAACAATTTTTACAGCCAGACATTACTATTATTGTGGATGTGTCGGCGGAAAGTTGTATTCAGCGAATTGAAGGCAGGGGCGAAACTAAAGAACATTTTGAAGAGTTGGAAAAACTAAAAAGGGTGGGCGAATGGTATAGAAAGTTTCCCGCCATGTTTTCCACCGAAGGCGGATCCGCCTCTGGCGGAGAAAATATTTTTATAGTAAACGGAGAACAATCAGTTCAAATGGTATTTGAAAAAATAAAAACAATTATCAACCGTATGGAAATTGATAAATTCGCACCGGTGTTTGAGGATTTGGGGTTTAGCGCGGAAGATGTGCGTTTGATTGCGCCGTTTTTTACTAATTTAGATAAGTCGGTTTACAGTATTACCTTTTTGCCGCCGGAGCTGATTGGGGCATTGTGCAGCCGCGCCAGCCGGGCGAAAGACGATTTGCGCCCCGCGTTTTTGAAAGAATTCGTAAAACCCTCACTTGATTTAAAAGAAGAAGATTTGGCAAAAATGGCGCCCGGTGACGCTGATGAGGTGAAGCGTTATGCTGTTTCATTGAAAGCGTTGATTGAATTTTTACACCAGCATCCCGCCGAACTTATTTTTTCTAACAAAAAAGCGCGCGATTTTTATATTAAATGGCTGGCCCAGTTTGGTGACGATTCCATTGCCCAAATGGCCGGCGCGCATTTGGCTTATACCGGCATTTCCCAGTTGGCCATCAAGCAGATTGAAGACATGCGTATGGGCATTGCGCCCATTGAAAAATCTACCCGCTATGTGGATTATTCTTCAAAAGTGAATGGCAGTTTTAGGTATTACACCGATCCAACGTTGGCAGACATGGGGCTTTTGCAAGAATACAAAGCCGCCATGGATAATTTGTTTGAAACGTATACGTTGATTTTAGAAAAGTACCAGGAATTTTTGAAGGGCAAGTATCCGGCCGAAGAAGAACGGACTATTAGAACCAAAGCCTTTGACACGGCGCGGCTTTTGCTGCCGGTGGCCACGTTGAGCCAGGTAGCATTTTATGGAAACGGCCAGGCGTTTGAATATATGATTAACCGGGGGTTGGACCATGTGCTGGGTGAAGTGCGCTGGTCTAGTCAGCGGGCATGGGAGGAACTGAATAAAGTAATGCCCGCATTTTTACGCCGGTTGGAAACGGAAGATTCAAAGAATTACCGCACCTACATGTCAAAAAAGGGCGAGCGGGTGCAGAGCGCCTTAAAAAATATCGGCTACGCGCCAAGTAGTGCTGATAGCCAGCATCAGGCCGTAAAATTGCTTGAATACGACCCCGAGGGTGAAGATAAAATTATTGCCGGGCTTATTTACCAGGAATCCGCGGAAGCATTTGATGTGATTTTGGGCAAAGTGAAAAAAATGACGGTGGCACAGAAAGAAGCCTTTTTGCAGGAAGTACTGGCGGGCCGGAAAGCCAAGTATTATAAAATTCCGCGGGCGTTTGAAAATATTTACGTGAGGTTTGAAATTATTATGAACATTGGCGCTTGGCGCGATTTGCACCGCCACCGCACCCAAACCCAAATGCGCCAGCGCTTTACACCTGAACTGGGTTTTGACGTGCCGGAAGGTTTGAAAGAGGCGGGGCTAGATGAAAAGTATATTTCTGCCACCAAACAGGCTGAGCAGGTGTTTGAAAAAATAGCGGCTACAAACCCGGAAATGGCGCAGTATTGCTGCACCTTGGGCCACCGTGTACGCTTTATGCAATACCAAAACATGCGAGCGTTTTTTTGGGAAGCGGAACTGCGCACCACCAGCCAGGGCCACCCCGATTACCGCAAGATTGAACAAGAAAAAGCACGGCAGATTCAGGCCATTTATCCGCTCATCGGAAAATATCTGATGGTAGATTTTGCAGATTACGACTTCGCCCGCAGGGGAGACACCAAAAAAATTGAAAGCAAAGAAAAAGAGTTGAGTGCTTTCTTAAATAAATAGTTTTGCAAAAAAAGACCGGTCGGATGGTCTCTGGGTAGAGATCTTCCAACCGGTTTTCGATTATATTGCCAGGGCGCCTAGTATTCGCTGACGCAACCACGTGCGTAGCTGGACGGCATTTGAAAAGAGTTGATTGAGATCCTCTTCTCCTGTCAGGCATGTATTTTGTTCCAGAAAATAAACTCCTAGAATCAAATCATGCTGGCCGCCGAAAATGCTTTTTTCCGGCGTTTCGGCGACCCCAAACCCGTTGAAGTCATACCAGAAACATTCTTCGGCTTCACCGTCGCGGGGCCAAATTTCACCCCGGACAACGGCAGTGAAGATATAGTCGGGACAGGCGTAATAAGCGGTGACGGGCAATGTTCCCGCCGCCACGTTTACCTCGGTTCCCGGAGTGATCTCGTGGAGCCGTTTTTCACGGGGTTCGGCATACGGGTCTGTCCGGGTTGCCCAATGTTCCATATTTTCCAGCTTGGCTCCCTTGCCGCCCATTTCTTCATTGAATTCCCGCAGGGCGGCAACCCAGGGCTTTTCCTGGTCGGGCAGATTAATTCTCCCGCCGCAGAGCACCGGCTTCCCCCGGTGCTTATTATTGGCCGGCTTGAGCATGGCCACTTTGTAAGGATTGTCTGGATGGCAGCCGATAATCGTAACCGTTGGGATGGCGAAGTGAAGCATGGCATCTCCTTTTCTGAAGGGTGATAGAAAGAGCAAATGGTGTTTGGATTTTAGGACATTTTCTTGAATATGTCAACGTGTTCACCGGTACTGGAAAGAAAATAAAAAACCTGCTAGGCTAAAGGCAGAGTTTTATTCCCAGACCTTAACAATTGAAAGGAGATAGTCATGAAAACCGCATACATTTGCGGACCGCTGACAGAGCTGCTCTCAGATCCCTGGGGAATCCTTAGAATAATGCGTTGGATGATAAATTTCCTGCCCTGGCTACTGTTTGGGAGGCGGCTCGTTCATTTCTGGACTGCACAGGAGGCAAAAGCGTTTTATGTGAAGGTCGCCGATCATATTGAGCGACTGGAGGGGAATCGGCCGTTTGTGCCCCATGAACACTACGATCCGATTCGGCATGCCCACTTTACTCCAGTTCAAGTTGATGAGGCGGAGCGCAATCAGGTTTGCAATAAAACATGGTTGCTGGTTGTTGTTGCAGTTGCTCCTTCTTGGGGTGGGGGGATTGAGGTTGAGTGGGCCCACCAAAACAACATTCGCGTGGTTATCCTATGGCAGGACGGAATGAAACTTTCCCGCCTTCTTCGAGGAAATCCCGCGATAGATAAGGTTCTTAATTATGCCATGGAAGAAGAGGCGCTCGAAAAGTTATCAGAATACTTTGAAAGTGTGCTTTTTCGGAAAATTGCTAATGTTTTGGCTTAAACAGAGTTGTTTATGCTCGACACTTCGGTGTCGAGTTTTTATTTATAAAAAAAGAAACCGATTGGAGGGTCTCTGAGTAGAGATTTTCCAATCGGCTTGCGCATCACTTCTTCATCCAGCTACCAATCCAGAGCCCGAATCTTGGATCGCTAGGGAACTCGTTGTCCGCAAGGACGAAGTACTTCATGTATTCGAATCCTTGTGCCATCGATTCGTTGAGTGATTTGGCTTGCCGTTCTAGTTCGCTACGATTAAATGATTCGCTCTGAATCATCCATTCGCGTTCACATTTGCCGTTCGGAGCCCAAAGTCGGTATTTCTTCCTTTCATACCCGAAGAATTTCATCAAGCAGAAGCAGCACGCCACGCCGCCGGCGAAAACCAACAAAAATGAAACGAGTTGCATGACTTTCTCCTTTGTTAAATTCAGGGGTTCTGTCAGGACTATAGCATTACTGATTAAACTTGTCAATAGTTTACGCTCCTCTAAAAAATGATAGAATGACACAATGAAATCTACTTATAAACCAACCATAGGCCTTGAAATTCACGCGGAGTTGAAGACCAACTCCAAAATGTTTTGCAGTTGCAAGAATGACCCCAATGAAAAGCGGGCCAACTTTCTGATTTGTGAAGTTTGTACGGCTCAGCCGGGGACGCTGCCGGTGGCTAATGAAGAGGCGATTAAAAAGGTGCTTAAAACGGGCATGGCTTTGAATTGCGAAGTGGCTACGGAATCAAAATTTGACCGGAAGAATTATTTTTACCCGGATATTCCAAAAGGTTACCAGATTTCCCAGTATGATCAGCCGCTTTGTGCTAATGGGCATCTAAAAATTGGCGGCCGTAAAATCGGTATCACCCGTATTCATCTTGAGGAAGACACCGGAAGTTCCATTCACCCTGAAGGGGCAGATTATTCGTTGGTCAACTTTAACCGGGCGGGCGTGCCTTTGATGGAATTAGTAACCGAACCGGATATTACCAGCGGCAAAGAAGCCAGTGATTTTGCTAAAGAATTACAGCTGATTTTTAAATATTTGGGAGTTTCAGATGCTGATATGGAAAAAGGGCTGATGCGGGTGGAGGTGAATATTAGCGTTTCTAAAACGAAAAAGTTTGGCACCAAGGTGGAGATTAAAAATTTGAACAGTTTTAAGGTGGTGGAAAAATCTATTGATTTTGAAATTGCCCGGCAAACGGAACTTTTGGAAAATGGGGGAGTGGTGGTGCAGGAAACTCGGGGTTGGAATGATAAAAAACAGGAAACCTTTAGTCAGCGGGAAAAGGAAAGCGCCCACGATTACCGGTATTTCCCTGAACCGGATTTGCCGCCCATGCATTTTGACCAGGAATATTTGATTCAAATAAAGGGCGAAATTCCGGAATTGCCCCAGCAAAAACGTGAAAGGTTTGCCAAAGAATATGGGCTTGAAGAAAGCCAGGTAGAAATTTTTGTTAACCAGAAAGATTTGAGCGAATATTTTGAAAAAGTTTGCACGGAAAGCGACGCTAATCTACCAATGACATCCGAATCTACGAATAAAAAAGCGTTTTACAAGCTTTTGGCTAATTACTTGATTTCCGATGTCCAGGGGCTGTTGGGTAATACCGAATTTGTGGAAGAAAAGTTTAAAATTACGCCAGAAAATTTTGCTGAATTTATTGCCATGATCCACAAGCAGGAAATTTCCAGCAAGATTGCCAAAATGGTGCTTTTAGAAATGTTCAATACGGGCGTTGACCCTTCGCAAATTGTGGAAGCCAACAACTGGGGCCAAATGAAAGATGATGGGCAGTTGGAAGTAGTGGTTAAAAAAGCTATTGATGCTAACCCAAAAGTTGCCGCAGACTATAGAGCTGGCAATTTGAATGTATTACAATTTTTAGCCGGCCAAGTGATGAAAGAAACCCGCGGCACTGCTAATCCACAAAAAGTGCAGGAATTATTGAAGAAACTTTTGAGTTAGTTTCCTAGCTTGATTCTCTGTTTTCACCCAGTGGATTCTATGGACTCTCTTAAACCATGTCATCTGGCGCTTGGCGAAGTTTTGTGATCCTATTTGAATTCTACTCATCATCTCCTCATAGGAGATTTTGTTTTGTACGTATTGTGCGACAAAGCGATATTCAAGGCCGAGTTCTTCTAATCGTTTCCAGGATAAACCGCCTTGATGCAGCTTTTTAACTTCGGCAATTATACCCTTGCTTCTTTTTCTCAGGCGTGCCGCAATCAACTTTTTCAGTTCTTCGGGAGATTTTTTAATGCCAATCTGCAAAGTTTTCAGTCCTGTGGTCCGCACTATAGGACTGACAGGTTGGCCGGTGGTTTTGACGATTTCAATGGCGCGGATAAGACGCTGGGGGTTTTTGGGGTCTATATTTTTTGCACGGGCGGGATCTAGCTTTTTAAATATTGAAAATAATTGTTCAACAGATTTTTTCTCAAGTTTGGCGCGCAGTTTAGGGTTTGGCGGAACTTTGGGAATAACAATGCCATCAACAATTGATTGGATATAAAAACCCGTGCCGCCGACTAAAAAGGGGAGGCGCCCGCGCTTTTGGATTTGTAAAATGGCTTTTGATGCTAATTTTTGGTATTGGGCAACCGTAAAACGCCGGCGGGGATTAGCCACATCTAAAAGGGGATGGGGGATGCCTTGCATTTGGCTTTTGGTGATTTTCCCCGAGCCGATATCTAACCCTTTGTATACCTGACGTGAATCGGCTGAAACAACTTCACCATTACAAATCCGCGCCAGCCTTACAGCTAGCGCAGATTTTCCCGAAGCAGTAGGTCCTAAAATTACGATTAGTTTATTATGCATTAGCGCATCTCTTCTTTTTTGTCTTTGATAAAGTATCTCCACTTTTCCAGGAATTCAATGAATACGGAAAAGGGCATGTCTATCAGCGCGTTGAAAAACGTGGTGATGGCGTTGTATTTTTTCCACTTGTGGCTCATCCAGCGGCCCACGCCGGTGATGGGTAAAAGCAAGATATCTGAAATAAACATTAATATTCCGTTTGATTCTTCTTCAATAGTCAGCTCTTCTGACCTCGAACGCACCGCGGTTCCGGCAAACAAAATGAGGGCAATGAAGATAATGTTAATGACAATGGAGTGAAGCGGGAAATGCAGGGCGCTGAAAATCCAGTAAATCAGCCCAAAAGAAACCGTTGCTCCCAAAAGATAAATGAATGAAAGAATGAGCCGGGTGGCCAGGCTTCGTTTCCGGCTGGGTTTTATTTCATACACATCCACTTTATCTTTTTTGTAGACAATTTTCATGGTTTCCATGAGGGCCAGGGTCATGTTTTTTGTGGAAGGGGGTCTGATGGTTAAAATCAAAACCGCCATCAGTACCGTGGGAATCAGCACGTCAATGCCGAGGGAAATGAAGCTGACATGCCCGCTGAAAATTTTGGCCAGGATGATTTCTAAAATTAAAAGCGATAAAATTTTGGTGATGAAAATAGAAGCGGTGGAATAAACGGCGGCTCTTTGGATTTTTATTTTCAGCTGGGCCAGGCGCTTGGTGTAGGCGCTGCGCACCGCGCCCTCTAAAAACGCGGGATCTTGCAAATCATCCATGAGTTTTTCGGGCGGGTTTTTTGATAAAATATCACCCAGCAGCAAATATGGCGTGTCGTATTTTTCACAGATGGCGTAAAATTTCCGGCCCAGGGGGTGCAGTAAATCCCGTTCAAGGGTTTGCAGGATTTTGTAACTATTTTGGGAAATGGCAAGAAGTTCTTCTTTTGAGGGATTGTCCCAGTGCGGATATTTATACTTTATGACGTTGTAGTAGATAATGGGGTTGTCAAATTTAAACAGCGCCTGCTGGACAGCAATATATAATTGTAGGTTTTGGTCTTCGTTTTTTAGTAAGCCGGATTTAATAATGGCATCGGATACCTTGATGCGTTCTTGCATACGGCCGAACATATAATTTATCAGGGCCATTTCTTTGGCTGAAGGTGCCAGCGTTTCTTCAATTTCGCAGGAACAAATTTCTAAAAGTTGGTTGTAAAAATGCAGCCCGGCTTTGCCTTTCTTGTTTTCCGGATTGTTTTTTAAGATAAAAACGTATTTTTCAATAATACGCTGGACATCTTGTATTTTTGACTCTTCAATAGTGTCATTTAAAAACCATCCACCGCGGATAAATTCCAGCACCAGGGGTTCAGCCACGTTTTCAGTGGCAAAGTTATTCAGTTCAAAATCTAAAAACCGTCGTTTTAGTTTGCGGATAATGGCCGAGCGCCGCATTAAGTGCTCTTCTTTCCAGTCTATAATAGTGCGGACCTTTTCGTAAAAAGAGGCGAACCGCGAAGCCACCTCATCAACGTGGATGGTGCTGGCGCCTTCTTTGGGCTTGAGTGAATTTTGCCAAAGGGCGTATTTTTCAATAAGTTCTTTGGTTGACGGCGTTATTTCGTTCATACTTTTTCGGTGACTTCCCGTTTAATTTTTTCTAAAAATGCTTCAACCGGCATTTGCCCCAAATCTCCCTTGCCTCGCTGGCGCACGCCCACCGCCCCGGCCTCAATTTCTTTATCTCCCATAATCAGTAAATAGGGAATATGCTGCATTTCCGCCTGCCGGATTTTCTTTCCAAGCGAGTCGTTTTCATTCATAGTCTGAACCCTGAACCCTAGACCCTGAACCCTTTTCGTAATTTCATCGGCATACTCCAAATGTTTTTCCGAAATGGGAATAATCGCCATTTGTACGGGAGCCAGCCACACCGGAAAATTCCCGGCCACGTGTTCAATATATACTGACAAAAACCGTTCAATAGAACCCATGAGCGCAAAGTGAATCATCACCGGAGTTTGCGGCTTGCCTTCGCTATCAACATATTCAAGGCCGAACCGCGCAGGCTGCACGAAATCAAGTTGGGGGGTAGCCAGTTGCCATTCCCGCCCCAAAGAATCTTTGACCATGAAATCTATTTTCGGCCCGTAAAAGGCGGCCTCGCCCTCGGCCACAAAATAGTCTAAACCGCTCTTTTTGGCAATGTCTTCCAAAATTCCTTCAGCCTTTTTCCAAAGCACCGGCTCTCCTAAATATTTAGCCGGATTTTTCGGATCGCTAAATGAAAGCCGTGCGCGCAGCGGCATGCCGAATTTAGAATAAAATTCTTTGGTCACGTCAATCAGTTCCTGATAAATCTGTTCAATTTGTTCGGGCAAACAAAACGTATGGCTGTCGTCTTGGGTAATGGAGCGCACGCGCGAAAGGCCCAGCAGCTCGCCGGCTTTTTCGTCTCGGTACACCGTAGTAGTTTCCATAAACTTTAAGGGTAAATCTTTGTAGCTTCGTGGTTTTGAAGCATAAATTTGCTGGTGGTGCGGACAGTTCATGGGTTTCATCACCATTTCATTTGTCGTTTCCTGGCTTTTTACCAAAAATAGTTCACCGCCAAATTTATCCCAGTGCCCTGAAATTTTATACAAATCGTTTTTGGTGATATGCGGGCTCCAAACTCGTTGCCAGCCCTTGGCGCTGCGAAGTGCCTGTGAATATTCATTTAACAATTCTCGCAGCCACGCGCCTTTTTGGGTAAACAGCGGCAGGCCTTTGCCAACCAGCGGCGAAATGGTAAATAAATCCAGTTTTTCTCCCAGTACCCGGTGGTCGCGCTTTTTGGCTTCTTCCTGCATGGCCAAGTAGTCTTCCAGTTCTTTTTCCGTGTGAAAAGCCGTGCCGTAAATGCGGGTTAACATTTTGTTTTTTTCATTCCCGCGCCAGTATGCTCCGGCTACAGACAATAATTTAAAATGTGCCAATTCTTTCTGGGGATTTTCGGAATGGCCGCCTTTGCACAAATCCAAAAAGTTTCCCGGATCATTTTCGGTAATGGTTTTTCCTTCTTTTGAAAATTCTTCTATTAATTCCAGTTTATAGGGGTTGTCAGCAAAATCTTTTTTGGCTTGCTTAACCGAAACTTCTTTCACTTCAAATGCATGCCAGGTTTTTAAAATTTGGCGCATTTTTTCCTCTATTTTAGGAAAATCTTCTTCAGAAACTTTAAACTCTGCCATATCAAAATCCTGGTAAAATCCGTTTTCAATAGCCGGGCCAATGGCATTGTTCGCCCCCTTATATAATTGCTTTACCGCCGCGGCCAAAAGGTGGGCGAGGGAGTGCCTGATTTGTTGCAAATTGTCATCCATATATGAGTCTTTAAAATGAGTATTCAATAATGGTAGCATTTAGGCCTCAGGCCGTAAACTATTGACAATATATCTTATATATGCTATATTTAAGTATTAGAGAACAAAAGTACCTTCTATCTCAAAGAAAGGAAAGGTTTTGCCATGATCAAGTCCAAAATGTTTTCGGCGGTTCCGGCCTTGTTGATACTCAACGAGATCAATCGTATGGGCCTGGCCAACGAAGTGCAGGCGACTTACTATAAGATCGCCACGACGGAATGGAGCCAGTAGCCGGACCCGTCAAGCCCCTTCTTGGTCCCAACCCAGGCGGATCTTCCCAACAACCAGGCTCGCAAGACCAACGAGGACGCGGTGAGCGCATTCTTGGACGGCCTTGGCCTCATGATTACCCTCGCCGGCGGGAATCGGGATGGGGAATGGTTTCTGGGAACGGTCAGAGATGACTGTTTGGCCAACATTCAGGGCCAGCCCGTTTTCGTCCAGGTGCTTGTGGAGCATATGCTCTACATGCGATGGGCGCAAAACAGGGTTTTGACCGACCCAGGCCACAAAAACCTGACCTGGGGATTTGCAAATCTTCCCAGCAGTGTGCGCCAATACGACCGGCGCATCGCCCGCGCCCTGTGGGAGGCGGTGGAAATGCAATTGGAACCGGTCGCCGACCAAATCGTAGCAAAATACAAGAAGTAGGTGATAGTAAGCCCTAGCGCATGTATACAACGTGCGCCAGGGCTTTTTGATTTTAGGAAGTTTGACATTATATTTAAAAAGTAGTATAAACAGAACGTAGAGCAATACGCACGTTTAGCCCTCAATCAGGACACCTGGACAAGGTGTTTTTTGTTGTTAATTGTACTAAAATCTTTAAGATATTTAAACTGATTGTTTTCCGTCATCACTTCAAGCGGTGTCTTGTATTTCAAACACTTTCTTGGCCG
>OBEQ010313305.1_pt1 | contig 12851 bp, 6 predicted proteins | sample 1670901 | NCBI WGS metagenome assembly OBEQ01 (sample SAMEA104232315, study PRJEB22302) | groundwater metagenome | biome: forest; feature: aquifer; material: groundwater | place: USA | collected 2011-08-07 | depth 5.4 m
CGAGCACGGCAGCGGTGGCGGCGCGTTGCGCTTTACCAAATCGGGGGGCGATGTCGATTACGGCCTGACGCTCGCGCGCACGCGACAATCCTTGCCGTATTACCGGGTTAATCTGATTGCGCCTTCGCTCACGGCGATTCATCCGTTCAATAACTTTGCCGGCGCAGATGTGGAATTCGTCACCGGCGATTACACCTGGCGCATGGAATTTGGCTATACAGACAATGTCCCGGTGACTTTGCAAACGCTGGCGCCGGATCAGTCCAGCGCGCTGGACTGGGTGGGCGCAGTGGAATTTTTCCCGGGCGGCAAAGACACGCGCGTCAATTTGCAGTTAACCGCACATAAACTGAACACGAATAAAAGCACGCTGGAACTACGCGAATACTATGGCGCGAACGGCGAAGTCGAAACGACCTTCGCCCAAGGCCGCTGGCGCGCCGGGGTGCGATTCTTTACCGGCCTGAATGTCCACGACGTCTATATCAGCCCCAAGCTCAGCTATCTGGGGTGGGAGCCGCATGAGATTTATGTGGCTGCCCATTACTTCGATGGCGAGGCACGCACGCTGGGCGGATTTCACGAAGATCACAGCATGATTACACTGGGACTCAGAACGCGCTTCTGACGCTGTGAACCCCACCTGGTTGGATTTGATATACGGCCGCGTTCCCGGTATGCGGCACCGCATGCTGGCGTGGCCATTGGCGCTGGCCATTGTGACCCTCATCCACGTCGTATCGGGATACTTCTTACTCAAGTTACAGTTCAATAACGCCCCCGAGGTGTATTACGCAGACACCTCGCCCGCAGTGAAGTTGCGCAACGCATTGCGCAGCGACTTTCCCAGCGACGAAGTGCTGACGGTGTTGTTTCGCGGCGATCATCTGTATGAACCGGATTTCCTGAAACGTCTCGACACCGTCGTCCGTGCGCTGGAAAAAAATCCCTTGGTCGACCGCGTACTGACCGTCAGTTCGGTGGAAAAAATAGCCGCCACCGACGATGGTTTTTCGGTCGACTTGCTGGTCGACCCCAAACGTCTCAACGAGACCACGCCCGAAGAAGTGCGTAAACGGGTACTGGGCGATCGGTTTGCGCCCGAGACCTTGGCCTCCCGAGATGGGCATTACATCGCCCTATCGGTTCGTCCGCATCCCGTGAAAGAAAGCCTGCAACGCCGCGATGTCAGAGAAGCGGTCGAAGACGCGATCCAGAAAGCCGGATTGCAGTCTGCGTATGCAGGCCAGGCCGGGCCCGTCACGCTGGATGTCGCGCAACTCGAATCGATCCTGAAAGACAGCGCCTTATTCATTCCGCTAACAGTCGTGGTCGGCCTGTTGTTGATGGGGTGGGTCGTCGGACGGCTGCGCCCGGTTGTGATCGGCGCCGTCGCGATGTCGACCGTGGTATTGCCGACCATCGCCGCGGTCGCCGCATTCAAGCAACCCTATACGATGGCGACGGCGATCCTGCCTAGCCTGCTCGCTGCGTATACGCTCGCCACGTTGCTGCATTTCTACGCCGGCATTCAACGTGCCCGCGTCGCGGGGTTGACGCGTGCCAGACGCGTGGACCGTGCGCTGGCCGACACGATGAAACCCAGCTTTTACAATGTGCTGACGACAGGCGCCGGACTGCTGAGTCTGGTATGGGTCCCTATCCCACCTATCCAGGTCTTCGGCATGGCCAGCGCGTGGGGCACCTTGCTGGTATTTTTGACGGTGTTTTATCTGGCCCCGCCCTTTCTGGTGCATTGGGATATTTACCGATGGCCGCGCCGCGATTCGGGGCTGGGCAAGATCGGCCGATTGTCGTCCAAACTGGCGCTGTTTAGCCTGCGTTATCCCAAAGCCATCCTGATATCTGCCGTGGTGCTGATCATCGCCGCCTATCCCTTCACCCAGAAAGTGATCGTGGAGTCCGACATATTGACGTTTTTCAAACCCGAACATCCGGTCAGCCGTGATACCAGGCTGATCGAAGCCAAACTCTCTGGCATCACCACGTTGGAAATTTCGCTGAAGGGCGCAGGGCGGGATAGCCTGAAGAATGTCGCGTCGCTAAAAGCCATGCGCGAGTTTCAGGTCTGGCTGGAGCAATTGCCCGAGGTGGATCGCACGATCTCGATGGCCGATCTAGTCGAAGAAATGAATTGGGCGATGAATGGCGAAGATCCAGCATTCCGTAGCGTGCCGGATAACGACCGACTGCTGCGCCAGTATCTGCTTGTCTACGATGGCAAGGACATGTACGAGCTCGTCAATCGCGAATTTCAGCACACGCGCATCGTGCTGAACATGCACGTGCATGGCACCCAGGAAATCAACAAAAGCATCGCCAAAATTCGCGAACGGCTGAAAAGTCACCCGATTCCGGGTGTCCAGGTCGACATCGGCGGCTACGGTAGATTGTTTGCCGACCAAGTGGATTTGCTGGTGAGCGGTCAGGTCAATAGTTTCGCCGGCGCGTTTTTGCAGATTTTTATATTCATGGCGTTTTTGTGGCGCTCGCCGAGCGCTGCGGTGCTGGGCATGTTGCCCAATCTTGCCCCGTTGTATTTTATTTTTGTGCTGATGGGCGCGGCGGGCATTTATCTCGACCTCGCCACGGTAATGATCGCAAGTGTGGTACTAGGAATCACTGTCGATGACACCATCCATCTTTACCACGGCTATCAACATCGTCTGAAAGCGGGCATGACGCCAATATTTGCCATCGCTCGCAGCTTCGAGTCTTCGGGACGGGCGGTGCTGGCGGTATCGTTATTGCTGATTGCGCAGTTTGGTCTGCTGAGTTTCTCGGGGTTCATCCCCACCGCCAATTTCGGTCTGATGACCGCGGTCGGCCTATTTTCGGGTCAGTTATTTGAATTGCTGTTATTGCCCGCGCTGTTACTAATGAAGGATGGACGGAAAAAAGCTCTTAAGGCACCACCACCCGTAACGCGCTAAAGTCGTTGTGAAATAGCACCAGCTCATCGCCTGAGGCGAACTGCCAGCCTTCCAGATGGCCGAAATCCTCGCTGCCGTGAGGCGGAATTTCGAGGGTAAATCGCCGTAAGCGCGCCAAGGTGGGATTGCGCAAATTCATCACCACCGTCAGATGTCGATCGCTGGTATTTTGGATGACTGCGACAATACCCCGACCCAAAAAAGACGTGCGGAAATGCACGGTGATCGGCATCGCTGGCTTGGCCTCCGATCCCATCTGAAATTCGCTGGGCTTGTATTCCAGCTGCGCTTTGAGCTGCTCGACTTCCTGAAGACTCTGATTGAGCCGAATCCGCGTTTCGGCAAGATAGCGTTCAGCTTGCTGCCGCGCCGCCACTTCCTTGTTGATTCGCCGCCCCGCCTCGCCCAGATCGACATTCAGCATAAACGCGTATAAGCCCAAACCGCTGATCAGCAGAATAGCGACAATATTGAAGCCGATGGAAATCCATAAACTGCGCGACCAGCGCGGCGGGGTTTGAGGAGACTGGGCGGGATGTTCCATGCTTAACCCGTATTACGCATGCCCGCGGCAATCGCATTGATCGAGCGCATCAGCGCGGTGAGCCAGCGCGTGCGTTCTTCTTCCCACAGCGACTCGTTGCGGTAGCGTTTGAGCAGTCGCACCTGAATGTGGCTCAGCGGGTCGAGGTAGGGCTTGCGCCGCGTTAGCGACAAGCTGAGCACTTCGTTTTCTTCGAGCGGCGCTTCGAGTCCGGTCACGGTCAACACGCCTTTCAGCGTGCGCGCAAATTCGGCGGCGATGTTCGCATAAATCGACGGCGCGCTGGGCGCACTACTCAAGGTGGCGTACTCGCCGGCGATTTCCATGTCGGCCTTGGCCAGCGTCATTTGCACATTCGACATCAGCGCGCGAAAGAACGGCCACTCGCAATACATTTTGTGCAATAACGCGAGCTTGGTGGGGTCGGCGCAGGCGGCTTGGAGCGCGGTGCCGATGCCATACCACGCGGGCAAGGTATGCCGCGATTGCGCCCAGCCGAACACCCACGGAATCGCGCGGATCGAGCTCATCGAGCGATCGGCTTTTTTGCGGTGCGAAGGACGTGAGCCGATATTCAGCAACCCGATTTCGGTGACCGGCGTCGATTCGTAAAAATAATCCAGGAAGCCGGGCGTGGCTTCGGTCAGTTGCCGATACGCGGCTTCGCCATCAGCGGCGAGCTGCGCCATCATCGCCGGAAAATCCGGATTCACTTCGCGCGGACTTCCAAGCAAGCCGCAGCTGGCCTTGATCAAACCGGTTGCGCCCATACCAATCTCATAGGTCGCGGTTTCCGGGTTGCTGTATTTGTAATACAGCATTTCGCCCTGCTCGGTGAATTTGATCTGGCCGTTTACGGTGCCAGGCGGTTGCGACAGGATCGCTTCGTGCGTGGGACCACCGCCGCGTCCGACCGTGCCGCCGCGGCCGTGGAACAATCGGCAATCCACCGCGTGGCGCCGCGTGATCGCGACGATATTGAGTTGCGCCTGATACAAATTCCAGTTCGACGCGAGGATGCCGCCATCTTTGCACGAGTCGGAATAACCGAGCATGACTTCTTGCAGATTGCCGCAACTCTTGAGCAAAGCGCGATAAACGCGATTGCTGAACAGCGCTTCGAGCACGGCTTCGGCGTGCTGCAAATCGTCGATGGTTTCAAACAGTGGCGCGACGCTGATTTCACAAAACCAGTCCTGCCCATTGTGACCGCACAAACCCGCTAGCCGGGCAAGAAAACACACCTCCATTACTTGCGACGCGGCGTGCGTCATCGAAATCACATACGCGCCGAACGTGGCCTTGCCGACTTCGCCCTGCAACTTGGCCATGCGCTGGAAGACCGCCAGCGTTTCGCGCGCTTCATCGCCGAGCTGCGCCGTATCGACATCCAGCGCATCCATACGCGCGATCCACCCCGTAAGACGTTGCATGCGCGCGGCCTCATCCGCCGCAAGGTAATCAAAATCGGGATCGAGCTGCGCGAAAATCTCGATAATCGTGCGCGTGTGCACGGTGGACTCCTGCCGGACGTCGAGCTGCAGCAAATGAAAACCGAAACTTTCGACCATGCGGATAAAATCGCGCAAGCCGCCATTCGCCACTTCGCGATCGCCATGGCTCGCGAGCGAGTCGGCGGTTAGCCTCAGGTCGTCCAGCAGCTCATTCACGTTGTCATACATCAGATGCGTCGAGACCGTCGGCATGCCTTTTAAGGCCTGATTCACATAAGACAGATTGGCCTGGAGCCGTGCCTTGATCAGCGCCATGCGCCGCCGGTACGGTTCGCGCGTGTAGAGCTGCACCGCAGTACCGCGGAACACCTGTTCGCCAAAGCGCGCTTCGTCATCCGCCAGACTCTCCATGAAGTCTTGCGACGGCTGGCACCAGCGCAGCGAATGCGTCAGCGACTGTTTCAGCGCGTGTGCCTGCTCAACGTATTCCAGCAACGCCGCGGCCATTTGCGTATACACGGTCCACTCGGTGACGTCGGCAGTGACGAAGGGATTGCCGTCGCGGTCGCCGCCTATCCACGAACCAAAGCGAATGAAACTGGGCACCGCAATCAACGGCTCACCAGCCTCGGTCGCACCATAGTGTTTGCGGATCGCTTTTTCAAAATAACGATACGCGCGCGGCACCGCCTCGAACAGGCTTTCTTTCACGTAATAGAGCCCGTTGCGCACCTCGTCTTCGACTTCGAGTTTTTGCGTGCGCAGCTCGTCGGTCCGCCACAGCACCTTGATCTGCGCGGATAAGCTCTGTGTTATTTCGCGACGCTCGGCGTCACCCAGGAATGGGTCGTACAGGCGCTCCGACAGCACAAACAAATGGCGCAGACCTTCCATCACCGCGCGCCGACGCGCCTCGGTAGGGTGCGCGGTAAAAACCGGAGAGAAATGCATGTTCTGCAATAAATTCTGTAGCGCCTCGGGCGCCACGCCCTGCTCGCGCAACTCAGCAACTGTGCGCTCGAACGAGCCCAGCCACAACGGCCCGCCCTGCGCCATTTTGCGCCGGCGGTTACGGTGCGCGAAAGTTTCTTCGGCGATATTGACCAGACTGAAATACGCCGCAAACGCGCGGATCACTTGCTCCAACTCATCCGCGGGCATCGTTTCAATCAGATCGATCAGCGTTTTGCGTAAGGCCGCATCTTCGTGTTGATGCAAATCAGCAAATCCGTGACGCAACGATTCCACTGCGTTGAAAACCTGTTCGCCCGCCTGCTCGCGCAACACATCGCCCAGCAACGTGCCAAACAGCCGCACTTGCGCGCGCAGATGTTCGTCAGTGAGCAGATTCAACGGGGCATTCATGGTTTTCGAGGATTAAACAAAGCCGTGCATTTTCTCATAAAAATGTGTGGTCACCCGACAGTTGGTAAGCATCGGGAAGGGGCTCATTGTGACCACAACTATTCGTTAACGCGGGGATTCCGTGCTGATTTCTTGTTTGAAAGTAATATCATTAATGGGCACAACCTTGCCCTCGCGGTTTCTCATCATGAGGCATTGCCTGGCGTTGGGCGTAAGGTGATAGGACCTGTTGAGATATGGCTTGGCACCTGGCGTGGAAGTTGGCTGCACTTCCTCCAGAATGGCCTCGCCGGATTCACACTGGTAAAAGGTGTAATACTTATTATTGGTGTTTCTAGGGGCTATTCTTCCTCCCCCCAACGCCACATAGTCTTTGTTGCGCGTCACGGTTCCCCCAAATAGAAAGGGTTCGTACAGGTCCCGTCGCCAAAAACGCTCGCTCTCTTTTTTTTTGTCCGTCGGCTCTATGCTGGACTGCCGGGTCTCCTGATCGAAAATCAGGGTGGATCGATCACCCGCGGATTCGCCATGATCTGTCTTGGTCTGGGTGCGGTAGTCGTTGACGAATGTGGCGTTCATTGCGTAAAGCTTTCGATGGTCCCTGGATATCGCTGGGAAGCTCATCCCAAATCCGTAGTAGCGACTTTCCGGGCAACTCAGCGTCACCTCCGGTTCGTAGGTTTTGTTGTTCAACACCGCCAGGGTACTGCCGGAGGAAAGGTACAGCTTGTCATGTATCCTGGCGACCTGTCCTCCGGTGAGGGCCCGCCCTGTATAGCTGAACTCGAATTTCCGCTGGATATCCATCACCGGCCTTTTAAGCTGGAATGTATCGACTTCGAACACGGCCAAATAGAAAACCTCCATCCCCTTCGTTTCTACTCGACTCAGGATGACCAGGTCGCTTGCATTGAGCGTTGCGGATTCTGACCCCAAGGCTCTATAGCCCAGTTTTCTCTCGACCTTTTTTGTTACTTTGCCGGTAGCGCGGTCCAGCGAAACGAGCCAGTCTGGGAATACCAGGATTAATTTCGAGCCGTCGTCGGTGATGAGCACGCGGCACGCCATCTCGTCCGGAATGTCCTTGAGTTGCGCCTCATCAATGGCAATGGAGCCGATTTTCTTGAACGGTTCGATCTGGTAATGGCTCAGCAGCCCGTCGCGCAGGGAATAAAAACCATCGCCATCCGGCGAGAGGACAACGCCAAAACACCCCTTTGCCAGCACTGCCAGGGGCCACGGCACCCCGATTTCCTGATTCGATTCAGTGGCGGCAAACGCGCTGATCGGCATGATCAGCAGCAACGCTTGGAGCAGCATAGCCGCAAGGCTCAATCTGAATTTATGTTGCATGCTAGCGCCCTCAAATAGATTAAGAGAGAATACCCAGAGCAATACTTAACCAACCCACTGCCGCGCGTTGCGAAACATCCGCAGCCACGGGCTCGCTTCGCCGAATGTTTCTGGATGCCACGACAACTGCGAGCTACGGTACACGCGTTCGGGATGTGGCATCAGAATGGTGAAGCGTCCGTCAGGCGTGGTGAACGCCGTTGCGCCGCCGGGCGAGCCGTTTGGGTTGGCAGGGTAGGTTTCTAAGGGCAGCCCGCGGTGATCGACGTAGCGCATTGCAAGCCGCGCGTTGACGGCATGTGCTGGATCGCGGAATGCGGCGCGGCCTTCGCCGTGCGACACGACGATCGGCAATTTTGAACCCGCCATGCCGGAAAAAAAGATCGCCGGTGAATCGACGACTTCGACCATCGCAAAGCGCGCTTCGAACTGTTCGGACAAATTGCGCGCGAAGCGCGGCCAAGCTTCGGCGCCGGGGATCAGTTCATGGAGCTGGCTCATCATTTGGCAGCCGTTGCACACGCCCAGCGCGAAACTATCGCTGCGCGCAAAAAACGCCGCGAACTCGTCGCGCGCGCGCGGGTTGAACAATATCGATTTGGCCCAGCCGCCGCCGGCGCCGAGCACGTCGCCGTAACTGAATCCGCCGCACGCGGCGAGACCGGTGAACGCGTCGAGCTGCACGCGGCCACTCAAGATGTCGCTCATGTGCACGTCGACCGGCGCAAAGCCCGCCGCATCAAACGCGGCGGCCATTTCGACCTGGCCGTTCACGCCCTGTTCGCGCAACACCGCGACGCGCGGACGCACCCCGCTGCTGATATACGGTGCCGCGATATCGTCGGTCGGGTCGAAGGTGAGCGCGTAGCTCAAGCCCGGATCGTCGGCGTCGCTGTGTGTTGCAAATTCCTGCTCAGCACAACTCGGGTTGTCGCGCAGTTTGGCTATTTCGTAACTGGTGCGCGCCCACGCGCTTTGCAAATCGGTGCGCGCTTCGTCGAACACGAGTTGACGCGCGCGCATCACGCGCAGACGATCCAGCGAATTCGGCGCGCCTATCAGGTAACACGCTTCGCCCAAACCGGCATCCTTGAAAGCCCGAATGACCTCGAACGTATCGGCACGGCGCACTTGCAGTACCGCCCCGGCCTCCTCGTTGAACAGCATATCGATAAGCGGCGTAGGCTGGTCAGCGATGTAGAGATCGACATCGATGCCGCAATGGCCGGCAAAGCTCATTTCGCACAAGCATGCAAACAAGCCACCGTCGGAGCGGTCGTGATACGCGAGCAATTTGCCGGCCGCGCGCAAGCTTTGCACGGTATTAAAAAATCCGGTCAATGTCTGCGTGTCGGGCGCATCGGGGCATTGATCGCCGACTTGAGCGTAGACCTGGGCGAGGCTTGACGCGCCCAGGCGCTGTTTGCCATTGCCCAGATCGATCAGCAGCAAATCGGTGTCGCCCACATCGGTACGCAGTTGCGGCGTCAGGTGCGCGGTCGCATCGGGGGTGGGCGCAAACGCGGAGATGACGAGCGATATCGGCGACACGACGGCTTTTTGCACGCCGTCTTCGGTCCACACGGTTTTCATACTCATCGAATCCTTGCCGACCGGGATGCTGATGCCCAGGGCCTGGCAGTATTCGGACACCGCGGCGACGGTATCAAACAGCGCCGCGTCTTCGCCGGCGTGCCCGGCGGGCGCCATCCAGTTGGCCGAGAGTTTGATCTGCGTAAGACTTTCGACGTGCGCGCCGGCCAGATTGGTGATCGCTTCGACCACCGCCATGCGCCCCGACGCAGGCGCGTCGATCAAGGCCAGCGGCGCTTTTTCGCCGATCGCAAACACTTCACCGTGTAGGGTTTGATAGCCCATCAAGCTGATCGCGCAATCGGCGACCGGGATTTGCCACGGCCCCACGCATTGATCGCGCGCAGTCATGCCGCCGACGCTGCGATCGCCAATCGAAATCAAAAACATTTTCGACGCGACACCGGGCAAGCTCAGCACGCGATACGCGGCCTCGCGTAGATCGATATCGTCGAGTTGCAACGGGCTTAACTCAGCGGCGACGTGATTCAGCTCGCCCGTAATGCCCGGCGGCTTGCCCAGGATCACATCAAGATCGTTGTCGTCGGGCAGATTATCAAAATGACTGTCGTGCACTTGCAAGTGCCCAGCCTCGGTGGCTTTACCCAGCACCGCAAACGGGCAGCGCTCGCGCTCGCACAGCATCTGAAATTCGGCCAAGCGTTGCGGCGGAATGGCCAGCACATAGCGCTCTTGCGCTTCGTTGCACCAGATTTCTCGCGGCGCCATGCCGGATTCTTCGGACGGTGCGGCGCGCAATTCAAAGCGCCCGCCGCGACCGCCGCCGTGCACCAGTTCCGGCAGCGCGTTCGACAAGCCGCCTGCACCGACGTCGTGGATCGACAGAATCGGATTGTCGGCGCCCATTTGCCAGCAGCGGTCGATGACTTCCTGCGCGCGTCGTTCCATCTCGGGATTACCGCGCTGTACTGAATCGAAATCGAGATCGGCCGTGTTCGACCCGGTCGTCATCGACGACGCGGCGCCGCCGCCCAGGCCAATCAACATGCCCGGGCCACCGAGCTGGATCAGCAGCGTGCCGGTAGGCAGTGCATGTTTGTATACGTGGTCTTCGCGGATATTGCCGACGCCGCCGGCGAGCATGATGGGCTTGTGGTAGCCGCGCCGTTGCCCGCCCACGCTCACTTCAAAGCTGCGGAAATAACCCGCCAGATTAGGCCGGCCGAATTCGTTATTGAACGCGGCCGCGCCGATCGGGCCTTCGAGCATGATCGCAAGCGGCGAGACGATGCGCTCGGGCCGGCCATAGACCGTGGCCTCCCAGGCATGGCTAAACCCGGGAATGTTCAGATTGGACACGGAAAAGCCGCACAGCCCGGCCTTGGGTTTGGATCCGGTGCCGGTCGCGCCCTCGTCGCGAATCTCGCCGCCCGAGCCGGTGGCCGCGCCGGCAAACGGCGAAATCGCGGTGGGATGATTGTGCGTCTCGACCTTCATCAGAATATGTGTCGGCTCGACGCTATAGCCATAACTGCCGTCGGCGCGCGGATAAAAACGCGCGATCGACGCGCCCGCAATCACCGAGGAATTGTCCGAATACGCGACCAGCGTGCCCTCGGGATGCGCGGCATGCGTATCGCGGATCATGCCGAACAGCGTTTTGTCGCGCGCGGCGCCGTCGATCATCCAGGCCGCATTGAAAATTTTATGGCGACAGTGTTCGGAGTTGGCCTGCGCAAACATCATCAATTCGACGTCGGTCGGGTTGCGGCCGATGCGCGTGAAATTATCGAACAGATAATCCAGCTCGTCGTCGGATAAAGCCAGGCCCAGGTCCCGATTGGCTTGCATCAACGCAGCGAGGCCCCCTTGCAACACATCGATGCTCGTCAAGGGGCGCGGCGGCACGTGCTCAAACAACGCAGCCGCAGCGTCGCACGAGCCCAGCACCGCTTCGGTCATGCGGTCGTGCAGTAGCGGGCGTAGCGCGACCAGCAATTCGGGGGAGAGCAAGGCCCCGTCGGGGTCGCTGACCCGATACGCGATCCCGCGCTCGATGCGGCGCAAGCCGGGGACGCCGCAATTTTGGAGAATGTCGCTGGCTTTGGACGACCACGGCGAAATCGTGCCGGGGCGTGGCGTCACCAGCAGCGAAATCTCATTGCCATCAGAATCGGGAATAGCCGCACCGTCGTCGAGTATCTGCGTCAGCTTGCGCTGATCCGCGTCGGAAAGCGCAGCATCCAGTTCGAGAAAATGCCAATAGCGCGTCGCTATGGACCCGAGGGCGAGGCCCGCTGAAGCAGCCTGAGTGCGAATTTTGTCGATGCGAAACGGGGATAACGCCACGCTGCCAGGCAGCGAGAGAATAAGGGACATGAACGTCTTTGCGGCCGGACAAAGACGTTATTTTATCCGATAACGATACGGGGCCTGAGCCTAGGTCTGCTGACGCTTTTTTTGCCAGGCGTGAAAGCAATCCAGCCCGCAAAAATGCTGCACGTAATCGTCAACGTCGGCGCTATGTGCCGTTTCGGCGGGGATTTCCTTCATGCATTCGGCACAATTGAGCTGCTTGCAGCCCGTCTCGGTTTCACAGGGCGTAATCAAACTACCGGTTCGGCTTCGCGGAAGATCATTCATAGCGGCTCCTTATTTTGATTGAATTATAGAAACTTTCCCGGCTTACTGAAGCAGGCAAAAGCGCTTGTCCTACAGACCCGTGCTGCGAAATCGGAGTTAATAAATCCAAAACAACGGGATAAGCTCATGGCCGCAGCATCAAGCAAACGTTCTTTATGGAAAGGCGCTATTTCTTTCGGGCTGGTGCACATCCCGATATCGCTGCATACCGCCACGACCGAACAAGGTCTCAATTTCGATTGGCTCGATAAACGTACCATGGATCCGGTTGGCTACAAGCGCATCAATAAAAAAACCGGCGAAGAAATCGATAAGGACAATATCGTCAAGGGCATCGAATACGAAAACGGCGAATACGTGATTTTGTCGCCGGAAGAAATCGAAGCGGCCTATCCCAAAACCACCCAGACCATCGAAATCGAAGCCTTTGTGCCGGTTGAGGATATCGAGTTAATTTATCTGGAGCGTCCTTATTACGTCGCGCCGATCAACAAGGGCGCCAAGGTCTATGCGTTGCTGCGCGAAATTTTGCTTAAAAACAAAAAGGCCGCAATTGCCCGTGTCGTGATCCAGACCAAACAGCATCTTGCCGCATTGATTCCCTCTGGCCCGATATTGATTTTGTATTTGCTGCGTTGGGGTGACGAAATCCGCAGTTATGAAGATCTTGCGCTTCCTGAAGAAGGCATTAAAGCGGCCGGGCTCACCGACAAGGAAATCAAAATGGGCGAACTGCTGGTGGCAGATATGAGTGCCGATTGGAATCCGGAGGCGTATCACGATTCGTTCAAGGAACAAATACTGGATCTGGTTGAACAGAAGGTGAAGGCGGGTGAAACCGCGTCGGTGACGCCTCTGGAACCGCAGGACAATGTCGGCACCAGTGCGACCATTTACGATCTCACAGAATTATTGCAACGCAGCCTCAACAAGGGCGCCAAGGTCTATGCGTTGCTGCGCGAAATTTTGCTTAAAAACAAAAAG
>OBEQ012158223.1_pt1 | contig 12849 bp, 12 predicted proteins | sample 1670901 | NCBI WGS metagenome assembly OBEQ01 (sample SAMEA104232315, study PRJEB22302) | groundwater metagenome | biome: forest; feature: aquifer; material: groundwater | place: USA | collected 2011-08-07 | depth 5.4 m
GGGGTTTTGATTGGCTTCATGAGCCAAACAAAGCGCTTATTGTCGGTCCTTGGCAAGATAATTTGTCAGAGCCAATAAAGATAGCCACATCTTTAATCAAGTATAACATGGACGAAGGCAAGCTGAATAATGATAAAATAGTTCTTTTAACTTCTGGGGCATATCGGGAAGTAGAAGGAGAGGAACCTCGTTTAGCGAAACTAAAATCACTTTACCTAAGAAATATTGCTCTTAGTGTCATTAGGAAAGATTTTAGAGAGCTTTTATCCCGATTGCAGATTTTGGTAACAACCGTTGACCTAAACACTAGAAAAATTAATGTGATTGAATAATTATATTGGTACCAAACATAAGCTGTCTTGTGAACAAACAGGACGGCTCTTTTTTTATAAATTCATATTTTTAAATAATTTCGCTAAAAGCGAAATTATATAGTATAATTTATTATATGTTAAAAGATGAAAGTAATAAAAGGGCATGGATTGTGGCGGTCGATATGGGTTATGGCCATCAAAGGACAGCATACCCTTTAAAAGATTTAGCTTTTTCAGGAAAAGTTATTAATGCTAATAGTTATGACGGCATTCCAGAAAAAGATAAGAAATTTTGGCATACAACAAAATCTCTTTATGAATTTATTTCAAGATTTAAGAGATTTCCTCTTATTGGTAATATGATTTTTTCTTTTTTTGATAAATTTCAAAGAATTCTTCATTATTATCCCAAAAGAGATTTGTCTCGTCCAGATTTTAATATAAAAGTTATTTTTTCTTTTATTAAAAAAGGATGGGGTGAAGATTTAATTTTAAGGTTCAAAAAAAATCCTTTACCGTTAATTAGCACTTTTTTTACCCCAGCTTTTATGACAGAACACTTTCAATACCCAAATGATATTTATTGCGTTGTTTGCGACGCTGATATTGCTAGGGCTTGGGCTTCTTTAGACCCCAAAAAAAGTAAAATTAAATATTTTGCTCCATGCACATGGGCAAGAGACAGACTAAAACTTTACGGAGTAGACCCCAAAAACATATTTTTAACTGGCTATCCTTTGCCAAAAGAAAATATAGGTAAAGACATGGAAATTTTAAAAGAAGATTTGAGAAATCGTATTGTAAATCTTGATCCCAAGAGAAACTATAGACAATTATATAAACCTTTAATTAAAAGTTATTTGGGCGAATTACCTAAAAAATCAGATCATCCTTTAACAATAATGTTTTCTATTGGAGGAGCTGGCGCTCAGAAAGAAATAGGCTTAAAAGCTATAAACAGTTTAAAAGAAAAGATAAAAGCTAATAAGCTTAGAATGATTGTTGCTGTAGGCACTAGAGGGGAATTAACCAAATACTTTGCAGATAATATTAAAGGTTTAAAATTAGACGGGTGGGTTCATATATTATCTGCCAAAACCACAAACGAGTATTTTGAGAAGTTTAATCAAGCTTTAAGAGAAACAGATGTTTTATGGACTAAACCCTCAGAACTTTCTTTTTATGCGGGCTTAGGGATTCCTATTATTATCGCTCCTTCTATTGGTTCGCAAGAGGATTTTAATAAAAAATGGCTTTTACATATTGGAGCAGGAACCACTCAAGAAAATCCGAAATATACCGACCAGTGGTTTTTTGATTTATTAAATACTGGCGACTTTGCAGAAATTGCAATGCAGGGGTTTATTGAAATAGAAAAATTAGGAACTTATAATATAAAAAAAATAATAGAATCTAAATAATGACTAAAATGCTAAAAATAATAATTTTAGTTTTACTTATATTATTTATAACTTTTTTGTATTATTTTTTTATTGGCAAAGCGCCAAAGCAAAAAGATATTGTATGGGGAGTTAATTTTTCTCAAATGCAGGCAGAAAACTTAAAGCTTGATTGGAGAGAAACTTATCTTGCTTTGTTAGATGACCTTAAGGTAAAAAATATAAAATTAGTAACTAATTGGGATTTTATTGAAGGCACAAAAGACAATTATTATTTTGACGACATAGATTGGCAAATAAAAGAGGCCGAATCTCGCGGGGTTAATTTAATATATGTCGTTGGCATGAAAACCGGTCGATGGCCAGAATGTCATATTCCTCAATGGGCAAATAGTCTTTCAAAACAACAACAACAGCAAGAAATATTAAAATATATCAAAGAAGTTATTTTAAGGTATAAAGATTCTCGCGCAGTTGTTAATTGGCAGGTAGAAAATGAGCCACTTTTTAAATTTGGCCAGTGTCCTTGGTATGATAAAAACTTTTTAAAAAAGGAGGTAGAATTAGTAAAATCACTTGATTCTACAAGACAAATTATTATTTCGGATTCAGGAGAACAGTCAACATGGTTTGGAGTGGCAAAAATAGGAGATGTAGTCGGAACCACTATGTATAGAAAGGTTTGGAGTAGTATTAACGATACCGCTGGTTTTTATTTTACTTCATTTTTACCCCCAGTTCATTATTGGCGAAAAGCTCAAATTATAAAAAAAATATTTGGGAAAGATGTGATTAACACAGAATTACAGACAGAACCATGGGCGCAAAAGCTTTTTTATGATATTTCTTTAGAAGAGCAAGAAAAAACAATGGATTTGGAGCAATTTAAAAAGAATATTGAATTTGCCAAAGAAACAGGTTTAAAAGAATTTTACCTTTGGGGGAGCGAATGGTGGTATTGGATGAAAGAAACACAGAATAAACCCGAGATATGGAACGAAGCTCGTAATTTGTTTGTAAAATAATTTATTTTAAATTAAGTTTTTTTATTTTATGAATAGGAAAATTATAATAAATTAAATTTTCACTTATGCGTATAAAAATTGTAAAAAATAAATATATAAATGCGATATTTGTCTTGATGTTGTTTTCGGCCATAGTCCATATGTTCGCTGTTTTTTATTTTGCGCTTACTTCAATGGATTTGTATATTGTTAACTATTTTAATATTTTGGATTTGGATTTATTTTATCCGGATATATTTAATAGTTTTATTGGAAATACTTTTTCAATATTCTTTGTAGTTGTTATTTATTTAATAATCTTGAAAAATAATATCTCTAATAAGACAGAATAGATATGCAAAAAAAGAAAGTTTTAATTTTGCATGGGAAGCCCGGTATGGGTCATTTAATGACAGCCAAGGCTTTAATGGAAGTTTTTTCAAAAAAGTATCCAGAAGTTGAAATTAAGGATGCCGACGCATTCGATTTTTTTTACGGGCTGCTTAAATACGGATATCCTTATTTCTACGATCATATTGTGGCTAAAATTCCGTTTCTTTTTAGAATATTTTATGATAGTTATAATAATAAATTAATCCAGAAAGTTTTAGAACAAATAACTTTATTTTTTGTAAAAAAAGCTCAGTTTATTTTTTTCGTCAAAGATTTTTCTCCAGATTTTATATTAGCTACAAATCCTTTGCCACTGCAATTAGTTTCTTTAATAGAAGAAAAAAACATTATTGATATTTTATCTGCTAATGTTTGCACTGATTTTGGTTTTCATCCCCTTTGGCATAGTCCAGATATTAATTATTATTTTGTAGCTACGGAAGAAATAAAAAATTCCCTACTTGACTATGGAGTTAATTTGAATAAAATAAAAATTACAGGTATTCCAGTCAGACCAATATTCAACCAGCCATTAGATCGCCGTAAAATTTTAGAAAGTTTGAATTTTAATTCTTTAAATCCTACTTTACTAATTGTAGGTGGGCAGTTAAAATATAAAGAGTTGTTAAAGGTTGTTTTAGGAATAAAAGAAAAAAATAGTTTAACGCAATTTATTATTATAACCGGACGCGATAAAGATTTACAAAAAAAATTGGAAAATTCAGAATTAAAAAAAGATGCTGCTATAAGAATTTTTGGATTGGTTCTAAATATGGAAAGATTTATGACGATATCAGATTTAATTTTATCTAAAGCAGGAGGCTCAACAACGGCAGAATGCTTGGTTAAGAGTTTGCCAATGATTGTTTATAAAACTATTCCTGGTCAAGAAGAAGATAATGTAAATTATTTAGTTAATAACAATGCAGGAATTAAAGTTGAAAATACAAGAGAAATTATTGAGGTAGTTGTTGGTTTGTTTTCACAACCAGATAAACTAGAAAAGATGAAAGCAAATTGTCAAAAAATTCAAAAACCTAATGCGGCAGAAGACATAGTTGATTTTGTAGTTTCACAAATTAAATAATAAATATATGAGTCTTTATAATCTACCAGAGCTTAATACTCCCAAAATTAAGAAAACAATAAAAGAAGCTTTTATCAATAAAAATATAATTGTTTGGAATACAACTTTGATGTTTATTATATTTTTTGTGGTTGGTTTTAGCACAGGTATAATTTCTTTAAATTATTTGCCGGACCAAATAAAATCTTTTTTTCAAGGAGTAGAAGTTAATATACCTATAATTGATAAAAGTAAAAAAACTGAGAATATATATATTCCTCAAGTTTCCTATGAACAAGCAATAATAAATTCTGTAAAAGAAGCATCGCCTTCGGTTGTAAGCATTATTATTACAAAAAACCTTCCAGTTTATGAGCAGAAATGGGTCAATCCTTTTGGAGATTTGGGCATTCCCGGTTTTGAGATTCCACAATATATTCAAAAAGGAACAAAACAGCAAGAAGTAGGAGGCGGTTCTGGATTTATAGTTTCTGACGATGGCCTTATTTTAACAAATAAGCATGTTGTTTCAGATAAAAAAGCGGAATATACTGTTTTTACTAATGACGGCCAAAAATTTTCAGCTAAAGTGTTGGCGCGAGACCCAGTTCAAGATTTAGCCATTATTAAAATTGAAAGTGACAAAAAGTTTAAGGCAATAAAGCTTGGTGATTCTTCAGAAATACAAATCGGCCAAAGTTCTATTGCTATTGGCAATGCCTTAGGAGAATTTCGTAATACAGTTTCAGTTGGAGTGATTTCGGGACTTGGGAGAACTATTTCTGCTTCTGGTCAGGGGGGATTTTCCGAAACGCTAGAAGATATTATTCAAACAGATTCCGCAATCAACGCGGGAAACTCTGGTGGACCTTTATTAAATTTGAAAGGAGAAGTGATTGGCATCAACACAGCAATGGCGCAAGGGGCAGAAGCTATTGGTTTTGCTATTCCTATAAATAGAGCTAAAAGGGATATTAAACAGGTTTCAGGGGGCAATAAAATAGTTTATCCATTTTTAGGAGTGCGGTATATTTTAGTTAACGAGCAAATAAAAGAAGAAAATAAGTTATCTGTGGATTATGGCGCTTGGGTTAAAAAAGGAAGCAATGGTGAGTTAGCCATAACAAAGGATTCGGCAGCCGATAAAGCTGGAATTAAATTAGGGGATATTATTTTAGAATTTAATGGTGAAAAAATAATCGCAGACAATTCAATGGCAAAAATTATTACAAAATATAATCCAGGAGATAAAGTAATTTTGAAAATTTTAAGAGGCAGTGAAGAATTAAGCGTTGATGTTATTTTAGGAGAGAGAAGCGAATAATGCAGGTTATTTATTTGACACATATAACTTTTTATGATAGTATACTTGTAGTTTTATAGCTCTTTGGACAACTTCATAGGGAGACCATTATGAGTCAAGGGCAATTAGCTAATCAAGAAAACTATCGCACTGAATACAAAGAGGTGGCAGCAACTTACCGTTTCCAAATCAGTTTGCGGTTTATTGTTAACGCTTTTACCGTTACCAGTCAGTCTGCTCTTCTTAACACTTATATCCAAATCCTGCAAAAACCTCCACTGCCAAGTTATACAATTATGATTCTTTTTATTGGTATTATAATGATGGTTGCTATCTTTGCCATTGAACAGCGTACCATTAGCGTGTTTCTTGCAATGATACGGCGTGGCAAGGAGTTAGAATTCAACTTGGGATTAATTGGTGGACAATTCGGTTGGATAGGAGCTCCAGAAATAATCAGACCAAAGGGTTGGAAAAGATTTGTCACTCACACTTGGGGCATTAGATTGATCTATGGCGTTGTTTTAATTATGTGGGTAGTGCTTTTGATTCTCCGTTTCACCAACCAGTAGTAAGAAAGGAATTAACCATGTCAGAGCACAATGTTGAATGTCGTGCAGACCTGCAGACCGAAAAGCCACCTGAAAAACCAGAACCAATGAAAATTGACGAAGGATTCCCTTGGTATACGGCCATTATGATGGCAGTGGGCCTGGTTGCGGCGATCATTGCTTTTGTGGATTTTATCGTCACGACCATAAAGTATGGTTTTTAGGAGCGCAAAAGGATATCCCCTTGTCTCGAGCGATGCCAAAAGAATCTAATTGATTCTTTTGGAAAATTAGCTTTTTGAAAACAAAAAGCGCCCCAGTTCAATGAATTGGGGCATTTCTTTTTTTTGCATTTTTTTATCTCTTGATTTAGCAGTGTATTTAGAGTAATATAAAAATGATATATTTTTAAATATAAAATACTAAACTATGAACGGAGGAGCTAATTTTACAAATAAAGCTCAGGATGCCATAATGTCGGCTCAGCAATTGGCCCAGGAAAAAGGACAGCAGCAAATAGATGCTCTGCACCTGCTTTTTGCTTTGCTTTCGCAGGAGGGAAGCGTGATTTTAACTATACTTCAAAAATTGGGAGTTGATGTGGACTCTTTAAAAAAGAAAGTTGAAACACAAATTATAAAAATTCCAACAATTGCAACTCCCACTGTTTTTGGTCAATTTTATTTAACACAGGATATGGCGAAGGTTTTAGACAGAGCCCGCCAGGAAGCAATGAAAATGGGAGACGAGTTTATTTCTGTTGAGCATTTCTTTTTATCATTATTAGACACTAAATCAGGCGCCCGAGATATTTTAGAAAAAGTTACATTCTTTAGTTCTGTAGGAGATTCAAACAGTTTGAAAACTTCAAAGCTTGATTATGAGCAGGTATTGAAAATTCTTTCGCAAATAAGAGGCGGGCAAAAAATTACCGACCCAGAGCCGGAATCAAAATATCAGGTAATTGAAAAATACACTAGAAACTTAACTAATTTGGCTGCTGCCGGAAAAATTGATCCGATAGTTGGCAGAGATAATGAAATTAGAAGGGTAATGCAGATTATATCCCGCAGAACTAAAAATAATCCTGTGTTGATTGGAGAAGCCGGTGTTGGTAAAACAGCAATTGTGGAAGGATTTGCCCAAAGAATTGCCAGGGGGAATGTACCAGAGTTTTTAAAAAATAAAGAAATAATTTCTTTGGATTTGGGATTAATAATTGCCGGCACAAAATACAGAGGGGAATTTGAAACAAGAATAAAGGCCTTATTAAAAGAAATTAATCGCGCCGATGGCCGATATATTTTATTTATTGACGAGCTTCATACCTTGGTTGGAGCTGGGGCCGCTGAAGGCGCAATTGATGCTTCAAATTTGTTAAAGCCGGCTTTGTCTCGCGGAGAGTTAAGAGCAATTGGGGCTACAACTCTAAAAGAATATCAAAAGTATATTGAAAGAGACCCAGCATTAGAAAGAAGATTTCAGCCAATTTATGTGCAAGAACCTTCCGCCGAAGACGCTACTGCAATATTGAGAGGTATTAAAGAAAAATACGAAGTTCATCATGGAGTAAGAATTAAAGATTCTGCTATTAAGGCGGCTGTTGAATTAAGTAATCGTTATATTTCTGACAGATTTTTGCCGGATAAGGCGGTTGACTTGATGGATGAGGCGGCTTCGGCTTTAAGATTAGAAATTGAATCAGAACCGCAAGAGTTAGAAAAATATGAAGAAGAAGTTACAAAGTTTGAAATAGAAAAGCAGGCTTTGAAAAAAGAGAAAGGTTCTGAAAGAAGATTAAAAGTAATTGCCAGAGAGTTAGCCGATTTAAAAGAAAAAACAAAAGAACTTCGTGCAAAATGGGACGCAGAAAAATCATTGATTAATAAAATAAAAGACATCAGAAAAAAAATTGACGAGCTTTCTTACCAAACAGAAATTGCTCAAAGGGAAGCTGATTTAGAAAAAGTGGCTGAAATAAAATATGGTAAAATACCTCAGCTTTTAAAAGAGCAGAGAGCAATTGAGCAAAAACTAATTAAACTTCAAAAAACTCATCACTTTTTAAAAGAAGAAGTAACCGAAGAAGAGGTTGCCAAAGTTGTTTCGCGCTGGACTGGTATTCCTGTTACAAGATTAATTACAGAAGAAGCTAAAAAATTAGAAACAATGGAAGACACTTTCAATAGAAGAGTTATAGGCCAAAAAGAAGCAATTTCAGCCATATCAAGGGCAATAAGAAGGGCGAGAGCCGGTATTTCTGAAGAAAGCAAGCCATTGGGCTCATTTTTGTTCTTAGGTCCAACAGGAGTTGGTAAAACTGAAACTGCCAGAGCTTTGGCTGAATTTTTGTTTGACGATGAAAAAGCTATGATACGATTAGATATGTCAGAATATATGGAGCGCCATACTGTTTCCAAAATTATTGGTTCACCTCCAGGATATGTTGGTTATGAAGAGGCCGGTCAGCTTACAGAAAAAGTTAGAAGAAGGCCCTATTCTGTTATTTTGTTGGATGAGGTTGAAAAAGCGCATCCTGAAGTTTTTAATATTTTACTTCAAATTTTTGAAGACGGAAGGCTCACAGATTCCAAGGGCAGAATGGTGTCTTTTAAAAATACGATTATAATAATGACTTCAAATGTTGGTTCAGACTACATAAATAAAATGTCTTCAATTGGTTTTAATACTAAAGAAGATGTTGCCGAAAGAGAGTCAATGAAAGACAAAATAATGGATTCTCTAAAAGACCAGTTTAGGCCCGAGTTTTTAAATAGAATTGATGAGGTTGTAATCTTTAACTATTTAAGAAAAGAAGAAATAAAAAGCATTGTTGACTTAGAATTATTGAAAGTTGAAAAAAGATTAAAAGCAAAAGAGATAAAAATTATAATTTCTGAAAAGGCAAAAGAACTATTAGTAAAAGATGGATTTGACCCAAATTTGGGAGCACGACCATTAAAGAGAGTAATTCAAAGATTAATTTTAGACCCGTTGTCTATTAAAATAGTTACTAATGAGATAAGAGAGGGTAGTAGAGTTTTAATTGATGCAGAAGACGGAAAAATTATATTTGACACACCAAAAGCTTTATCTAAAATGACAGAACCTCAGAAATTAGAAAAAGCATCAGTTAGATAGGATTTAGCTAATGATGAAAATATGCATAGCATATTTTCTGCACTCGTTCGCATATAAAAATATAATACGTTACATTTTTATATGCTCACTCCTTTGAAAATAAAAACCATATCAATAATTATTGGTATTTTATTATTAGGGGCATTGGGTGCCCTGTTTTTTAATGTATTTGTTTTGCCTTATTTACTGACAAACTCTTATTTTGAAAGATTCCAATTTGTTAGAGATTTTAAAAGCGGAAAAATAATTATAAACCCAAAAGAGCAAATTTATATCCAAGAGAATATCGCATTAGAATCAGCCATTGAAAAAGTTACAAAATCGATAGTGGCAATTCAAGTAACCACTTTGACTCAAAATAGTTACTTGGGCTCAGGATTAATTACAACATCCGATGGTTTAGTTATTATTTTAGCAAACTTGGTCCCCGCGGGCACTAAATTTAATATTTTTATAAACGGCGAAAAAGTAGATTTTAAAATTCAAAAGGCAGATTATAAAAAAGGTTTAGTTTTAATTAAGGTTGCTCAAAATAATTTGCCGACAGTCGGTTTTGCAGATTTTGATAAAATAAAATTGGGTCAAAGAGTATTTTTAACAGCAGTTTCTTCAACAAAAGCCAGCGACTGGTTGATTAACGAAGGCATAGTGAGAAGTTTTAATACTAATACTATAAAAACAAACATTTCTGAAAAATCGATTGTTTCGGGAAGTCCTTTATTTAATATTTCTGGTGAGTTATTAGGATTAAACTATATTGACCAAGACGGCAAAATTTCAGCAATACCAGTGAGTGTAATAAAAACCTTTTTAGGATTATAATTTAAGGTAAATTATCAAATGAAAAAAGGCTTTACTCTAATTGAAATATTAGTAGTTATCAGCATCATCGGAATTTTAGCCGTTGTTATTATAATTGGTACTAAATCTGCTAGAAATAAAGCTTTGGACGCTTTAATAAAAGAAACAATGAATTCTCCATTGACAACGCTTTCTATAGAATATTATGTCAATCCCCCTGGCAATTATGCCGCTTTTTGTAATAATCTTAAAACAATTGACCTTCTTAGTAAAATTAATTCTCCAAGAGAACCAGAATGTCATTCTGACGCAGATAGATGGGTTGTGTGCGCGCGATTATATTCTTCCAGTAATAAAGCTTGGTGCGCCGATAACACCGGAGTTAGAAAAGAAATTATTAAGAATAACTGCAACGAAAATATACATTCCTGTTAAAAAAATAGTATTGCTTCAAAAAATTTAGTATATAATGTAAATTACGTTAGAGACGTTGTCTTTTAGATTTATAAATTTTTCATAAATAATGTGCATAAATTTCTTTCTACTTCAATCTTAGCAATTAAAATCATAATTTCATCTATTCTTATTTATCTTGTTTTCTTTTTAATTGGTTCACAAAAAGTTTCTGACGGTTTATCTTATATCTATAATTTTAGTAAGATATCTAACGTGTCGAATTTATTTGGTGCATCTTTAACTTCTGAGATTACGCAGTCGTCATTGGATGAATTAATTTTACCAAATGTGGCTCAATCTCAAGATTTACAAAATTCAGATGTCGCAGAAATTGATGAGCAAAATCCAATAGTAATAAATTCAAATGATACGCAGGAGCAAATAGACGATATTTTAGAAAGAATTGATTTATTAAGAAAACAATTGGCAGATTTGCAGGCGGCCGAAATTCTAACAAACCAAAACCAAGCTCAAATTCAAAGCCAAAATCAGGCACAAAATAAAATCATTTTAACCAACCAAACACAGCAAAATAATTCATTGCCTATTATTTCTTATAGTGGCGGAGGTAGCAGTAACCCAATTTATTCTAAAATTTTAATATCAGAGGCGCAGATTGCAGGTTTAATCGGCCAAAAAGAGGATTGGGTTGAACTGTATAATCCAAACAGCGTTACTGTTTCTTTGGCTAACTGGTCAATTCAAAAGCATAGTAAAAGTGACCCCTGTTCTATAAATACAAGTTTTTATAAAAAGAATTTTTCTAACGATTCTGTTGTTCCTGCAAAAGGATTTTTTCTTGTTGTAGGTACTAACGCTGACGATTCTTTAAAAAATATTGCTAATATGACAATCGGCTGGTCTTTAAGTGAAAATAATACAGTTTATTTAATGCGAAATCAAGACAAAATCAATGACGGTAACGACGGCGATATTGTAGATAAAGTTGGTTTTGGGCTTGCTTGTTTCCCAGAAACAAGTTCTGCTTTAAATCCACTAGATGGAAAAAGTATTGAAAGGAAAAAATTAGACCAGGATACAGACGACAATTCGGCAGATTTTAGAATTTCTGATGAGCCAACTCCTAAAGATAGCTCTCCTATTTGATGTTGATGAGAAGTTATCCACACACTGATATTTTTTATTTTTTATGATATAATGAAAAAACGATTTTCAGGACACGGAATTCTAGTTCGAATCCCGTGCCCCAGTCGTTTTTTTGACTTTTGATTTTTTTTCTGATAGATTGATAGATTAAAAGTCAAATGGAAGATAAATTTATAAAATTAACCAGCGCGGTTTATAGATTGTTGGACTTTTTTCCTGAAGGAGAGCCGTTAAAAAATCGGGCAAAAGACAAGGCCTTGGCGATAACAGAAGGCTTGGTTTCTTTTCAAAAAGACAAGGCAGTAGGTCAGCTTTTAGAAGATATAGAAATTCTTTTAAATTACTTAAAACTTGCTAAGTCTTTTAGTTGGATAGATAGTGTTAATTTTTTGATAGTTTCCAAAGAGTACGAAAAAATTAAAAGCCAAGTCAGTCAGTCGATAGGCCTGCCTGCGCAGGCAGAAAACACAAACATTGTTGCCCAAACCCAAAAGGTTACTTTTCAAAAAACCATAGAGAGCCAAATATCATTTACCGAAGAAAGAGTCAGCCAACCAAAAGCTCCCGAATTTTTGATTTCGGAGCGTCAGAAAAAAATACTCCAGATTTTAAGCGAAAAAAGCAAGGCGCAAGTTTCAGATTTTAAAACAGTTTTAGTTGATGTTACAAAAAGAACAATAAGGCGGGATTTAGACGAATTATTAAAAAATAGGAAAATAACCAGAGTTGGAGAATGGAACCAAGTGTTTTATGAGATAGGACATAGCTAATGTCCTAATAAAGTTGACTTTTGTCCTATTATGTCCTATCATATAAGCATATATTAATGGATAACTATAAAGAGAAATTTAGTGAGATTTATGACCAATATATTGATAAGATATATAAGTTTGTTTACTTTAAGGTAAGTTCACAGGAAATAGCCGAGGATATCACTTCAAAGGTGTTTTTAAAGGGCTGGGAGGCCTTCCAGAGCCAAAAAGTTCTTAACCCAAGCGCCTTTTTGTACCAAATTGCCAGAAATACAGTAATTGATCATTATAGGGAAAAAGCCAAAATGAAGGTTGTTTCAGCTAACATTACGCCTCAAATAGTTGACCCCGAGATGGGATTAGAAGAAAGGGCCATATTGAGTTCGGAGTTCCAAGAAGTTAAGATGGCTATTCAAAATTTAAAGCAGGATTATCAGGATATAATCATTTGTCACTACATAGACGATATGAAGGTGCCTGAAATAGCTGAAGTTATGGGTAAACCGGCAGGCATGGTAAGAGTTATGCTCCATCGGGGACTAAAAGCCCTAAAAAAGGAAA
>OBEQ011673126.1_pt1 | contig 12847 bp, 11 predicted proteins | sample 1670901 | NCBI WGS metagenome assembly OBEQ01 (sample SAMEA104232315, study PRJEB22302) | groundwater metagenome | biome: forest; feature: aquifer; material: groundwater | place: USA | collected 2011-08-07 | depth 5.4 m
CAGGCGAAGAGACGGTCGGGGCCGTGCCCGTGGGCGCGCTCACGGCGGGCCGCCTCAACCTGCTGCTCGCCGACGGCCGGAGCATCGCTGCTACGGCACGCGGTAACTCGCTGTTCGTACGCGTCGGGCCGGGACGGGTGATCGTCGCATCGGAGCCCTACGACGACCATGCCGACTGGCGCGCGGTCCCCGACGGCTCGCTCGTCGAGGCCGACGCACGCGGCGCCGAGGTGCGCTCCCTCTGAGGGGAGAGGACGACCATGGCCGCTACCGACCCCGCCGATCGCGTCCGCGTCGACGTGCACCTCGGCCCCGACGACCTCGCGACCGCGCTGCGCGCCGACGCCCGGGCCGGGTTGACGGCGCGGCCCAAGGACATTCCACCGAAGTGGTTCTACGACGAGCGCGGCTCGCAGCTCTTCGACGCCATCACCCGGCTCCCCGAGTACTACCCGACCCGCGCCGAGCGGGCGATCCTCGAGCGTCGGGCCGACGAGATCGAGCGTGTCACCTCTGCCGACACGCTCGTCGAGCTCGGCTCGGGTACGTCGGAGAAGACGCGGCTGCTGCTCGACGCGCTCGCCCGTGCCGGCCACCTCCGCCGCTTCGTTCCCTTCGACGTCAGCGAGGCGACGCTGCGCGCCGCCGCGCTCGCGATCGCGACCGAGCACCCCGGCATCGAGGTGCACGCGGTCGTCGGTGACTTCGAGCACCACCTCGGCCGCGTGCCGGCCGGGGGCCGGCGACTGGTCGCCTTCCTCGGGAGCACCATCGGCAACCTCGCGCCTCCCGCCCGGGCCGCGTTCCTGGCCCGGGTCGCGGCCGGGCTCGAGCCCGGCGACGCCTTCCTGCTCGGCACCGACCTCGTGAAGGACGTCGGTCGGCTCGAAGCCGCGTACTGCGACCGGGCCGGCGTCACGGCGGAGTTCAACCGAAACCTGCTCTCGGTGCTGAACCGCGAGCTCGACGCCGACTTCGATCCCGCCCGCTTCGACCACGTCGCCCGCTGGAACGCGGAGGACGAGTGGATCGAGATGTGGCTGCGCTCGACGGGCGCGCAGACCGTGAAGGTGCGCGGCCTCGATCTCGCGATCGACTTCGCGCCCCGCGAGGAGATGCGCACCGAGATCAGCGCGAAGTTCCGACGGGCCGGGGTGGAGGCCGAGCTGGCCGCGGCCGGGCTCGAGCTCCGGCACTGGTGGACCGACCCCGCGGGGGACTTCGCGCTCTCGCTCTCGACGCCGGCGCGTGGTAGGTGAGCCTCAGCTGCCGGGAACGGCGCGAAGCTCCGAACACGCGGGGTCACACCGGTGAACGGATGGCCTTCGCAACACGCCATCCCCGACTCCCGAATGCGCCGCGGATCGGCCATTAGTCGTGTGACGACACGCTCGCCTGAGTGAGCGTTGGGTTACCGCAACGGGACCCGGCTGCGAGCTCGATAGCCCGATGCGACAGCTCGCCCGATCAGACGGCCAGCTGCTGGTCTTGGGCCACATCGTGTGCTCGGTGTCGGTCAGCCGGCGTCGCGTGTGCGCGTAGCGAGGCCAGGGTCGCTTCCCATAGGAGTTGCGCGCGAGCCATCTGAGGGCCGCGTCGCGGTCCATCGTCACACTCGAGGCGTTGAGGCGCTTGTGATCTCGTGCCCGAATGATCTTGTGGCCAAGCGAGTCGAGATCGGCGATGGCCACGACGGGAACCTCAGGCGACTTCTTCTCGACCCGATGGCTGATCGGCGGGCTGTCGAGCGGCGCGCTTCGACCACGAAGGGGCTGGGCGCTCGGCTCTCGTGAGCCGCTGTTCGAGACGATCTACGGCGGCGCGCGCTTCTGCGCTGCTCGCGAGCTGCGCGCGCGCATTGCTCACGGCACCGGCGTTGTCGAAGGCTCCGATGAGTCGACGCAGCCACGTGATGATGGGCAACAACACGGTCCCTCCTCGCAGTCGTTCGATTCGCAGGCCGCAGTATGCGCAACGCGCGTTTCGTTCCCACGTCGACCGCATTGCGGCTGCGCGAACTTCACCCGACTTCTCGGCCGAAGGGGCACTCTTCGGCGTCGCGGAGCAGGTCGGCGACTGTTCGCGCAGCGTTGGGCCGGCCGCAATGGACTTGTCACCTCCGCGACGCCTTGATCGGGTGGTCCCGAAACCTCGAGGTCAGGACACCTGGTTCGGGCGTCGCCAGGGCGATAGCGACGCCGGCAAGGTCGTCTCGGGCGGCGTCAGTTCATCGGGCAGAGGTGCCCCGGGGACGAGGGACAGAGGGAGCACCCCCGTCCACGACGGCACGGCCAGATCCTCTTCGCGGTCGGGGAGCGGCCCGCCCGAGCGGATCTTGACCGAGGCAACCTCGATGGGAAGCTCGACGACGGTGGTCTCGCGCTGCTCGAGCTGGTTGGCGGCGCGAGCCTCGCTCGAGCGTCCGGGTGCGATGTGCTCGATGATGCGCGCGAGCGCGACCTGAACGTGGTCGGGGTTTCGCAGCCGGCGGGCGGTGCCCAAGATGAGCACTGAGCGGTAGTTCATCGAGTGCATGCGTTGGGACCGCGCGAAGACCAAACCGTCGAGCAGGGTCACGGTGACGCAGGTACGGAGGCCCTCGTCGAGCTTGCGCAAGAGCCGGCTCGCGACCGAGCCGTGGAGCAACAGCCGGTCGCCGTCACGGCCGTAGACCATTGGGATCACGAACGGTTGCCCGTCGATGGCAACTCCCACATGGGCAACGAGCGCCTCGTCCAGGATGGCGTAGGCGGTGTCACGCCGGTAGTCGCCACGCTCCGGCTTGCGCTTGAGCGTGGTCGCCTCCGTGGGAACGAACTCCGGCGATGCCATCGTGCGCATGCTTCAGCACTTGGGGGTGTCGAGACAACCGAATTGTCCGGCCGGAGCAAGACGTGCTCCCGTGCCGAGCTCCTAGGTGGTCGCGCGGCGGGGCTCACCGACGATCGTGAGCCCGTCGGGAACCTCCATCGCGGTGAGCTGGTCGGCCTCCACCTCGATCGAGAGGTGCCCCCCCATCAGCTCGATGCGCTCGAGGCGGAGGCGGCCGATCCATTCCGGGATCGCCGGCGCGAGGTGCAGCTTCGCGTTGCGGATATCGGGCTCGAACCGCAGCATCGTGCGGAGGAACAACAAGGGCGCGGCCGCGGCCCAGGCCTGGGGCGAGCACGACGTCGGATAGCCGACGGGGAACGCGAACTCCGATCGGCTCAAGCCCGAGAAGAGCTCGGGGAGCCGGCTGCCGAAGTGGCCCGCCGCCGCCACCATGCCCTCCATGATGCGGTGCGACGCCTCGATCAGGCCGTAGCGCATGAGCCCGGCTGCGACGATCGCGTTGTCGTGCGGCCACACGCTGCCGGTGTGATAGCTGATCGGGTTGAAGCCCACCATCGTTGCGCCGAGCGTGCGGACGCCCCAGCCCGAGAAGCACGCGTCGGACATGAGCTTCTCCGCGACGAGCGGCGCCCGTTCCTCGTCGACGATGCCGGTCCAGAGGCAGTGGCCCATGTTGGAGGTGAGGGCGTCGATGGGACGCTTGTCACGATCGAGGCCCATCGCGTACCAGCCGTGCTCGTCGAGCCAGAAGTCGCGGTTGAAGGCCTCCTTGAGCCCGGCGGCCTCGGCCCCCAGCGATGCCGCCAGCTCGAGGTCGCCGGCCTCGGTCGCGAAGTGCGATCGGGCAACCAGCGCGGCGTAGACATAGCCCTGCACCTCGCACAGCGCGATCGGAGGCTCGGCCAGGGTGCCGTCGGCGAAGCGGGTCGAGTCACCCGAGTCCTTCCAGCCCTGGTTGCGCAGCCCGCGGTCGGTCGTGCGCTGGTACTCGACGTAGCCGTCGCCGTCGCGGTCGCCGTAGCGCCGGATCCACTCGAGGGCACGGTCGGCGGCCGGGAGGAGCGCGTCGACCTCGTCGCGCTTCGTCCCCCACCGGCCGAGCTCGCCGAGGAGCATCACGAACAGCGGCGTGGCGTCGACCGTGCCGTAGTAGATGCGACCACCGCCGAGCGAGAGACGGGCCGCGTCGCCGAACCGCATCTCGTGAAGGATGCGGCCCGGCTCCTCCTCGGTGAGGGGGTTCACCTCCTTGCCCTGGAAGTGCTCGAGGGTCTTGAGCGTCCCGAGGGCGATGTCGGAGTCGATCATCATCGCCATCCACGATGTGATGAGCGAGTCGCGGCCGAACACCGTCATGAACCATGGCGCGCCGGCCGCGACGACGACACGGTCGGGGTGGTCGGGGTCGAAGATCCGGAGCGCGGCGAGATCCTCGGTCGATCGCTCGAGCACCGCGCGAAACGCGTCGTGGTCGGTGGTGGTGATGGGCAGCCGGCGCCGCCAGGCTTCCAGCCGCGCCACCGGCGTCGACCGCTCGACAGGGCGGCCGCAGCGGTAGCGGGGCTTGATCTCCTCGTGGGGGATGACCGGTGTCACCTGGATGCACGTCGACCACTCACCCCGCGGCATCACGATCACCTCGTAGCTGACGAGGTCCTCACCGATCCGGGGCGGCTCCGAGAAGTCGAGCCAGGTGGCCCGGCGGAAGTCGCCCCGCCGGTAGGTGAACGTGAGGCGGCTCCCGTCGTTCTCGTGCGCGAGATCGCCGGTGTTCTCGACCCGTCCCCCCTTCACGTCGAAGAGGTCGGCGAAGTCGCACGCGACCAGCAGCTCGATCGTGCACACGGCCGGCTCCTCGCCGAAGTTGTGCAGCGCGATGTCCTCCCGCATGCCACGACCCACGTAGCGGCGGCGGAACACCATGAGATGCGAGTCGGGCCGGCCCGGCCGGGGAGGGTCGCGGAGCACGAAGGCTCCGCTGAACGGGTCAGTGGTGGTCGCCTCGAGCGGCTCCGGCCATTGGTCGTTGACGCGCAGACGCAGACCCGAGAGGAAGCGGGGGTCGCGGAAGAACAGGCCGTGCGGATGACCGGGGAGCATGTCGCCCGAGCGGGCCGAGATGCAGAACGCCGACTCCTCGACGAGCGTCACCGAGCCGCCGTCGCCGCCCAACGGGGCGCTAGCGGTCGTCCACGGCTCGGGCATCGGCATTCACGCTAGCTTCTCGCGCGCGATGCGCATTGCACAGGTCGCCCCACCCTGGTTCACGGTCCCGCCCGCCGGCTACGGCGGCATCGAGCGCGTCGTGGCGCTCCTCGCCGACGGGCTGCTGGCGCGAGGTCACGACGTCACGCTGTTCGCCAGCGGCGGATCCGACACCAAGGCCCGGCTCGTCTCGCCCCTGGACCATCCACCCGACCCCGCATTGCTCGGCAACGTGTGGATCGACGCCCAGCACGCGCTCGCCGCATACCTGCACGACGACGACTTCGACGTCGTGCACGACCACTCGGGTCTCATCGGCCCTGCGTTCGGGGCGCTGCGGGGCGGTCCGGCGCCGGTCGTGCACACGCTTCACGGACCGTGGACCGAGCCGGCCCGCCGCTATTACGCGCTGTTGCACGAGCTGGTGCACCTCGTGGCCATCAGCCATGCGCAACGGGCTGACAACCCGTCGGTGCGCTACGCGGGCACGGTGCACAACGGGGTCGAGCTCGACATCTATCCGCTGGTCGCGCAGAAGGACGACTTCCTCGTGTACGTCGGGCGGGCCAACCCCGACAAGGGCCCGGGGATCGCGATCGAGGTGGCCCGGCGGGCCGGTCTGCCTCTTGCGATGATCGTCAAGAAGCACGAGCCGTTCGAGCGGGCGTACTGGGACGAGATGATCGCACCGCTCCTCCACGACGAGATCGAGGTGCTCGAGCACGTCAGCCACGAGGTCAAGGCCGACCTGCTGGGCCGGGCCCGGGCGATGATCTTCCCCATCCAGTGGCCAGAGCCGTTCGGCATCGTCATCGTCGAGGCGATGGCGTGCGGCACGCCCGTGGTGAGCTGCCCGGTCGGCGCGGCGGTCGAGCTGGTGGAGGAGGGCGTCACCGGCTTCCTGCGCGAGTCGATCGACGACCTCACCGAGGCCGTCGGCCGGGCCGCCGAGTGCTCGCCGGTCCGCTGCCGCGAGCGGGTCGCCCGGGACTTCTCGTCCGAGACGATGATCACCAGCTACGAGCAGGTCTACGAGCAGGTTGTCGGCCGACCCTGAGCCCCACCGGCCTGGATCGGGATTTCCACTATGGACGTAGTGTTATTACAATGGCCGTCATGAGCACCGCGCCGGGCCTCGAGCCCGGGCCCATCCTCGAGATCTCCGACCTGCGGGTGGCGGTCGAGGGCACAGAGATCCTCCGGGGCCTCACGCTCTCCGTCGGCCCCGGCGAGGTGCACGCGCTCATGGGACCCAATGGATCCGGCAAGTCGACGCTCGCCAACACGCTCCTCGCCAACCCCGCCTACGAGATCGTCGGCGGGCGCATCCTGTTCAAGGGTGAGGACATCACGAAGCTCGGGACCGACGAGCGCGCCGCGCGCGGCCTCTTCCTCGGCTTCCAGCACCCCGAGGAGATCCCGGGCGTGAGCGTGCTCAACTTCCTCCGGCAGGCCATGGCCGCGCGCAAGGGGATCGACGACCTCTCCGTGCTCGAGGTGCGCATGGCCCTCCTCGAATGGAGCAAGCGTCTCGGCATGGACGCCCGGTTCGCGGAGCGCTACCTCAACGAGGGCTTCTCGGGCGGCGAGAAGAAGCGCAACGAGGTGCTCCAGATGGCTTTGCTCGAGCCCGACTTCGCGGTCCTCGACGAGACCGACTCGGGGCTCGACATCGATGCACTGGGTGTGGTCGCGCACGGCATCGAGGAGGTGCGCGCGACCCGACCCGGCCTCGGCATCCTCCTGATCACCCACTACCGCCGCATCCTGGACTACCTCACGCCCGACGCGGTGCACGTCCTCCTCGCGGGACGGATCGTCGCGACGGGCGGTCCCGAGGTCGCGGCCCGGCTCGATGCCGAGGGCTTCGACGCGTTCCGAGGTGAGGAGGCGGCCTGATGGGTCCCGCTCCCCTCGACGTCGCGCGCATCAAGGCCGACTTCCCCATCCTCAAGCGCCAGGTCAACGGGAAGCGGCTCGTCTACCTCGACTCCGCGTCGTCGTCGCAGAAGCCGCTCGCCGTGCTCGACGCGATGGACCGCCACTACCGCGACCACTACGCGAACGTGCACCGCGGCGTCTACACGATCTCCGAGGAGTCGACCCGCGCCTACGAGGAGGCTCGCGCCAAGATGGCCGGCTTCCTCAATGCGCGCTCGAGGCGAGAGATCGTGTTCACGAAGAATGTGACCGAGGCCGTCAACCTCGTCGCCTACTCGTGGGCCCGGGCGAACCTCGGACCGGGCGACCCGGTCGTGATCACGCACATGGAGCACCACGCCAACGTGGTGCCCTGGCACATGCTCGCCGCCGAGCGGGGGATCGAGCTGCGGTGGATCCCGCTCACCGACGACTACCGCCTCGACCTGTCGGACCTCGAGCGGCTGCTCGACGGCGCCCGGCTGCTCGGGGTGTCGGCCATGTCCAACGTGCTCGGCACCGTCAACGACATCCGCCCGCTCGCCGACGCCGCGCACTCGGTCGGCGCCAAGATCCTCGTCGACGCGGCGCAGGCCGTCCCTCATCTCCCGGTCGACGTGCAGGCCTGGGACGCCGACTTCGTGGGCTTCACCGGTCACAAGATGCTCGGGCCGAGCGGGATCGGTGGGCTGTGGGCTCGCGAGGAGCTCCTCGACGCCATGCCGCCGTTCCTCGGCGGTGGTGAGATGATCAGCGACGTGCGCTTCGACGGCTTCACGCCCAACGAGCTGCCGTGGAAGTTCGAGGCCGGGACCATGCCCATCGTCGAGGCGACCGGGCTCGGCGCCGCGGTCGACTACCTCGAAGCCCTCGGGATGGACGCGGTGCGGGCCCACGAGAAGCAGGTCACCGCGTACGCGTTGCGCGCGCTCGAGGAGCGCTTCGGCGAGCGGCTCTCCATCTACGGCCCGCTCGACGGCGATGTGCGGGGTGGCGCGATCTCGTTCCTGTTCGACGGCATCCACGCCCATGACATCTCGCAGGTCCTCGACGAGGACGCCGTGTGCGTGCGGGCCGGCCACCACTGCGCCAAGCCCCTGATGCGCGTGCTCGGCGTGCCTGCCACGACCCGCGCGTCCTTCTACGTGTACAACGACGAAGCCGATGCCGACGCGCTCGTCGAGGCGCTGGTGAAGGCCGAGAAGTTCTTCGCGATCTAGCCGAGGAGCCAGGAGGAGACGCCCCGATGCCGGGCCTTGAAGACCTCTACCGCGAGATCATCCTCGACCACTACCGGGCCCCGAGGAACCGGGGCGAGCTGCCGGTGCCGCCGGCCCGCAAGGTCGAGGGCTTCAACCCGCTCTGCGGCGACGAGGTAGTGCTCTACCTCGACCTCGACGCCGCTTCCGGCGAGGTCCGCGACCTGCGGATCGGCGGGCAGGGCTGCTCGATCAGCCAGGCATCGATGTCGATGATGAGCGCGGAGGTGAAGGGCAAGTCGGTCGACGGCGCCCGTCGGCTGATCCGGGCGTTCAAAGCGCTGATGTCGATCCACGAGTCGAAGCTCGAGGGCGACGGCGACGGTGCCGACCTCGCGGCCGAGCTCAAGGGCGTCCGGCTCGGCGATCTCGAGGCGCTCCAGGGGGTCGTGAAGTTCCCGGTGCGGATCAAATGCGCCACGCTGGCGTGGAACACGCTCCAACAGGGACTCGACGAGGCCGCGGCGGACTGACACGCTCGCGCGATGACCGCCACCGCCCTCGACCCGGCGTTCCTCGAGGCGTGGGAGAGCCGGGGCTACTTCCGGGTCGACGGCTTCGCCGACGCGGCCACCTGCGCCGCGATCCACGACGAGATCGTGGAGATCTGCCGCCGAGCGGCGGCCGGCGAGGACCTCTCGCCGATCTTCGTCGAGCGCGAGGAGCAGGACCTCGGCGTCCGCCCCAACCCGGAGGATGTGGTCTCCAAGGTCTTCCGGCTCCACCAGGGCTCGGTGTTCCGTGAGCTCGCCGCGCGTCCCGACATCGTCGACCTCGTCGCCGCGATCGTCGGGCCCGACGTCGACTGCTTCCTCTCCCAGTTCATCTTCAAGAACCCGGGCGCCTGGGGCCAGCCGTGGCACCAGGACTCGTTCTACTTCCCGTTCGAGCCGGCCCGCCCGGTGGTGGGCGTGTGGCTCGCCGTCACCGAGGCCACGCTCGAGAACGGCTGCCTGCACGTGCTCCCCGGGTCACACGCCGAGCCCGTCCACCGCCACCTCGTCGACCGCCGACCCGGCGCCAACACCGGCTACTTCGAGATCGTCGACCACGACGCGAGCAGCGCGGAGGCCGTGCTCATGCAGCCGGGCGATCTACTCGTCTTCGACAGCCACCTCATGCACCGCTCCACGGACAACGAGTCGAGCGGGATCCGGGCGGCGATGGTGTACCACTACGCGGCCGGCGGCACGGTCGACCGCTCCCAGGAGCTGTTCGGCTACTGCATCAACGACTGGATCCCCGTCCGCCGCGCGTCGTCTCGTCACACTGATTGACGCTCACACTCGAGGACGGCGCCCGACGGTAAAGGGCGGAGGCGATGTCGCCGCCCGCAGCTCGTCGAGGACGGCGGCGTTGGCTCCGCCCCACTCTCGAAGAGCACTCCGTGAAGCCGACCCGACCGGGTCAGTGCGCGTTGCGACTGCCTCAGCCAGGTCGTTCCGGAGGAAGCCCGTCGCCGTCGTGCGAGACCGGTGACGCGCCGGCACGCTCCGCGATGCGGTTCCATCCTTCGCGCTCCCACGACGACACCGAGTCGAGCACCGTGCCGTCGCCGTCGACGAGGAACAGCGTGGGCACCGTGTGGAGCTCGAAGGCGGCCGATACCGGATAGGGCGACGGCTCGGTGAGCGTGGTGACCCGCTGGCCGTGGCGATCGGCGAACGCGCGCAGCTCCGCCGGCGGGTCCTCGCCCACCGCGACGACGTGGGCGCCGCCCTCGGCCAGGGCCTGCACCTTCGGCGCCACCATCTGGCACACCGGGCAGGTGGTCTTGAAGAAGGCCAGCACGACGGGCCCGCCGGCCCACGGGTCGCCAACCGGCTGCCCGGTCCGGGCGTCGACGAGTGAGAGGGGCGGTGCGGCCGCCCCGACCCCGAGCACGAGCCCAAGGCTACGCTCCGGGCTTCGCCGTCCCGTCACAGGGGTGACACGGGCATGAAACCTCGGGCGGCTACGTTGCACGGGACGCAGAGGAAGGGAGCCCCGATGGACCCCCAGGCCAGGCTCATCGAGACGATCGACGCGGCGCTCAAGCGCTTCACCGCGCGCGATCTGATCGCGAGCGGTGAGGTCGTCGACTTCCTCCTCGACCTGCGCCTCGTCGCGCTCGACACCTCCGACCCGCTCGAGGAGCTGCTGGAGTCGGAGTCGGAGCCGGCCGGCGCCTGAACGACACCCCCACGCCTACCCCGACCTTCAGGTCAGCAGCAACAGCCCGTCGACCACCGCGACCGGGGTCGCCTGCGGCCCGACGAGGGGGTGCTCCCAGCGCCGAACGCCCGACATCGGGTCGAGGACCTCGATGCTCCCGTGGTGAGCGAAGTACAGGTTCGGCCCGACCGCGAGGAGCTCGCCGTCGAGGGGTGCGTCCACCTTCCACTCGACGGTTCCCGTCACGGCGTCTCGCGCCATGAGCTCCTTGGAGACGTCCGCGTACTCGAAGACGGTGGTTCCGTCGAAGGCGAACGACGCCGACACGCCACTCGACGTGCGCCATCGTTCCGCCCCGGTCGCTACGTCGACGAAGACCGTGCTGGTGGGCAGGAACGACTGCCCGAGCGACCCGTTGGTGTCGTACTCCACGAGCCCCACGACCGGCCCGGCCGGGAGCGGTGGCGGGAGGTAATCGGCGAGCGACAAATCGGCCGCCGAGAGCGGCGGGGGCGCGCCGATGCCCGACGCCACCGTCGTGGTCGTGCCGGCGCTCGACGCCACCGTCGTGGTCGTCGTGGGGACGAACGCGTCGAACACGTCACTCCGCCGAGGCACGCGAGCCCATCGCTCGGCACCTGACGCCACGTCGAAGCCGTGGACCGTGCCGTCACGCGCGCGCAGCACGATCGTCCCGGTGTCGACCACGGGGACGCTGGCGCTCAGGCCCCGCAGGGGCGACCGCCAGACGGGGCTTCCGCTCGAGGGGTCGAACGCGCGGAGCGCGTTGTCGCCGATCCCGGTCGCGATCACCATCCCCGAGATCGCCGCGACGCCGTAGCTGTCGCGGATATCGAGTTCGAGGTCGCTGGGAAGGTCAGGACCGCGTCGGTGGGGCGCTTCGCCCTCCACCGCGTTCGGCACCTGCCAGCGGAGAGCCCCGGTGGCGAGATCGAACGCGCGAAGCGACCGGTTCCCGTCGAGCACGACCACGATCGTTCCGGAGATGACCGGAGCGCTCGCGGCGGTTCCACCCGCAAGTGGCTGCCTCCACCGTTCCCGGCCCGTTGCCGCGTCGAGCGCGACCAGATCGCCGTTCCGGTCGTGCAGCACCGCGATGCCGTTGGACACCGCGTGGAAGGCGACCTGCGCGTCGCGGCGGCCATGGAAGCGCTGTTGCCAGCGCAGCTCGCCGGTCGACGCGTCGACGGCCCGGACCGACGATCGCTGAGCCGGGGAGGCGGTGTCGTCGAAGCACGCACAGAGCCGGAAGGTGAAGAAGAGGGCGAAAAGGAACAGCGAGGCGATGGCCACCGTGACCACCACCCCGACCACCAGGCATCCGAGCAGCCAGGGCGGGAGGCGCCGCTCTCGCTCCCCGGGGCCGTGGCCCTCGGCGTACGAGCTCCCCCAGCCCGTGCTCTCGGGCGGCGGGCCCGATGGACGACCTCGCGGGGGACCGGGCACTCGAGGGGAACTGGGCGCTCGAGGGGGGCTGGGCATCGACTCTCCGACCCCGCGCCCGGTGCGGCGGTTACGACAGGAAGTCGCGCACCAGGGCGGCCAGCTCGGCCGGCTTCTCGAAGGGGAGCCAGTGCGCGGCGCCCTCGATCACGACCAGGCGCGCGTTCGGGATCTCGGCCGCGTAGACCTCGGCGTGCGCGGCCGGGACCAGCCCGTCGGCCGCTCCCCGCACCACGAGGGTGGGCGCGCTGATCCGACGGAGGCGGCTCCGTAGCTTCGGGTTGTGGAGGTACGGATCCCAGCCCAGCTTGGCCGTGGCCGAGAGCGCCTTCCACATCGGGAGCACCAGCTCGATGGGGATCTCGGTCTGCTTGCCGACGTCGCCGGTGAACGCGTCCATCTCGTGCATGGCGGCCGCGATCGGGTGCTGCTGGTCGGCGAAGAGCATCTGGGCCAGCTTGCCGGGCGCGACGCCGAACATCTCCGCGATGGGCGCGCCCTCCACCCGCAGCCCCACCGGGTTGACGAGGACCAGCTTGCCCACGCGCTCCGGGTAGCGGGTCGCCAGCTCCGCGGCCATCCAGGCGCCGAGCGAGAGCCCGAGCACCGCGGGTGAGTCGAGCCCGAGCACGTCCCAGAGATCGAGCAGGTGGAAGACGGCGTCCTCCATGCCGTCGATCTGGTCGATGCCCTCCGACTCGCCGAAGCCCGGGAACATCGGCACCAGCACCTCGAACGAGTCGGCCAGTTCCTCGAGCGCAGCGTGCGTCGACTCCCCGCCCGCCGAGTGGAGGGAGACGAGCGGCACGCCGGCCCCGGCGCGGAACAGCTGGATCTTGCCGATCGGCGTGTCGAGGCGCTCCTCGGCGAGCTGCTGCGGCATCAGGCCACCACACTGGTCGCGCTCGCACGGGGCCGGGATACCCGGCCCCGCCCTGCCGGGCGCTCGCCGCTCCGTGCTCGCACACTGGTCGCGCTCGCACGGGGCCGGGATACCCGGCCCCGCCCTG
>OBEQ012905521.1_pt1 | contig 12847 bp, 12 predicted proteins | sample 1670901 | NCBI WGS metagenome assembly OBEQ01 (sample SAMEA104232315, study PRJEB22302) | groundwater metagenome | biome: forest; feature: aquifer; material: groundwater | place: USA | collected 2011-08-07 | depth 5.4 m
ACCACTGGACGTGAACGCATTAGTTGCAACCACGGTCGATAGCTTGCAACAATCCATTGTAAACAGTGGTGCAACGGTGCGGCTTGCTGTTTTGCCAGACGCGCTCGGTGATGCCACTGCTATCGGTCAAGTATTTGCGAATCTGATTGGCAATGCCCTCAAATACTTGCAACCGGGACGGATTGGCAAGATTGACATCGGCGGCGAAGTGCAAGACAGTGAGGTGCGCTACTGGGTGCGTGACAATGGCGCGGGAATTCCCAAGAGCGCTGAGCGGCGCTTGTTTCAAGTCTTTCAGCGCTTTCATCCTGATCTGGCGCAAGGGGATGGCATGGGGCTCGCCATCATCAAACGCGTGGTTGAGCGCCATGGCGGAAAAATTTGGGCAGAAAGTCAGGAAGGTATCGGCACGATTTTTTATTTCACTTTGCCATTTAGAGCGAACAATCAACAAGGATAAATCATGCAAGAGACTCCGCTTGTTACTATACTTTTGATCGATGACGACGAGGGTCACACCGAGTTAGTAAGGCGCAATTTGCTACGCTGCGGTATTAACAACCCTGTGGTGGTTATCAACAGCGGTAGCAAGGCGCTCGACTTCGTTTTTTGTCGAGGTGGCTACGCAAGCAGGAAGAACAATAGTGCGATGCTGATATTGCTGGATATTAATATGCCGTTGATGGACGGTAAATCTGCGTTAAGAGAGATCCGCGCCGATGCAGCGCTAAAGCATGTGCCGGTAATTATACTGACAACCTCAGAGCGTGAAGCGGATATTCTTGAGGCATACCAGCTAGGAGTAAACGCGTTTATCTCCAAACCTGTGGGGCTAGACGTATTCGTCAAAACGATTGTCCTTATGGAAGAGTTTTGGCTGAGTTCGGTTAAGCTGCCGTCTAATTTTTTATCTTGAGAGGAGAGTCACTGTTGCTTGTAAGATTCAATCAATTCGGAAATCATCGATTTCCGAATATTAGGGTCTTGGAAGTTATTTCGTGCAGGTTCCTAAATATCGACCCAGTCCGAGACCCGTAGGTATTACCCCATCTGCCATTAATGAAAAACCTCATCAAGACTCTTGGCATCAATAATTTTTATGCCCCACTGCTCCAGCTGCTCATTGGTGGCTTGTTCGATTTTTTCCAGTTGTTGCTGCGGGAGAGTACCGAAGCGGTGTTGAGCGATTTTTATAAGTAATTTACGTTCGCCTTTTAGCTCACCTTTTAGCTCGCCTTTTTTCTCCCCTTGTGCAAGCAGGTCTTGTTTAAATTCCTTCATGCGTTCTTGCAACATATGCCTTGCCTCGGTGATATTTTCAATGTGCTCCAAAGGAATGGGTATTTGTCGGCCAATATCCATCACATGAAACAACCAATACGTTATATCGTGTATCAGTTGAACGGACTTGATGGGTTTTAGCGCCTGATCCAATTCCTGCATACTGGCGTCAATATCTCTCATCTGACGAGTGTTTTCAAGCTTGAATAACGCGCCGCTGATGGAACCGGCTTTACCTTGCGGGTAATCCTGCTCATTGATGAGATAGTAGCGCATGGTGGGTTGGTAGACCCACAGCGAGGAGCGCTTGGGTAAATCGACCAGAGATTTCAGGTCTTGCGGCGTGTGCCAACGCTGTGTGCCATTGTAGAGCACCAAGGGAAATACCGGCGGTAATTTGTGATTCGGTGTTAGTTGCTTTTCTTTCTCCAGGTGTTGCCAGAGCAAACTCACATACGTCTGAACGCGCAGACCCATCCAACTGTCAGGCGTGGACTGAAATTCCAAAAGCAAATACAAGTATGCGATGCCACCATCAGTGGTATTCACTTTAAAAATCACGTCGCCTTCGCGCCGCTCACCTTGATCAGCATGAAATTTGGCATTGACGCGCTGCAGCGTGGAAAAATCCAATTGCGCAACCCAGTCTTCATGCACAAAATGTAGCAGGAGGTCTTTCACCATTTCTGGATTGGAAAACACTTTATGGTAACTACTGTCGTATTTCATCTGATCTTGGCACTCCACCTGTGAGGGCCGTAGAGTAGGAGGAACAACCTATGAGTACAAGTGGGTAAGTTGTGAAAAAAATACCTGCTTAGTGCACTCAAAACCCGCGAATATTCGATTAACCCGTCACCCAAACATATATCTTAAAATAGAATTAGGAATTTTTTCTGTATTTAGTCTATGTTATAGGGGATGCAATTTTAGAAATAAGGAAGGATCTTTGCATAGCGCTTCACGCCAGTAAGTGAGTGGGGTAGAAAACGGTTAGCGATGTCGTATCGTGTTTAATCGTTACGCAAAGATCACTGGTAATAGGCACCTATATTACATAAGGACATCATGGTCTCTCTCTCTTTTTTAGTGTACCTGTTTGCGGTGCTTGGACTCACCGTTACCATGCTGGTTTTATCACATCTGCTTAATCCCAAAGTCCCTAAACGCAAAAACCAGCTGCCATTTGAGTCTGGAATAGTCCCGACGGGCTCTACTGATCTGCGCTTTACGGTTAACTATTTTCTGGTGGCGATTCTGTTTGTCATTTTCGATATTGAAGCAGTTTTTTTATACGTGTGGTCCATCGTCGTGTTGGACACTGGCTGGCTGGCTTTCGCCACGACGACGTTTTTTATTATTATTCTGCTGGTCGCTTTAATTTACGAATGGCGCATGGGTGTACTGGAGTGGGGGCATAGGCTGGTGCCTCGATCGCATTCAACTCCGCTGAAGGATCAGTAATTGTAGCCTGGGTGGAGCGAAGCGCAACCCGGGATCTCTAGTTACCAAAGTCAAAAGAGATCCCGGGTTACGCTTCGCTCCACCCAGGCTACAAAATAGTATTGGGCAAAAGGACAGTTCATAAGGACCGCTCATAAGGAAAGGACAAGCATAATGCGTTGGAAGCTAACCAAACCCAATGAATCGATTGCAGAGCAACCCAGCTTTGAAGAAGTTATTGAAAAAAACATTCTCCTCACCAAGCTTGAAGACTTAGTCAACTGGGGTCGGAGCAATTCTATTTGGCCGTTTAACTTTGGTTTGTCTTGTTGTTATGTCGAAATGGCCACCGCATTCACCAGCCGCCATGATATCGCGCGTTTCGGCGCAGAAGTTATCCGCGCCACGCCGCGCGAAGCGGATTTGATCGTTATTTCAGGCACACCCTTTTTAAAAATGGCCCCCGTTATACAGCATCTCTACGAGCAAATATTGGAGCCCAAGTGGGTGATCAGTATGGGTTCCTGCGCTAATTCGGGCGGCATGTACGATGTGTATAGTGTGGTGCAAGGTGTCGATAGTTTTCTGCCGGTGGATGTTTACGTCCCCGGCTGCCCGCCCCGACCGGAAGCACTGTTGTATGCCCTAACGTTACTACAAGAAGCCATTAAAGAAGGCTATCCAAAGCAACGCCGCCCTATTGGACATATCATCACGCCCGAAGAGGTCGAAAATTTCAGGATTAAATCGATGCGCGATGCAAAGAATGACGATCGCATGGCGGCTACCAAACTCAGAAGTCCTGATGGAGTGTAGTATGGAGAGAAATGGATGACAGTTACCAGCGCCCAGGAAACCTCGACTGAGCTAAGCGACATTCTCCGCACAACGTTTGGCAATGACCAGATCTTAGTGCAAGACACCTGTAACAACTTTCCCGTTTTGTGGGTTGCGGAGTCACAACTCAAAGCGGTGCTTGTATTCCTCAAAAAGAAACCCTATGACTTTGCGCTGCTGCTCGACATATACGCGATTGACGAAAGACTCCGACAACACAGAATTGGCCAACCCGACAGTGACTTCACTGTCGTTTACCAACTGATGTCAGTTACCCAGAATAAAGACATTCAGCTCAAACTCGCTTTAAAAGGCGATTATCCTACGGCACCCTCTATTACCGACCTCTGGTACAACGCGAATTGGTACGAACGCGAAGTGTGGGATATGTTCGGCATTAAGTTTGACGGACACCCGAGACTGCGCCGCATCCTGACACCGCCAACCTTTGAAGGCCATCCGTTACGCAAAGAATTCGCCGGCCGTGGCACCGAACGCCCCAGATTTACCCTGACACCCGAGCGACAAGAGCGGGAACAGGAAGCACTGCGGTTTATTCCTGAAGATCTCGGCATGCAACGGCATTCCGAAGACAACGATTTTATGTTTCTCAACCTGGGACCCAATCATCCCAGTGTCCACGGGGTGTTCCGCATTGCGCTGCAGCTCGACGGCGAACGGGTTATGGACTCCTACCCGGATATCGGCTATCACCACCGCGGGGCGGAAAAAATTGCCGAGCGTCAAACCTGGCATGGCTTTATACCTTACACCGATCGTATCGATTATCTCGGCGGGGTAATGAATAACTTACCCTATGTGATGGCGATCGAAAAAATGGCCGACATTGAAGTACCGGCACGCGCCCAATGTATTCGGGTGATGCTGGCGGAATGTTTTCGTATCCTCAGTCATATGCTTTTCTACGGTACATTTGCCCAAGATATAGGGCAATTATCCCCGATCTTCTATTTATTTATCGATCGCGAAAAACTGTTCAGCATTGTTGAGGCGATCACCGGCGCGCGTATGCATCCCAGCTGGTTTCGTATCGGCGGTGTCGCGCAAGACCTTCCCGTCGGCTGGGAAAAGATGATGACAGATTTTGTGGAATACTTTCCGCCCCGCCTTGATGAGTATTATGGCATGGTGATGGAGAACTCCATTCTGAAAAAACGCACGATTGACATAGGCAAGTACACCACCGAAGAAGCGCTCAGCTGGGGCGTTACCGGACCTGGGTTAAGAGCCACCGGCTGCAATTGGGATTTGCGCAAAGCGAGACCTTACAGCGGTTATGAAAAATATGAATTCGATGTGCCCCTCGCGCAAAATGGCGACTGCTACGATCGCTGCCAAGTGCGTATCGAAGAGATGTATCAGAGTGTGCGGATTATCAAACAATGTATCGCAACCATGCCGTCAGGGCCTTACAAAGCAAGTCCCCCTGCCACTACACCGCCCATGGACAACAGAAGCAAAAAAGATATCGAAACCCTGATTCATCATTTTCTCAATGTGAGCTGGGGGCCGGCGATTCCCGTTAGCGAATCTTACATGGCAATTGAAGCAACCAAGGGCATCAACAGCTACTCGTTATTCAGTGATGGCTCGAATACCAGCTATCGAACACGGATCAGAACACCCTCATTCCCCCATTTACAGATGATTCCCTTTTTAGGGCGGGGCGTGTTAATAGCCGACTTAATCGCCATTATCGCCAGTATTGATTTTGTTATGGCCGATGTAGATCGTTAGTCTGCTTTAAATTATTCAGGAGCTATGCATGGAACAGATAGCAGTAGACATAACTCTCTCAGCCAATGAAAAGAGTGAACTTGATCATTTGCTAGAACACTACCCTGTCGCCGCCGGTGGCAGTATTGATGCTTTAAAAATTATCCAGAAATATCGCGGCTGGGTGAGTGATGGCGCGCTCAAAGCCTTAGCGGCGCACATGGGATTGCCCTTGGCAGATTTAGAGTCGGTAGCCACCTTTTATAATCTTATTTTTCGCAAACCCGTCGGCAAAGTATTGGTACACCCCTGCAACAGTGTCAGTTGCGCCATTATGGGTTTTAACAAAGTGCATCAAACCTTAAAAAAATCCCTCAATATCACCGACGGACAGACCACCCCAGACAATCAATTTACGCTGATCTCGCTGCCCTGCCTCGCCGCCTGTGACAAAGCGCCGGTGATGCTGGTGGGTGGCACGCTCTATGAAAATGTGAAGCCCGAGGAGGTTGATAAAATCCTCCAGCATGAGGCGAGCTTGCAGGCAAAAAGCGACGAGATAAGCAAAGCAAATGATCAGTCAACTCAACTGCGAGAGCATCAATGACAGCACTCTCACTGAAACAACCGCCAACCCATCCGCTCACCCAGCATATTGTGCCAGAAGGGCCATTAACGCTGGCCGAATATCAAGAGCGCGGTGGTTACGAGGGTTTTAAAACAGCCCTGACGCAAACCCCTGATGAGGTACTTACCCTCATTAAAGATTCAAACCTGCGCGGCCGCGGTGGTGCAGGTTTTCCCACAGGGATGAAATGGAGCTTTGTGCCACGCGGCGATGACACACCCACCCCGAAGTATTTGGTGGTGAATGCCGACGAAATGGAACCCGGTGCCTTTAAAGATCGCATGTTACTGGAAGGCGCACCGCATCAGCTGATCGAAGGTCTGTTGATCGGGGCTCATACCATACAAGCCACCATCAGTTATATTTTTTTACGCAATGAATTTACCGTTGCCGCGACGCGCATCCAAAAAGCCATTGGTGAATGTTATGCCGCCGGCCTGTTGGGACAAAATATTCTCGGTACTTCATTGTGCTTTGATATTTACATTCACTCCAGTGCCGGCCGCTATATCTGCGGCGAAGAAACCGCGCTGATCAATGCCCTCGAAGGCAAACGCGCCAATCCGCGTGCAAAACCGCCCTTTCCGCAAGTGGCCGGACTTTGGGGCAAACCCACCATCGTGAATAACGTCGAAACCTTCTTTAACTTGCCGGGCATTGTTAGTTACGGCGTTGAATGGTTTAAAGGCCTGGGCCGACACGAAGATGCGGGCACTAAAATATTTGGCGTGAGTGGGCGCGTGAAAAATCCCGGCTGCTGGGAACTGCCCATGGGCACCACCATCAGAGAAGTGATTGAAGTACACGCTGGCGGTATGTGTGACGGTTATCAACTGCGCGGCTTTTTACCCGGTGGCGGCTCAACAGATTTTCTCCTGCCTGAGCATCTCGATACGCCCATGGATTACAACCAAATCAGCAAACTCTGCAGCCGTATGGGCACCGCCACCATTATTGTCTTAGACGACAAATATTGTCCGGTCTCGATGATATTAAATTTAGTGGCCTTTTTTGCCCAGGAATCTTGCGGCTGGTGTACCCCTTGCCGCGATGGCTTGCCCTCTGCAACCTATTTGCTGGAACAGATTGAACAAGGTAAAGGTAAGCTCGAATACCTTACCTACCTGGAAGATATTGTGCAGATGGTTGCGCCGGGCAATTCATACTGTGCTCTTGCGCCGGGTGCCGCCGAACCATTGCAGAGCGGGATGAAGTTTTTCCATGATGATTTTTTACAACATATTAATGAGTGCCGTTGCCCTTACGAACACTAGATTCGTTGAATGGGATTAATTTCGTAGGATGGGTGAAGCGAAGCGTAACCCATCAAATTCAATTAACTAAATGATGGGTTACGCTTCGCTCCACCCATCCTACGAAAGTTTAAGACAGAATAATTTAAGACAGGATAGCAAGATGGTAAACATTACTATTGATGGCAAAACCTATAGTGTGCCAGCAGGTCAAAACCTGCTACAAGCATGTCAAACATTAGGTTTAGAGCTACCTTATTTCTGTTGGCACCCAGCGATGGGTTCGGTGGGTTCTTGTCGCCAATGTGCGGTGACACAACATAAAAACCGTGAAGATAGACGCGGCAAAATTATCGTCGCCTGTATGACCCCCGTCACCGAAGGCTTAATTGTCTCGATCCAAAACCAACAAGCAAAAAAATTCCGCGCCATGCTCATCGAAGCGGTGATGACCAACCATCCTCACGACTGCCCCGTTTGCGAAGAGGGCGGCGAATGCCATCTGCAAGATATGACATTGATGAGCGGCCACACCGAGCGCCGCTTCCCAGGCCCAAAACGCACCCACCGCAACCAATATTTAGGGCCATTCATCAATCATGAAATGAATCGCTGTATCGCCTGTTATCGCTGCACGCGCTTCTACCGCGATTACAGCGGCGGCACGGATCTGAATGTGTTTGCTTCACGCAGCAATGTCTATTTTGGTCGCGCCGAAGACGGCAATTTAGAAAGTGAATTCAGCGGCAACTTGGTAGAGGTCTGCCCAACGGGAGTTTTTACCGATAAAACCCTGAGCGAGCACTACACCAGAAAATGGGATTTGGAGTCAGCGCCATCTATTTGCACCCAATGCAGTGTCGGTTGCAACATCTACCCCGCCGAACACAAAGGCATGTTGCGACGTGTCCAAAATCGCTTTCATCCCAGTATCAACGGCCATTTTATTTGCGATCGCGGTCGATTCGGTTACGGTTTTGTCAATCATGTAGATCGATTAATTCATGTTTGGCAGCGCGGCTCAGAAGGCATGTCCACCAAAAAAATAACTGCTGCTGAGGCCCAACCCACATTCAAAACCTACTTAAATAGTTCATCAGTGATGGCTATAGGTTCTGCCAGGAGTTCTTTAGAAAATAACTACGCCTTATTAGCCGCAGTTGGAGCAAATCATTTCTATGCCGGCATCCCCGCGCAAGAACTGCAACAGAACCATGCCCTCAGCCAAGCGTATACACAGCATCTAGTACCCGCTTCAACGGTAAAATCGATTGAAGCAGCCGACGCTGCCTTGATGATTGGGGAAGATGTCACCCAAACCGCCCCAATGATCGCACTATCAATCCGGCAGATGATTCGTAATGCAGGCAAAGCGATCGCGACAACATTGGAAGTACCCCTCTGGCAGGATGCCGCAGTGCGCAACATCACTCAGCAATTAAAATCGCCCGTGCACATTATTAGTAGCCACAGCACCCGCTTAGATGATATCGCTGCAGAGAAAATTATTGCGGATACAGCTTTACAAATCGCTTTGTTAACTACCATAGAGTCTTTGCTTAACTCTCCAGAGAAAGCCACTCAGCTGCATGAACCCATGCTACAACAAGCGCAGACGATTGCTAGCGATCTCAGAAACGCCAAAAAACCGGTTATTGTTACCGGCACCAACAGCAGCAGCGAAGCCCTCTTGGCCGCCACGCTGAAACTGGCGCAAACACTTTACCAACTGAATGATCAATGCGAATTTGTCTGCGCCGTCGCGCACTCCAACAGCATGGGATTGGCACAACTCACACTCCCACAGCACAGCCTTACTGCCGCGTTGGCAAAAATGGCAACCGATCCACCGGAAACCCTCATTGTCTTGGAAACGGATCTATACCGCTATTGCGCAACTGAAACCCTGGACAAATTGTTTGAGAACATTAAAAACATCGTCGTACTCGATCACCTGTTAACGCCGACAGCTCAAGTCGCCGACTTACTCCTCCCCACAGCGAGTTTTGCCGAGGCGCATGGCAGTTGGGTAAATTATGAAGGGCGCGTACAAGCCGCTATCTCTTGTTTCCCCCCTGAAGCAGACCGCAAATCGGCATGGCAGTGGATTAGCGCAGACAGTCACTATCATCAGCTGCTCCAGGGCCTGGCAGAATCTCACCCCTGCTTCAGCGAATTACCGACGCTGCACCCATCAGCGTCCGACGGATTTCACATCGCCAGAAAAACCATTCGCGCTACCGGTCGCACAGCAACCTATGCCGTGGCTGACGTGCGGGAATATCCACCTGCCAGTGATGTGGATTCACCTTACGCTTATACACTTGAAGGTGTCTCAAGCCCGCAGCTCAACAATATTATTGCCACTGACGCAGATCACTCAGCGCAAAAAATTCCACCGGCTTATATCTGGGCGCCCAACTGGAATTCCAACGAGGCACTCAGCTTTTTCCAAGAAGATCCCAATGGCCCAATTCGTGGTAGCCACGAAGGTTTGCTGATTTTCAAAGACATTAATAAGAACATTAATAAGAACATCAATTCAGGCGCTCTCTATACAAGTCCGCTCAATAAGAGTTCTGTACAGATACCTGAAAACGCGATTCAGCTACTGCCCCACCATAATATTTTTGCGGATGAAGAACTGAGTAGCTACGTGCGATGCATTCAACAACGCGCACCGCAGCCAGCCGTAACCATCAATACCAAAGAGGCGCAAGCGAGAGGATTGCAAGCTGGCACTAAGATCACCCTCAGCAATCCCAATTGCACGACGCAACTCGCCTTAACCATCGACGATTCAGTACCGGATAATGTGGCGCTAATACCCGCAGCACTCACGCCATCACTAGGCCATTTTGCTTTTTTAGGGGAGTCTAACTGATGCTGATTGAAATTATCGTGCCCTTGGTTATTCTACTGACGCTACTATTAATGTCTGCGATGCTTATTTGGGTGGAGCGACGCCTGCTGGGATTCTGGCAAGATCGCTACGGCCCTAATCGCGTCGGCCCGTTTGGCATACTGCAATCCGTCGCCGACATGGTAAAAATATTCTTCAAAGAAGATTGGATTCCAAGCTTTGCCGACAAGATTGTGTTTGTGATCGCACCGATGATCGTCATGATCATGATGATGTTAGGCTTTGCGATTATCCCTTTTTCGCCAACTCTGCTAATTACCGATTTTGATAATGGTTTACTGTTTTTCTTGGCGATCAGCTCTTTATCCGCTTACAGCGTGATGTTGGCAGGGATATCATCCAACAGTAAATATGCCTTATTAGGCGCCATAAGAGCAGCGGCGCAGATGATCAGTTACGAAGTATTCATGGGCCTGTCGTTAATGGGCGTAGTGATTATGGCGGGCAGCTTTAGCTTAAAAGATATTGTTGCCGCACAGGCAGACATGTGGTTTTGCATTCCGCAGGGCGTTGCCCTCTTTATCTTTATGATCGCAGGGATTGCCGAAAGCCATCGCGCCCCCTTCGACTTGCCCGAAGCAGAACACGAAATTGTTGCCGGCTTTCATACGGAATATTCCAGCATGAAATTTGGAATGTTTTTTATTGGTGAGTATCTGGGTGTTATGTTGATATCAGCCATGATCGTGACACTCTTTTTTGGCGGCTGGCAGGGACCATTCCTACCGCCTATTGTCTGGTTCACGATTAAAACATCGGTGTTTGTCGGCTTTTTTATTTTATTGCGCGCAGCTATTCCGCGCCCACGCTACGACCAACTCATGGCCTACGGCTGGAAATACATGCTACCACTGTCGTTATTTAATTTATTACTGACTGGGGCCTGGAAACTGGCGTCGGCGGGTTAATATCAATGCAATTCCCTCTCCCTCTGGGAGAGGGTTAGGGTGAGGGCTCGATTTCCCTCACCCCCGCCCTCTCCCATAGGGAGAGGGAGTTTTGTAAGACGCTCTAAAGAGAGTCTAGCAATAAAATAGGAGGGAGATTTAGTGTTTAGTCAAATCAAAACTCTTGTCGGCATTTTAAAGCACACGTTCACCAAATTGGACACAGTGCAATACCCCGACGAGCAACCTTACCTCGCGCCGCGCTACCGCGGGCGTATTGTGTTAACGCGCGACCCGGATGGTGAAGAGCGTTGCGTGGCATGCAATCTGTGTTCGGTTGCCTGCCCGGTCGACTGCATAGCGATTGAAAAAGGTGAAACCGACGATGGCCGCTGGTATGCCAAAAGCTTTGATATTAATTTCTCGCGCTGCATCAGCTGTGGCTTTTGTGAAGAAGCCTGCCCCACCTACGCCATCCAGCTCACGCCGGATTTTGAAATGGGTGAATACGATAGACAAAACTTGGTTTATTCAAAACAGAACCTGTTAATTAATGGCCCAGGCAAATACCACGATTACAATTTTTATCGCTTCAGTGGCAAGGCAATCAGTGGCAAAGGCAAGGGTGAAGCAGAAAATGAAAGTCCGCCGATCGATCTAAAGAGTTTGTTGCCATGATAAGCGTATTATTTTACCTCTCAGCCCTGGTTGCGCTGGTCAGCGCAATACTTACCGTTACGCGGCATAATGCTATCCATGCGCTGCTCTATCTGGTCGTTACCATGATGGCGATCTCGCTGATTTTTTTCCTGTTCGGCGCACCTTTTGCCAGCGCGTTACAAGTTATCGTTTATGCCGGCGCTATCATGGTGCTGTTTGTGTTTGTCACCATGATGCTGCATCAAGGCGACATCTCGCTAAAGAAAGAACAAGAACTCTATAAACCTAAACGGGCGATTGGTGCAGCGGTGCTTTGTATCATCTTACTGGGTGAACTCATCTTCTTATTAAGTCCGTTATCAGACTTGCACTCACAACTAACGCCTATGGGTCCACGCGAGGTTGGCCTGCAACTCTTTGGACCCTATATGCTGTTGGTAGAAATTGCGGCATTACTGCTGCTTTCATCATTAGTGGGCGCTTTTCATATTGGCCGCCGCCACAAGGAGCGTGCGTCATGATTGAGGTTGATCATCTATTATTTTTTAGTATTGCCCTATTCAGTATCGGTGTGTTGGGTATTCTGATCAGACGCAATTTGCTGTTTATGCTGCTCTCGTTAGAAATAATGCTTAATGCCGTGGCCGTGTTGTTTGTTGCGGCCTCAAGTTATCACGGCAATGCTGATGGCGAAATTATGTATCTGTTAATTTTAACCTTGGCAGCATCAGAAGTAGCTGTCGGTTTAGGTCTGCTTATCCACATGTATCGTCGTCATCATTCGCTTGACGTTGATCTACTTTCATCAATGGGCGATGCCAATGTCTGAAAACAATAGCGCCATCGAATGTTTGCTATTAGCCATACCTCTACTGCCTTTGATCAGCGCTGCCATACTTATTCTGGCACCGGCTTTATCCATAAAACTGCCAAAAAGCCTCGCTGCGCTTTTGGGTGCAGGCTCGGTAGGAACCGCCGCCCTTTGCGCGTTAATCATCAATTTTAAACTGCTGGATGTAGCCAACTTCTATGTCACCAAAGTCTTCGCCAATTGGATGACAGTCGGGGATTTCTCGATTCAGTTTGGCCTTTATCTTGATCCGCTTTCACTGGTCATGATATCGATTGTTACTGGTATCGGTTTTCTTATTCATCTTTACTCCGTCGGTTTTATGGATGAAGACAAAGACTTCCAACG
>OBEQ010158680.1_pt1 | contig 12846 bp, 24 predicted proteins | sample 1670901 | NCBI WGS metagenome assembly OBEQ01 (sample SAMEA104232315, study PRJEB22302) | groundwater metagenome | biome: forest; feature: aquifer; material: groundwater | place: USA | collected 2011-08-07 | depth 5.4 m
CCGCAATTTTACTTCCGAACCACTGATGTAACTGGCGAGGTAGTATTACCAGCCGATGTAGAAATGGTTATGCCTGGCGATACCGTTAAAATGTCTGTTAAATTAATCGTTCCAATTGCTATGGAAGACGGCATGCGCTTTGCTATTCGCGAAGGTGGTCGCACTGTTGGCGCAGGAGTGGTGATTAAGATTAATAAGTAAGTTAGTAAGCGTAAGTAAGAAAGCATTCGGCACATTAATATGGCAAAGGAAAAAGAAGAATCACGGGCTAGAATTCGCATACGATTGAAAGCATATGATTATCGTATTATCGATAAATCGGCGCAAGAAATCATTCAAACTGCGGAGCGATCTGGTGCTTCTGTTATTGGGCCAATTCCATTGCCTACAGACAGAAAGTCCATTACCGTTATCCGCTCCCCACATGTACACAAAGATTCACGAGAACAGTTTGAAATGCGGGTGCATAAGCGATTAATCGATGTGATGGAACCAAACAGTAAAACTATTGATGCCCTGATGAGTCTAGATTTGCCAGCCGGTGTTGACGTAGAAATTAAAATGTAAGAAACGCGTGGTGATTTTGCGACTGAGGTATAAACCCATCCGCAAAATCACTCGCAACCCTAAAGGTTAGGAAGCCGCCCAAGGATACTTATCCTGCTTTACGGATTATAGGATACAGTCCTGGGCTAAAATGTTGTAAAAGAATTGTAAAATTATGACCCCATTTTTACTTGGAAAAAAAGTTGGTATGACACAGGTCTTTGCCGCTGACGGCACGGTTATTCCGGTAACGGTGCTGCACGCTGGACCATGTGTTGTTAGTGCCGTAAAAACAGTGCAAAAAGATGGGTATAGTGCAGTTCAAATTGCCTACGGCCAGTCAAAAAACGTCAATAAACCACAAGTGGGACACCTTAAAGCAGCTGGTGTAAGCACAAATATGCTTCGTGAAGTACGGCTAGAAGATGATGCGGATTTACCTAAAATTGGCTTAAAGCTTGATGTGACTCAATTTGAGCAGATACCTATGGTTACCATTGCCGGCACCAGCAAAGGCAAAGGGTTTGCTGGGGTAATTAAGCGACATCACTTCCATAGAGGACCAACAACCCATGGATCTGATCATCACCGGGCTCCTGGATCAATTGGCTCAATGTTTCCACAACGGGTATTAAAAGGCAAAAAAATGCCAGGTCACCTAGGGCACGATCGCGTTACTATTAAGGGAGTGGATGTTGTATCGATCAACAAATCTAACGACACCTTAGTGGTAAAGGGATCGGTTCCTGGCCCAATTGGCAGCGTTTTAGAGATACGAGGGTAGATGATGACTGTTGCTGTATTAAACCAAAAAGGCACTGAGACTGGCTCTTTGCAATTAAAAGAGGCAGGGGCTGCGGTGTCTCTGGAAACCTTTAGCCTGGTTGTGCAGTATTTACAGAATCAAAACCGAGCATCTGTGGCAGACACCAAAGATCGTGGCGAGGTACGCGGTGGTGGTATTAAGCCGTGGAAGCAAAAAGGCACTGGCCGGGCTCGAGCTGGATCAAGCCGCTCTCCATTGTGGCGCGGCGGCGGTATAACCTTTGGACCGACTTCTGCTAGAAATTTTAAAACCAGAATTCCCCAAAAAATGCGACAAGCTGCACTAAAAGCAGCTCTGCTTGAAAAAATTAATCAAAAACAACTGGTTGTAGTAGATACTCTGGTCATTGCCAGCCATAAAACCAAGGATGCCCTGAAATTAATAGAGACTTTAAAAATAGAAGCGGATCCAGTTGGCATAGTATGTGATGAGAGTGCTAGTGTAGGAGCATTTCGTAACATTGCCCACGTGGTACTTATATCTGCAGATGCGCCGAATCTGCTCGATATCGCTAAATGTTCTATGCTCATTGTTCCTTCATCTGTTTTTGTTGGTTGGTTCGATACCACCGAAGTCAAAAAAGCAAAACCTACTAAGGAATCAGTATGAACGCCATTGTAAAAGCCATTGTTACTGAAAAAAGTTTGAAATTGGCTGAAAATGGCCAGTATACGTTTATGGTAACTAAAGACACTGGGCTTTCTACGATAGTAGCTGAATGCAAGCGATTATTTGCCGTTGATGTTATAGACATGCATCGCCTAACCATCCCTGGCAAAGTCAAACGACGCGGGAAGAGCCTGGGCAAGCGCAGTGATATTCACAAGGTTATTATCACGGTTAAGCCAGGTCAAAAAATAAAAGAATATAGCGTGGGTGAATAGTATGGCAACCCGTATTGCAAAACCAACCAGTCCTGGGCGTAGAGGGTATTCCTTACGGGATTTTGGTGCAATTACCCAAAAATCGCCCACAAAATCGCTGTTAAGCCCACTTAAAAAAACCGGTGGCCGTAATAACATGGGAAGAATCACCGTGCGTCATATTGGCGGAGGTCATAAGAGACGCTACCGTCTGATTGATTTTACCAGGCGTGAACAAAACAAAGGTACGGTGGTTTCTATTGAATACGATCCAAACCGAAGTGCAAACATTGCGTTAATACGATACGTTGATGACACGCTGGCGTATATTTTGGCTCCAAAAGACCTAACAGTGGGAGGCCCTATACAATCCAACACAAAAGCTCCAATCGTGGTTGGAAATGCCATGATGCTTAAAAATATTCCAACTGGGGTAAGTATTCATAATATTGAGTTAGCACCAGGTAAAGGTGGATCCGTGGTGAGAAGTGCTGGTTTGTCAGCTGCCATTCTAGCTCAAGAAGATAGCTATGCCGTAGTCAAAATGCCAAGCGGGGAGTTGCGTCGAATTTTAAACACCTGTTATGCCACCATTGGCGAAGTTTCTAACGCTACACATGAGAACATGGTATTTGGTAAAGCCGGTCGTAAACGATGGTTCGGTATTCGCCCAACGGTTCGTGGAAAAGCCATGAACCCAAATACCCACCCACATGGCGGAGGTGAGGGTAATAATTCAATCGGTATGAAATACCCAAAGACTCCTTGGGGAGCACCAGCGCTCGGACATCGAACTAGAAATAAGAAATTGCAAAGCAGCCGATTAGTTATTCGGCGTCGCAAGTAGCTAAAGGAATTATATGAGTCGTTCACTAAAAAAAGGCCCGTTTATCGATCCAAAACTGCTTAAGAAAATACAAGCAGTCACTCCTGGTGAAAAAGCTAACATCAAAACCTGGAGCCGATCTTCAACGGTTTTTCCTGAAATGGTGGGGATGACATTTTCAGTGCACAACGGCAAAATCCACGTACCAGTGTATATTGTTGAAGATATGGTTGGCCACAAGCTTGGGGAATTTGCCCCGACTCGCAAGTTTAAGAAGCACGGCGGTAAAAAAGCGGTAGAGTCAACTGGGGAGAATAGACAATCATGACACAGGCTACTGCAAAATATATTCATACCGCCCCTAGAAAAATCCGCCTCATGTTAGACGGAATACGTGGTATGACTGCTGAAACCGCATTAGCACGTCTTAGTCTCACTCCAAAGCAGACAGCCCACGACGTTGCGGCGGTTCTGCGCTCTGCTTTAGCCAATGCCAAAGATCAAGGGCTATCTCAAACAAATCTTATTGTGAGCAAAGCGTATTGTGATGAGGGTCCAAGTTTAAAGCGTCGCGTGATGATCTCGCGTGGACGTGCAAGGCCAATAGAAAAGAAGATGTCACATATTCACATAGTCTTGGACACCCCACGATCAACTATCCCATCCGGTGATACAAAACAGACGAAAGAGTAATACTATGGGTCATAAAGTTAATCCAACTAGTTTTCGCTTACCACTAAATCTTAATTGGAAATCAAAGTGGTTTTCAGATAAAAATTATGCTGAGCTTCTGCATGCTGATTTGGCGATACGCAAGTTTACCGACAAACGATATAAAAACGCCGGTATTGAATCGGTCATTATTGAGCGTGGAACAAACGAAATCAGCGTCACCATACATACTGCCAAACCAGGGTTGATTATTGGACGTAGTGGAGTAGGCGCAACTGAATTAAAGGTTGCCTTAGAAAAAATTGCTGGCGGCAGAGTGCGACTTAACATTGAGGAAGTAAAAAAAGCAGATGGATCCGCCTCGCTCGTGGCTCAAAACATTGCTGGTCAAATTGAGCGTCGAGTATCATACCGTCGAGCGATGCGCCAGGCTATAGAGAAAGCCATGGCCACCGGAGTAAAAGGCATTAAGATTTCGCTCAGTGGTCGTCTAAATGGAGCAGAAATTGCTCGCAACGAGAAAATGGGGCAGGGGTCTGTTACATTGGCCACGCTTCGTAGTGATATTGACTATGCTCAGGTTGATGCATTTACCACTTTTGGCGTAATTGGCGTTAAAGTATGGATAAATAAGGGAGTTAGCGATGCTGTTACCAAAGAAAATTAAGCATCGAAAAACTCAACGTGGGAAAATGGGTGGTGTAGCCACTCGTGGACTGCACATCGATTTTGGTAGGTTTGGATTAAAGAGTGTTGGCCGAGCCTCATTAACGTCCCGTCAAATCGAATCAGCCAGGCGCGCCATGACACGCTACATTCGACGCGGAGGCAAGGTGTTTATTCGAGTCTTTCCCGATAAGCCAATCACCAAATCGGCCGCAGAAACACCCATGGGAGGCGGTAAAGGCACACTAGATCACTTCGCCGTGGTAGTAAAACCAGGAACAATGTTGTTCGAAATGGATGGAGTTCCTGAGTCAGCTGCTAAAGAAGCCATGCGCTTGGCTGCACATAAGCTGCCAGTTCAAACTAAGTTTGTCAGCAAAGGCGATGTATGAAAAAAGTAACCCAGAAAACTGCAGCGTGGCGCAACAAGTCTAAAGGCGATTTACACAAAGAAATCAGGCAATTACAAGACGATGTTACCAAAAAATCGATTGCAGTTAGTCTGCAGCAGCACAAAGATACGTCAATTTTGCGAAAACTAAAAAAAGACATTGCCCGGATAAACACAATTTTACGTCAGGAAAGCTCATGAAAACTACAGAACAAAAAAAATCCAAAGTCTTGAAAGGAAAGGTCTCCTCACTGAGCGGTATGCACACCATTAAAGTTACATTTACCGAGAGCGTGACCCACCCAATATATAAGAAACGATACACCAAAACACGTTCAAGGCTGGCTCATTGCACCGACAGTTCGGTCAGCGTTGGTGACACCGTCACTATTTCTGAAATCAAACCAATGTCAAAACACAAACACTGGCAGGTTGTAGAAATTGTTGATCGAGTACATGTTGTCTCAGAACAAGCATCCGAGGATTTGGTATGATTCAGCCTCAAACTAAATTAGCGGTAGCAGATAACACCGGTGCCAAAGAGCTTCAGGTGATCACGGTCCTCGGCAATGTACCAGCTCGTGCAGCCCAAATTGGCGATATTGTGACGGCCTCAGTAAAGGTGGCCACGCCACAAGGGATGGTTAAGAAAAAGCAAGTAGTTAAGGCAGTTATTGTACGTCAAGCCAAGCCGTATCGTAGGCCCGATGGCTCATACATTCGTTTCGATGAAAATGCAGCGGTGATAGTGACCAAGGAAAAAACTGGGTGGCTGCCTCGTGGCACTCGCATTTTTGGCCCAATTCCACGAGAACTACGCGATGGATACATGAAAATCATCTCGCTAGCACCTGAGGTATTATAGTTATGAAATTACGCACAAACGACACCGTAATGGTACTCAGGGGTAAAGATCGGGGTAAAACCGGGAAGATACTTCGTGCCTACCCAGATACTAGTAGGGTGTTAGTAGAAAAAATTAATGTGGTCAAGAAACACCTAAAAGGCACTGCATCGGCTCCACACGGTGGTATTAAAGAGACAGAATTACCCATCCTCTCTGCCAAGGTTATGATAGTATGCCCACATTGCAGTAAGGCTACCAGAGTTGGTAAAAAACATACAGACGATGGAAGATTGGTTCGAGTGTGCAAAAAATGTCACGCCACCATTGATTAAGATTATGAATAGATTACATCAAACCTATAAATCAAGCGTAATACCAGAATTGACATCACGATTTCAGTATAAAAATAGTGAAATGGTGCCAAAATTGACTAAGGTAGTGTTAAACGTTGGTGCTGGAGAGTTGCATAGCAACAAAGGCACATTGGAAAATGTGGTACAAGAAATTGAGCGTATTGGTGGTCAAAAAGCAGTGGCTACAAAAGCCAAAAAAGCCATATCGAGTTTTAAAATACGAGAGGGTAACATTGTGGGTGTTATGACCACCCTTCGAGGTGAAAGAATGTATGATTTTGTCGATAAACTGGTCAGTATTACCATCCCACGCCTCCGAGATTTTCGAGGATTATCACGTAAATCGTTTGATGGGAACGGTAACTATAGTTTAGGATTTAAGGATCAAACGGTTTTTGTTGAAATCCCTTATGAATCAATTACCAAACCACACGGAGTAGAAATTTCCATTAGCACAACTGCTAGAACCAACGAAGAAGGTATGGCACTATTAGAACTAATGGGATTTCCATTTGAAAAAAAGGCACAGGAGTAATATGGCCCGAAAAGCATTAATTAATCGAGCGGCAAAAAAACCAAAATTTTCCAGCAGAATTGTGCGACGTTGTCGACTATGTGGCAGACCACGGGCATATATGCGCGATTTTGCATTGTGTAGAATCTGCTTCCGTGAGTTAGCAAACGCCGGCAAACTGCCTGGCGTCACTAAGTCGAGCTGGTAGGAGATAGTATGATTACAGATCCAATAGCAGATTTTTTAACCAGAATCAGAAACGGGTACATGGGTGGGTTGAGCGAAGTTCATAGTCCACACTCCAAAATGCGTGAATCGATTGCTGGTATATTACGCAAAGAAGGCTATATTGAAAGCTTCTCGGTGGTTGACATTTCAGATTCACATAAAGAGCTGGTGTTAAAATTATCGTATAATGAACAGGCAGGACAAATTGGCGGCCCAAAGGTAAAGCGCATTCATCGTCTTAGCCGCCCAGGGCAGAGACTCTACGTTACTCATCAATCAATTCCAAGTCCTCTAAGAGGCATGGGAACAGTTATTTTGTCAACCTCCCACGGTGTTATAACCGGCAAAGAAGCTCGCAAACGTGGCCTCGGCGGTGAAATTATTTGCGAAGTGTGGTAGGAGATATAATGTCACGAATTGGAAAACAACCTATTCTCATTCCAGATGGAGTAACCGTATCGACAGATAATGGTGTAATTACTGTTTCTGCAGCTTTAAACACCCAAACACTGCACATTCCTGAAGGAATTACGGTCAAAATCGAAGATTCTGTAGTAATAGTAGCACGCGGCGATAACTCATTAGTTCAGCGATCCCAGCACGGGTTACTGCGCACCCTGATCGAGAATATGGTCATTGGAGTCTCAAATGGTTTTACCAAGCAACTGGAGATTCAAGGAGTAGGGTACCGCGCTATCTTAAACGGGTCTGATTTGCAACTGTCGCTCGGTTTCTCTCACCCAGTCATCATACGAGCACCAGAGGGTATTACGTTTAAAGTGGAAAAAAATATTATTACAGTCAGTGGATCCAGCAAACCTCTAGTCGGCGAGATTGCAGCGTTAATCCGGAGCAAACGAAAACCAGAGGTATACAAAGGCAAGGGCATACGATACGTCGGTGAGTTTGTGCGTCGAAAAGCCGGCAAAACAGCCAAAGCTTAAGGGAATTATGAACAAAAAAGAATTACAACAAAAGAAAATGCGTGTCAGATCAAAAATAGTCGGTGATGCAAAACGACCTCGTCTAAGCGTCTATAAGTCATCTAAATATATTTATGCCCAAATTATTGATGATGAAAAAGGCGTAACTATAGTAGCAGCATCTGACCTTAAAACAGACGCAAAATTGCCAAAAACAAAAAGAAGCGAGGATGTGGGAACGGTTATTGCCAAGCTTGCGCAAGCTCAAAAAATTACCAAGGTACGTTTTGATCGCGGCGGTTTTAAATACATTGGTAGAATCAAATCATTAGCCGAGGCAGCTCGTAAGTCTGGATTAGAGTTTTAATTCGAGAAAGAGTAAATAATATGGATCAGAAACCAACCAAAGAATTTGAAGAAAAAGTAGTGAGCATTGATCGAGTTGCCCGTGTGGTTAAGGGTGGCCGAAGAATGCGCTCACGGGTACTAATAGTCATTGGCAACAAAAACGGCAAAGTTGGGTTTGGTTTAGGTAAGGCTGGAGATATTATGACCGCTACCGCTAAAGCAGTTAACTCAGCCAAACGTAACATGATCACCGTGCCAATTTATAACGAAACCATCCCACACGAAATTACGGTCAAGCATGCTGGAGCAATAGTCATGTTAAAACCTGCTGGTAAGGGAACTTCTGTTATTGCCGGAGGACCGGTTCGGGCAGTGGTTGAGTTGGCCGGAATTCATAATATATTAAGTAAGTCTCTTGGTTCCAGCAACGCTGTAAATGTTGTCTCTGCTACATTTGAGGCACTTCGGCAGCTGCAAACGCGTCCTGAACCTCAAAAAACAAAGGAATAACATGGACTTGCATACATTATCTTCAGTTACACAAAAGAATAAAACCAGAGTGGGAAGAGGCATTGCAGCCGGTCAGGGAAAAACAGCTGGCCGTGGCACGAAGGGTCAAAAATCACGATCAGGTTACAATATTCCTCGTCGTTTTGAAGGTGGCCAAACCCCACTGATGCAACGGCTGCCCAAAATACATGGCACAAACTCCCATGTACACAAACCACAAATAATTTCTTGGCGTCAATTAGAATCATCATTCGCCAATGCTTCCTCTATAACCCTGCAAGCTCTGTGGGAAAAAAAGTTGATACAACGTATTGATCGCCCAGTAAAAATCATTGGGGGTCATTTTCGATCTTCTTCTTTCAAGTTTGATGATACGCTGCTATTTAGCCAGAAGCTCAAAACAGAGCTTACTCAAACGGAATTTAAAACACCAAAAGCAACATAAGGAACGTAGTGATCACATTTTGGAGGCGTTTATTTCAATCTTCAGACCTGCGTAAGCGCATTTTCGTCACGGTATCCTTATTACTGCTAACCCGTGTTTTAGTGCATATTCCCTTGGCTACGGTGACTGAGGATCGGCTGCGCCAGTTTTTTGCCAATTCTCAAAACCAAGCGTTTGGCTTACTGGATATCTTCTCAGGTGGATCGCTAGCCCGTTTTTCTGTAGTTCTGATGGGTGTTGGGCCATACATTACTGCTTCGATTATTGTTCAACTTTTAACCATTATTGTACCGAGCTTTGAAGCTCTCTCGAAAGAGGGTGAATATGGCAAGCAACGCTTGAACCAATATACTAGATACTTAACAGTACCTCTGGCGTTGCTACAAGGATACGCCACCCTGCTTTTGCTGCGAAGCCAAAACATTATCGGCGAATGGACTGTTCCTCAGCTGGTGGGCATGCTTATTACTTCTACAGCAGGAACAATGTTACTAATGTGGCTCGGAGAAATAATCTCAGAGAGGGGCATTGGAAACGGCATGTCACTTATTATCACTATTGGGGTGCTTGCCGGCCTTCCAACCACGTTTGTGCAAAAGTATAGTCTGATTACTGCTGGTGGAGGGATTGACACCACTGAACTGCTTAAATTTAGCGCGTTCATTACCTCCTCAATCATCCTGATCGCGGTCATTGTAGTAATGAACGATGCCATACGAAAAATTCCGGTTACCTATGCTCGCCGGGTGCGCTCCAGCACGCTCGACAGCGTAAACACCTATATTCCAATCAAGGTTAATACAGCTGGTGTTATTCCAATTATTTTTGCCTTGTCAATGTTACTATTCCCTCAAATTATTGGCCGGTTTTTTGAAAACGCTAAAACGGAGTGGGTACGCACTGTGGCACATTGGCTGGTCACCAATTTATCTTCACAGAGTAACGCCTTAGTATACGGATCACTGTATTTTATTTTGGTTATCTTTTTTACTTATTTTTATACTTCTATTATTTTTAATCCAACGCAAATGGCAGAAAATCTACAAAAACAGAGCGGATTTATACCAGGCATACGCCCGGGGACAGAAACGGCTCAGTATGTCGGGGCATTACTTTCGCGCATTACCTTTGTTGGCTCTATTTTTCTAGGTCTAGTAGCGGTACTACCAGTAATAGTGCCCTTAATTACCGGCGACCAAACGTTAATCCTTGGTGGTACTGGCATTCTAATTGTTGTTGCAGTTGTTATTGAAACAATGCGGCAAATTAATGCTCAGCTGGTGATGACCGGGTATGACCAATATTAGCAACTCGGCCTTGATTCTTTCAGCTCGTTTCAGCATAATGATCTCATGCGACATAGGACAATCTTAATTATTTATGTTGTCTCGGTGGTGGCCGCGCTTGGTTCGGGATATTTTTTAGGTAAGAACGGCCGTAGGGGCAGCACATCATCGACACTAAGCGCGGTGAAGGCAGATACAGCATCTCCTACAGCTACTAAACCTGATAAAAGCCTAGACACCACAACGCCTGCTGAAAGTGCGCCAGTACCATCTCAAGGACAGACATATATTGTAAAAAAAGGCGATACGCTCTTTAGTATCGGTCAACACTATAAGGTCAGCTGGCCCGCCCTGGCTAAAGTGAACGACTTGCAAGAAACATCGGTGCTAAAAGAGGGTCAGGTTTTAAAGATTCCGACCGAGCATGAAGCCCAAACGGTTCAAAGCCAATCACTCAAAATATCAGCCGATGCCGAGGAAAAGCAAACACTCCAGGCAGCCCAAGATTACGCCAAGGCAGGGACCGGTCAATTGGCATACAGGCTCGTGCCAACCCAAGTTGTATTACAGTCCACTCAGATTTCACGCTTCCAATTTGGGCCAAATGATTTGTATGTCGAAAAATCTAAAGATATAGAAAAAGGTGAGGCTGTAGTAGAAGTGACGCATAATGGCAAGCTTTACACGGTTCGTCTAAGTCAACCTCTTGAAAAAGGAGACAAGGGAGTTTGGACAATCACTGAGGTGAATTATTAATTCCACCGTGTTTTACTCATTTCAAATGTATCATGTGAACGAAAGGGTTGTTTGAGTCACCCATTAGCCATTATTCTGATCGGACCGCAAGGGAGCGGGAAAGGCACTCAAGCTACCACCTTAGTGCATAAACATCGCTATCTTTATATTGCCGGTGGAGACATTGCTCGGCGTCTGTCGCGCCAAAAATCTCATTTGGGGCAAGAGGTTCATCAATTAATGGATGAAGGCAAGTTACTGCCTGATCGTATACTCAATCACGGAATTCAGGCTGTGATTAAAGCCAGTGATCATCGCAGTATTCTGTTTGATGGCTATCCCCGCACCATTTCTCAAGCAGAATTTATCTATCCGCTATTGCTGGAGATTGGGTTTCGAGTGGTGGTTATTCATTTGGAATTAGATGATACAGAGTGTATAAAACGAATAGCCGGCCGCTTAATATGCAGCAAATGCGGCTCAGTGATATATCCTAAAAATCAGGTATCAAAAAAGGTGCTCCACATAATTCGAGGCCTCCGAGGACGATGTTATCATTGCGGAGGAAACTTGATCCAGCGCAGTGATGACACAGAAGATGCAGTCAAAGAGCGCCTGTCGCTCTACCATAAAGAAACCAGAGCCGTGATTGAGTTTTTCAAGAAAAAACACTGCTTACATGTGGTTGATGCCACCCCATCTGCAGAAGAAATCTCTGCTGCAATTGAGACAATTATTAAATCGGTTACCTATTAGTAATGAATAATCAAACAAACCCGGAACATAAATTAGCGGCCATGCGCCAAGGTGGAGCAGTACTTTCACGTGTATTGCGGCGCCTTATCGCCCAAGTTAAGCCACACCAAACCGGAATCAATCTCGACAGCGTAGCTCAAGAGATGATTCAGAGTAACCAAGCAAAACCAGCTTTTAAGGGATACCAAGGATACCCAAACGCGCTCTGCGTATCTATTAATAGCCAAATTGTTCACGGTATACCGAACAATACACCATTTGCTGTAGGTGATATTATTAGTCTCGATCTCGGCGTGCTTTATGATGGATATTTCACAGATGCTGCGGTAAGTGTCATTGTAACCACTAGCGGTTGCCAAACTATTATCGATATCATCCAGAAACAACATAATCTTGGTTTTAGTACGTTAAGTGTTGCTGAAAAACTGCTGTTGGTGACCTACCAATCCCTTGAAGCTGGAATTAAGCATATTAAAGCTGGTGCTCGCACCGGAGATATCGGCGCTATTATTCAAAACAAGATGGAACACTACGGATTCGGGGGGGTTCGTGACTTGGTCGGTCATGGTGTTGGCGAATCAATTCACCAAGAACCCTCAATCCCAAACTATGGATCGCCTGGCAAAGGAACTGTTTTAAAGATAAACGATACTATTGCGGTGGAACCGATGGTCACTGTTGGCAATTGGCATATTGTAACTGGGGATGACCACTGGACTATTAGTACCAAAGACGGGTCATTAGCTGCTCACTTTGAACACACCGTGGCTGTGCTTGATCACGGGGCGATTGTTTTGACACCTTGGGACGATCAATCAACTCTTGCAAAAACATGAGCAATATGGTACCATTAAATACGTCGAATGTAGGTTCGGGTGCTTTTTTTGTGTTACATCACAGAAGCTCAATAAGCACGGCAATGAGGTTACTGATTTGAGTCCAAAGGAAGATGTTATTGAAATGGAAGGTGTGGTAGAGGAATCTCTGCCGAACGCGACGTTTCGAGTTACTTTATCCAGTGGACAAACAATTTTGGGCCATTTGTCTGGCAAAATGCGAGTTAATTTCATCAAAATTTTGCCAGGAGATCGAGTTCTGATTGAGATGAGCG
>OBEQ013063909.1_pt1 | contig 12846 bp, 9 predicted proteins | sample 1670901 | NCBI WGS metagenome assembly OBEQ01 (sample SAMEA104232315, study PRJEB22302) | groundwater metagenome | biome: forest; feature: aquifer; material: groundwater | place: USA | collected 2011-08-07 | depth 5.4 m
AAACAAAAATCCGAGTCCTACAAGATCCTGTACGATGAAGCCAAAGCCGGAAATGGGGGCGCGCTCAGGGGACTCGGCCAAGCCTACGCTTCTTTGACAGAGCCCAAACAAAAATCCGAGTCCTACAAGATCCTGTACGATCAAGCCGTGGCCGGAAACGAATATGCTCTCTTAGGGATTTATGAAAATTTTGAGTCGTTTAACAAGGCAGAGACACAAAGAGATCTTAATAATTTGCTTTTTGATGATGAAACAACAGCCCGGATCAAAACATTATGGAGTGACCGCGTCTTTCCAATGCGTGGTGAATTCATCAAGGAAATCAGGGAAGCTTACGAATCGTATTTTGAGCTCATTCCCGCCGAATTTAGAGAAGAGATTTTGCGGCTTCTTGAACCATCGATAAAAGCTCTTTATGAAAAAGAGGAGGCAGAGATTCTTCTTCGGCTTCAATTGGCTGCCCAAGAAGACCATACACTCGACTTAAGCGCCTCGGATTTGCCTTTTAAGATTTTTGCGCTTAGAATGCAAAAGGTCACTCTACTTTTAAAAGTTTATCTTGAAGCTCAGGTTTCAAGGGTGTCCATAGAGCCCTATCAAGACCAAAAAAGTTACTACTTGAATCTTTTTAAGAATTTGTTCGACTTGGCGTCCAAAGATGGTTTGGATATCAGACAGGGAGATTTTAACGATAAACTTTTTGAATCCCAGGCCTACGGTTTTACCCTGCACGGCCCGGAACATTTAGCTATGATTTCACGGATCAGTGATTTCATCGCGGCTCTTCAGGAGGCGTCGGATGGACGTGCTAGCTTGTCGGATATCATCGGTATCCTTGTTTTTTTGTCGGAGGCGGTGAAAATTGCACCGGAGTCATCGGGACAATTGAGTCGTATTCTGGATAAAAAGCCCGAAACAAAAAAAGTTTTCTTGGCGCGATTGTGGACGGCCTTTCACTCCATTCCGATACGGGAAGCCATGGATTATTTGGATTCACCCGACAAGCCTCATGAACTTGGCGAGGCAAGACCATTCGTAGTGTTTCTTTCGAACAATGTTCCCGAACTTCGTCAATTAGAACGGTTCATCCCGAACGGAGAGGACGCAAAATTGCCGAGCGAAGGCATTGAGATTTCCCAGATCATGAAATGGAATCAGCAGCGTTCCAAAGAAGAGGATGACGTGATGAGTGTCGATGAGCTTATCAAGAATCTGGACAAGCTTCCCACACGCTCGGAAGCGCTAGAGGCCGAGATCTTAAGAAACGCCTCTGTGCAGCGTGAAGGCGGGGCCTACACCGCTGAGATCACGCAAAACTCTCTGGATGCGACACTCGGAACAAAAGGAGAGCTTGTCGTGAGTTTCCATCTTCAAACGGGAGAAGGCGGCGCCGAAGAGTATGTCGAGGAGGCTTCCGACAACGGAACAGGTGCTCTTAAAGAGGTGGCACTTCTCATACCCAAATCCACCAAGGCGGAGGGATCGCAGATGGATCTCGCCGGATTCTTCGGCACCGGCAAATACACGATATTCGAAGGAGCCGACCGTGTGGAAATCATCACCCGAAATTCGGACAGAGCCTATTTATTTACTTTTACGGTGATTAAAAATGAGACGGGAGCCGCCACAGCCATTAAGCTTACCGGTATAAGACGCGTTACGGATGAAAAAGTGCCTCAGGGTGTAACCGTCCGGCGGGTGAAGCTTGTTGAAAATACGGTCCCGGAACTCGATCAGATGCTTTCCCAGAGGGCGTGGAAGACATTCGCCGGCCTTGCCCAAAGTGATAACTTTCACATTTACTTTATTAACTCCGAAGGAAAAAGACAACCCTTAACAGTGGAGTACCGGGTCTTAAGCGAGTCCGATTTTGTGGCCGTGAAGCCCGGAGAAAGGCAAGCTCGCAATTTCGGCAAATTCCGTATCTTGAGTGCCAAAGACATGCCGCTTCAAATTGTCGATAAAAGAGGTTTGAGAGTCCGGGATTTACGGGATTTAAAGGAAGAATATTTTTCTTTGGTGCCCGCTCCTCTCCGCAAACATTTTAGAGAGCTTGGAATCATTCTCCAAATTCCCCTGCCTCTTATCCGAAACCGAAGCGCTTTTGAGCATGAGGATGAGTATCTTTCCACGATACAAAAATACGCGGCCATAGAGTTTTACAAAGCCATCGTTCACGAAACGCTGACCCAGACAAGTCCCCAGTTTGTATTTGAAGGATTCCCGATCGATTGGGAGACGAATGACAGTTATTGGAACTCCATCAATACGGGGGATCGTAGTGTCATAGGGATGGCTTCCAAAATAAACCAAGGAAACTACCAAGGTATCAACCCGGATGAATTGTCAAATCTTCTTACCGAACCCGGAAAATTGGACAAGGAAAAAAAGTTCGTTAAACTTATGCTTCTTCTCGAAATGTCTATAAAAGGGCAGACGGAAAAAACGAGCCTCCTCTCACGCAGGCTGGCCGTGCAAAGACAGGTGGAGGAATCTCTTGCCAGGGCTCAGGAAGACATCATGCGACAAAATGGTTTTTCCGTCAGCCATGTTCCGGTCACGGCGGATCTGCCTTTTGGAAGAGAAAAAATCAGTCAAGCCTTGTCTATTCAGTTGGCGCATCTTCAAATGAGAAATCCGGGAGAACGCGTCATAGATCCGGATCAGTATACCCCTGAGGAAAAAGAGCTGCTTCAAATGGCCTATTTCATAGGGAAAAATTTTGGTATTGAAGAAGTGGTTTTGGTCGGTGGTGACGTGAGTTTTGCCGGGGCTTTCCGGGTCTATCGCGGCAAGCACGCAATGTTTTTAAACCAAAGATTGGCACATGGGCTGGGACGAGATGCCACTGACACCATCATTCACGAGTTGGCTCACTGGCTGGAAGAGCTTATGAGACGGGACGAGCAGGCGTTATGGAATGAGGGTTTTGTAGCGCATTCGGCAGATTTTACGCATGACGCCGTGGGAACATTCGCGGAGGCGATGAAATACGCGGCGGCTGTGGCGCTTGCCAATCACGGTGCCGTAGGTGCTCGGCTGGCGGAAAACGCCGAAGCTTACAGTTTATTGGCCGCTAACAATGCCCCAAATCTGCCAAGCGAAGCGGCCACGACAAAAGAAGCGCTCGCTCCGATTTCGGACGTGCTGCCTCTTATCGCCGCTGCCAGTCAAAATGAAGGCGTGGTCACGATTCAAACTTCGCCGCGCGTATTTGCGGGAATTCAGGCGGTGGGGGCCAATGGAAGGCTTGCTATTCAGTTGGTAAGTCCAACCGCACCGGAAAAAGTTTTTTATTCGGCCTCGTTTACGCAAGAGGCTATCCGCCGAGCCGCCGCTCGTCTTGCGGCCGTCAGATCCGCGGATATTCAAGTCCAACGCCAAGCGCGGGCGGATCAGGCTGTGCTCGCCGAAGCGCTTGAAAAATACCGTGCTCAAGACATCGCCACAAAGAACGCCTTATCGGAAATCGCGCAGAGTCTTACGGAGACGAAATATGCGCTTCTGTCCATCAATATCCAAGGCCAGTACCGGCCGGATTTATTCAGGCAGATTCAGGAGCTAAAGGCCGAGCTTAAAAGTTTTGATCGCCTTAAAGCTTCATTTGAGCTCGTGGATAACAACGGCGTAAGGATTGGAAGGCATAGGGGCTTCCGGTCGGATTCTGTTTTGTCCGGCCAAAGCTATGAGAGGATTTATACGGGCGCGCTCACGGAGAGTCTTTTGAAGAAGGCGAAAGTTCAAAGGGCAGGTTTCCTGCCTACTGAAAAAGCCCATATCGACGGACTCGACTGGAACGTGATCCACTACAGGGCCGATATGAGAGCCGCCATCGCCGTAGCTATTTCCGATTCTGCAGACCCAAGAGTCATCGGCATGCTCAATACCCTGATCCCCAGACGAAGAGGAGAAGACCGTATCGGCCAAGCGCATGTTAAAATCATCAAACAGACTCCCCAAAGCGCCACTCCCGATACCTATAGACAACAAAATCTCATCGTCAAGGCTTTAAAGACGCTGTCTCAAGCGCTCTACGGAGCCTACACCACTCTCAGGGCTGTGGGGGCAGCGGCTTAAGCCGGTAGGGGGCTTGAAAAGATATCTATTTTTGTGTATACTTCTCTTGTGAATAGATAAGAGGAGACTGTCCATGAGCGTCATGGTTAAAAAACTATTTAAACATGGTGGCAGCTATGCCGTGGACATTCCGGCGGGTTTCGTGAAACAAACCGGCAGCCACGAAGTGATTTTAGAAATAGTCGGCAAGAAACTCAATATCCGCCCGAAATCGGAACTTGATACCATCGAATCCGAACCTTTGTTTGCCAACTTCATTCAAGCGTTGGCTATTGACGCTATGAAGCACCCTGACAAACTCCGCCAAGTAAAGGAAGTATGGGACAAGGAATGGGAAGGACTCCTAAAAGACGTCAGAGCGGATGACTGACTATCTTTTAAGATACCACGAGTTCTACGCCCATCGAACAGCCAAACTGAAGGAACAAGTCAAAGAGTTGCGCCAAAAGCTGAACGATGAAGAATTCAAACAGCACGAAATCGTAAAGCTCGCCTGCCGCATCCGTCAAGCTGACCAGGAAATCATCCCTCAAGATCCGGGCCGTCCTGAATACCGTTTAAGCGGCGAGCTTAGAAAATACCGCCGATATAAGCAAGGCCTGCGGCGTTATCGATTGTTCTTTTGCTTTTCACATGAGCCCAAGATGATCCTTTATCTCTATCTCAACGATGAAAAGCATCTTCGTAAGGCGGGAGCTAAAAGCGACCCCTACGAAGAATTTAAAAAATTCGTCAAGCAGGGACAGTTCTCTCCTGACCCGCAAGATCAAAAAATCCAAAAATGGATTCGGAACTATACATGAAAAAATTCCCGTTTTTAATTTTTTTATTCCTGAGCGTTGCACGTCCCGCTTTTTCATTTACGCTATCCAATTTTGAAACCCCCGAAAGCTTCATCGTGGATCCGGAGGACGGCTCTTATTACGTTTCCAATATCAACGGTGGGCCCACGGACAAGGACGGCAACGGTTACATCTCTAAGATCAGCCCGAACGGGAATATTGTGATCCAAAAATTTATCGGCGATAAAAAAGAGGAAATGCTCTTGAATGCCCCGAAAGGCCTCGTGATCGTCGGGCAAAATATTTTTGTGACGGATATCGATACGGTGAAGGGGTTCAACAAGGAGACGGGCCGGCCGGCGGCATTGGTAGATTTGTCGAAATTGAACGCGAAATTTTTAAATGACATCGCCTGGGACGGACAGGCTGCGCTTTATGTCAGCGACACGATGGCGGATGCGATTTTTAAGGTGGATATGAAGAACAATTATAAGGCGTCGATTTTTAAAAAAGGGCGTGAGCTTGGGAACCCCAATGGTTTATTTTTCAACCCGAGATCGAAGAATCTCATGGTGGTGACCTGGGGCTCGGGCCAAATTTTGGAAATCGGCCGTGGAGGAAAGGTTCACGTTTTGAAAAAAGGATTAGGCGCTTTGGATGGCTTAGACTATGACCGTCAGGGTAATCTTTACGTTTCGAGTTTCGAGAAAGGCGAGATCTATAGAATTCCTTTTTACGGAAGGGGCATCGCGACCGTTTTCTTAAGCGGCCTCACCACGCCGGCGGACATTTCTTACGACCGGAAAAAGAACGAGCTCCTCATCCCTTCCTTCAAAGGCAACACCGTCACGACGGTTTTCAAGAAATAAAACCATTCAATGAAGCATGCCGCTTTGGACGGCATTTTGAGCGAAGCGGATGAAGAAGTTGGGGAAAATACCGAGGAAAACGAGCGCACAGAATAAGACCAGGCCCAGCGGTTTTGCATACGCAGGGAGCGCCATCGGTTTGGGATTCTTTGGCTTTTCCAAATAGGCATGTTTCACAAGCGTCAAATAATAAAAAAGCGACACCACACTGTTCAAGACCCCCCACAACACCAGAAACCAATGGCCTTTTTCCATGGCGGCCGAGAAAAGTATCCATTTACCCGTGAAGCCCACAAGCGGCGGGATGCCGGCAAGCGATAAAAGGCTCAACAGAAGCACAAGCGCCAAAAAGGGAGAGCGTTCCGCTAGCCCGTCGAAGTGGGAAATTTGCGGGTTGTCATGATTTTCCGATTTTGCCACCATCAGGGTCACGAAAAAAGCGCCGGTGTTCATCAAAATATAGGCGAAGGCGTAAAAAAAGCTCGAGGAGTAACCTTCAAAACTTCCGGCTAAGAGACCCACCAAAATATATCCTCCTTGAGCGATGCTGGAATAGGCCAAAAGGCGCTTCACGTCCTGTTGAACCAGCGCCACGCAGTTCCCAAGTGTCATGGAGATAAACGCGAGGATTCCCAGAATAAGAACGAAGGCGTGAGAAAGTCCCATCAGCATAAAAACGCGCAGGAGGATCGCCACGGCCGCGGCCTTCGAAGCGGTGGCGATGAAGCTTGTGACCTGTGTGGCCGAGCTTTCGTAAACATCCGGTGCCCAGAAGTGAACGGGAAAACTTGAAAGTTTGAAAAGGAAAGAAAAGGAAACAAAAACAAGCCCCACGCCAAACGCGGGCTGCTGAACAAGCAAGGGAGCGCTTTTGGATATTTCGATAAGAGACGTAGTGCCTGAAAGCCCCGCGACCCAACTGAATCCCCACAGAAGAACGCCGCTTGTCGCCGCGCCGAATAGGAGGTATTTGACCCCGCTCTCGGCGCTTCTTTTGTCTTGCCTTAAGGAAGTCAGAAGATAGAGTGAATAGGCGGAGAGCTCGAGCGAAATATAAAGCGTCAAAATGTCCACGGCACTTGTGATCATCATCATCCCAAGCGTGGCGGACGTGAGAAAAAGAAAATACTCCACGCGCCGCTCGTCGCGAATCGAAATCATTTCACCGGAAAAGAGCACCGTAAAGAGGTACGCCAGCGCAATGATGAACTTAAAGCCTTGGGAGATGAGGTCCACTCTGTAGGTGGAATAAAATAGATCGCCGGACAGAGAAAGACTCCACACAATGCCCGCCAGGAGAAGAACGCTTGACAGCGCCATGAGAGGATTCAATATTTTCAGAGCAGCTTCGTCCTTCCCTAGCGTCAGATAAAGCAGGACCCCAAAGACGACGGATAAAATTATTTCAGGGATAAAAAGTGAAAAGCTCATTTAAACACCCAAAAGTGCTTTGGTTGAAACGCTGATCCAGTTCATAAGAGTCTGCGGAAAAATACCGAAGAATACCAGGCAGCCGACCAGAATGGCGCGCGGCACAAACTGAAGCACGCCGACGTCCTCGAAATGTTCATGATGCCGGTTGAGGGGACCATAAAAAGCTTTTTGCACCGCGGTGAGCACATAAAAAGCGGTGATGAGAAGTGCCAAGATCGACAGGATTCCGATAAAAGGATAGCGGCTCACGGCGGCGATAGTGACCAGAAGTTCAGCCACGAAGCTGCCCATCCCCGGAAGCCCTAGGCCGCAGAGACCCGCGATGATGAAAAACGCCGAGATCATCGGCGCCTTCTTTGAAAGTCCGCCGAGCTCGTCGAGCATTCGCGTATGGCAGCCGTCATAGATGAATCCGACGCAGGCAAAGAATAAGGCTGTCATGAGGCCGTGTGAAAACATTTGGAAAATGGCGCCATTGAAACCCACCTGCGTCAGGGTTGCAATCCCCAGAAGAACGATCCCCATGTGGCTCACACTCGAGTAGCCGATGATGTATTTCAAATCTCTCTGTTGAGTTGCGACCATCGCACCGTACACGATATTGCAAAGCGCGAGAACGGCGATCGTATGGGCCCAGTGGCGCGCGCCTTCGGGTAAAAGATAAACAGCGACACGCAAGATTCCATACGCCCCGAGTTTCATCAGCACTCCTGCGTGCAGCATGCTCGCGGCTGTGGGTGCGGCGACGTGCCCGTCCGGCGACCAAACATGAAACGGGAAGCAGGCGGCCAGCACGCCAAAACCCAAAAAAAGCCCCATAAATAAAATATTTTGAATCTGCGGTGTAAAGGGCACGTTTTGTTTCAAAGTCACCAAATCAAACGTGTGCGCGCCCGGCAGACTGTAGATGTAGAGGAAGCCCGCGAACATCAGGGCACTGCCCAGGAGCAGGTAGAGAGTCAGTTTCATCGCGGCGTATTGTTTGTTAGTGGATCCCCAGATCACGATCAACAGATACATCGGGATGACGGCGATCTCATAAAAAAGGAAGAAGAAAAATAAATTGGTGGCCATGAATACGCCGAACACGCCGGAGACGAGGAAAAGCATGTTCGCGAAAAAATCTTTCACGCGGTAATGAACGGTCCAGGAGACGAGGATGCCGCAGAAAATCACGATCGCGGTGAGCAAAATCATCGAGACGTTCAGCCCGTCGACGCCGTTGGAATAATCGATGCCGTAGCTTTTGATCCATTCGATATGTTCCACGAATTGGAAAGAAGGCCTCCGCCCGTCAAAGATCCGGCAAAGATGGATCGATAAAACCAAGGTCCCGAGCGCCGATAAAAGCGCGATAACGCGGACCGCGTTTTCGTATTTTCCCGGCGTGAGAAGAATCAGAAAAAGTCCTGCGATGGGGCACAGTAAAATAGCGGAAAGAATTGGGAAGTGCATGTTAAAACCCCTTAGGGTTAATCAAATAAAAAATAATCACCACACCCACTCCGAGGGCCAGCGAAAGATAATCCTGCAGCCGTCCGTTTTGCAAAAGCGAAGCCACACGGCCCAGACGCATGACGCTGAAAGAAGTTTGATTCACCATGAGACCGTTGATCACCGCGCGGTCAAACCAGTTCAAAATCGCCGCTAGGCTCAAGGCCACTTTTTTTGTCAGAAAAGCGTAAAAATCATCGATGAAAAATTTCCGATCCAGGAGAATTTTAAGGGGCCCCTTGTCGCTTTCGAACGTTGTTTCGGCCTCTTCGGGATTCCGGAAACGCCAGAAGCCGAGTGTCGCGCCGGCCAAAATCAACACGGCGGTGGTGATGAGAATTTCTGCGTGAAGAATCTTGAGATGAAAAAAAGACGTGCCGAGGAAACCGACGAATACGGAAATGGAAGCCAGCGCCATGAGTGGCACGGCACGGCAGAATTTAAGCGCAAAAGAATCGGCGTGCTCTGCGTGCGGCGCATGGGTTATTTTCGAAAGAAAAATCACAAGGAACAGCCTTGTGGAATAGTAAACGGTCAAGAAACTCACAAACACCGCCACCCCGTAGAAGAAAATATTTTTTTCTTTTATGGCTTCAAGAATCATGTCTTTGCTGAAAAAACCGGCGAAAGGCGGCATGCCGCAAAGCGAGAGAAGCCCGACTCCAAGGAAGGACATCGCGAGCCTGTCTTTTCGACCGCCACTTTGTCCGATTTCCCATATGTCGTTGGTATGAAATTTGTGAATGAAGGCGCCGGCGGTGAGGAAAAGCAGGGCTTTAAAATAAGCATGCGTGGACAAGTGAAAAATCCCGGCTGTCGGCGATCCGGAGCCGATAGCCATCACCATCAGCCCCAGCTGACTCACCGTGGAATAGGCCATGATTTTTTTGATGTCGCGTTGACTCGTGGCCATGGATGCTCCAACAAAAGCGGTGAGTGAGCCCACGACCAAGATTACAAAAAGTGTTTGTTCGGACGCTCCAAAAAGCCCGAAGGCGCGCGACAAAAGAAACACGCCTGCCGCCACCATCGTCGCGGAGTGAATCAAAGCGCTCACGGGGGTGGGGCCTTCCATCGCGTCCGGCAGCCAGACGTGAAACGGAAACTGTGCGGATTTACCCATCACTCCCGTGAATATCAAAATGCCGAGTATCGTGAGCACGCCCGGCGAGAATGCTTTTTGAAGCTCGTTGCTTTTTAGATCCACAAAGTTAAGGCTTCCGAATAAAAGGAAAAGCAAAATCACTCCCAGATAAAACCCTAGATCTCCCAGACGGTTCAAGACGAACGCTTTCCTCGCGGCCGTCGCGGCGGATTGTTTTTCGTACCAAAATCCTATTAAGAGGTATGACGTGAGTCCCACAAGCTCCCAGAATAAAAAGGTCTGAAGAAGATTGTTCGAGAGCACCAGACCCGTCATCGAGAACGAGAAGAAGCTTAAGAAACCAAAGTAACGCGGACGGCTCGGGTCCTCGGCCATGTAATAATAGGAAAAAAGCTGCACAAAAAAGCTGATGGTTGTGACGAGCGTGATCATGAGGAGATTTAAGGGATCTATCAGGAACCCGACCACGAGCGTCGCATTTTCCGTGATGAAAGTCGGAGAAATTTTGCCGTCCGCGATCTTGAGCCATGGATGGATGAACTGTTGGACGAGATTCTGCCCATGGGAATAAATCGAAATGAGTTTTAAAGAAGCCGTCGCTGCCGCCAAGGAGCAGAGGATCCCTACGAGAGGCGCTATTTTTTTTGCGAGGTTCGGCAACACCTGGATAAAAAGAAATGCCAGCATCGGCGCAAGTTGGATGATCCAAAGGAGTGACAACGGAGTTGTCATCCTTTTAGCTCCTTAGCATCTTCTATATTGATCGAATTCTTCCTTCGGGATAGCCAGAGTATCAAGCTGAGTGCGATGCAAACCTCCGCCGCCGCAAGTGCGATGATGAAAATGACAAACACCTGGCCCGCGACTTTGTTAGGCATGCAAAATTTATTGAATGCCAGAAAATTGATGCTGGCTGAGTTTAAGACGAGCTCGAGGCTGATCAAAAGCGCCACAAGATTTCTTCTCATGAGAAGCCCGAAGATCCCGATCGAAAAAAGCGCGGAGGAAATCACAAGATAGCTTTGCAAAGATTGGCTCATTGAGACGGCCTTTCTTTGGAGCCTGAGATCAGCAAAGCGCCGATGATGGCTATTAATAGAACCAGAGACACCGCCTCAAAAGGCAGAACGCTTGTCGTTAAAAGCGCTTTTCCAATCGCGCGAAGCGAATAATCTCCCTCGAGGCTCGCGGCTGGCCAGCGTGTGGAATGCAGCGTTTTCAAGAGCCCAAAAAAGAGGAAAGCGGCAATGAAAAGAGAGCGGGCTATTTTGATCAAGTCCCGTTTTTCGTATTTCTGAAACATGGGCCTTGAGAGCATGATGGCAAATATAATCGCGATGGAGATGGCGCCGATGTAGATGATGATCTCCATGATGGCCAAAAATTCGGCGCCGAGATAAATGAAAAGACAGGCCACGCCGAAAAGGCATAGGATCAGAGAAAGGGCGTTATAGAAAACATTTTTCAGCGACACCGCCAAAACTGCGCCCAGGAGCGTGATACCCGTAATCAAGAGGAATACGATCTCCGTAATCATGGATTCATCGGGGCTACGGGAATTTTGGTGAGCGGCGTGCCTTTTTCTCTGAAAGGCTGTAAAAGATCCATCACGAGTTCTTTTTGGCCCAGCGACGTCATGTCGTAATTCGGATCGTCGTGTTTCAATGCATCGGTGGGGCAGACATCGATGCAGAGACTGCAGAGACTGCAGAGCATGTAGTTGACCTTGAAATCCGTGAGCACCCGTTTGCCGTCCACCGCGCTTTTTTGCGCGACAAGCGACATGCAGCGTGAGGGACAGATCTTGATGCAGGCGTTGCAGGCAATGCAGAGATGGTCGCCGGCTTTTTCTTCGACGACGAATGCGATTGGCCCCTTGAAACGCTTCATCGGGATCCGCTCTTTGGGATAGATCACGGTGACGGGCTTTTTGAAAAAATAACGCGCCGTGATCGCCATGCCGACTAGGAGGCTCCAGAAACCTTCGATGACTTCTTTTAGGTATTTGATCATTTCATGCAAAATATTTCTGCAATGTTATTACAAGAGCTGTCACGAATACATTCACGATTGCGAACGGAATCAACACCTTCCACGCAAAATTCATCAACTGATCGCTCCGGAGTCTCGGGAATGTCCAGCGTATCCACATAATCACGAGCACGAGCCCGTAAATTTTTAAGAGAAGCCAAAACGGGCCCGCCATAAAAGGTCCCCGCCAGCCGCCCAGGAAAAGCGTGGCCGCGATCGCCGAGGAAACAAAAATCGCCGTGTATTCGCCGAGGAAAAAAAGCGCAAAACGCATGCCGGAATATTCCGTGTGAAACCCCGCCACGAGCTCCGACTCCGCCTCGGGGATGTCAAAGGGCGCACGGTTGGCCTCCGCGAGACTCGCGCATAAAAAAATCAAAAAGGCGACCGGCTGTGTGACGATGAACCAATTTTTACTCTGAGCGGAAACCAGGTCCGACATTTTTAAAGATTGCGCGGCGATGACCACACCCATCGTGGACAAAAGAAGCGGGATTTCGTACGAAATATTTTGCGCGACGGCCCGCATCGAACCTAAAAGCGCGTACTTATTGTTAGAGGACCAGCCGGCGATGAAAATGCCGATAAAGCTGATGTTTGTGAGCGAAAACACAAACAGAAACCCCACATTCAAGTCACGGATGATTATGTGGGGCCCCAGCGGCAATACAATAAAGGCCGATAGGATCGGCGCAAATACAAGCACCGGCGCCAGAACGTAAAGGAATTTATCCACATCTTTGGGCAAGACCAGTTCTTTGCTTAAAAGTTTGATGGCGTCCGCCGCAGTTTGAAGAAGCCCCTGCCAGCCGACGTGAATGGGCCCGCGCCGAAGCTGGATGCGCGCCGACACGCGCCGTTCCATCCATACGAGAAAGAGCGCGTTCACGGATATGAATAGCACGACCAGCGTTCCGTAAAGAATAATCCTGAGAGCTTCTTGTAAAATAGGGTTTGAGAGCATAGTTTTAATGACAAATGACAAAGCACAAATAACAAAATAATGACAAATGACTAAATTCAAATGACAAAACACGTGTTTTGAATTTCGAGT
>OBEQ012987881.1_pt1 | contig 12843 bp, 9 predicted proteins | sample 1670901 | NCBI WGS metagenome assembly OBEQ01 (sample SAMEA104232315, study PRJEB22302) | groundwater metagenome | biome: forest; feature: aquifer; material: groundwater | place: USA | collected 2011-08-07 | depth 5.4 m
AACAATATTTCTAAAAAAAGAATGGGTACCGCTTCCCTCCCCCCATCCTACCAATGAGGAGTTACAAAGATATTTTATTACCGCACCGGATAATTCGGCGCTTCTTTGGTGATGCTGACATCGTGCACATGGCTCTCATTCATTCCCGCCGTGGTGACAGAAACAAATTGTGGTTTGGTGCGCATGGCTTCAATATCGATACAGCCGGTATAACCCATCGCAGAACGTACGCCGCCCATCAGTTGGTGGACGATCGTCGAGATCGGCCCTTTATAGGGTACGCGTCCCTCAATACCTTCTGGCACTAACTTTTCAACACCATCGCTGGCGCTTTGAAAATAGCGATCACTGGAACCCTGATTCTTCGCCATGGCTGCCAATGAACCCATGCCGCGATACGCTTTATAAGTTCGCCCTTGATAGAGTTCGATTTCGCCCGGCGCTTCTTCTGTGCCAGCGAACATGCTGCCCACCATCACACTATGAGCGCCAGCAGCAATCGCTTTGGCAATATCACCCGAAAAACGAATGCCACCATCGGCAATCACGGGGATACCAGTTCCTTCTAACGCTTTGACGACATTCGCCACCGCCGATATTTGTGGCACACCGATGCCCGTAATAATGCGCGTGGTACAGATCGATCCTGGACCTATACCCACTTTAACGCCGTCCACTCCTGCGTCGCGCAATGCCAGTGCGGCATCGGCGGTTGCTATATTGCCACCGATCACTTGCACTTCGGGATAATGTTTTTTAATCCAGGCAACGCGGTGTAAAACATTCTTCGAATGTCCGTGTGCTGTATCAACTACTAGAACATCAACGCCTGCTTCGACCAGCGCCGCAACACGATCATCTGTATCCGGACTGGTGCCGACTGAGGCTCCCACCCGTAAGCGGCCCAACTCATCTTTGCACGCATTAGGGTAAAACTGCGCCTTGGTGATGTCTTTTACCGTGATCATTCCCACCAGATCAAAATTATCGTTGACCACTAATACTTTTTCGATGCGGTGTTTATGCAACGCGGCTTTTACCGCTTCAGGATCGGTGCCCTCTTTGACGGTGACTAAATTTTCTTTCAGGGTCATGATCGACGCGACGGTCGCATCGAGATTGGGTTCGAAACGAACATCTCGACTGGTGACAATACCCACCAAATCGCCATTGTGTAACACGGGGACGCCCGATATTTTATTTTCACCTGTCAGGGCAATCAGCTCTCTGACGGTTGAATTAGCATCGATAGTGATGGGGTCTTTTACGACACCGCTTTCAAACTTTTTGACGCGACGCACTTCTTTCGCCTGAGCTGCAATCGACATGCTTTTGTGCACAATGCCGATGCCGCCTTCCTGCGCAATGGCTATGGCTAAATTAGATTCAGTAACCGTGTCCATCGCGGCCGAAATCAGCGGGATTTGCAGGCTGATGGTCCGCGTCAATTTGGTGGTCAAAACCACATCTTTCGCCACGACTTCAGAATACGCGGGCAGCAACAACACATCGTCAAATGTAAGTGCTTGTTCAATGATACGCAGCATCGATTTTCAACCTTCCGCTTAGACTAGATTAACCGCGCATTATAGTCGCTAGCTCACTATTTATAAATATCGAAACCCAGAATTATCGATGTTACTATCGCCTCCTATGGAATATCCCGTTCAACCTCCTGTTCAAGTAGGCACCAAATCGCGCGAAGTACTGACAGTCAGTCAGCTCAACCGCCGTGCGAAACAATTGCTCGAAACCCATTTGAATTCGATTTGGATCGAAGGCGAGATCTCCAATTTCTCTGCGCCCTCGTCTGGCCATTGGTACCTAACCCTAAAAGATGAGCAAGCCCAGGTGCGTTGCGCGATGTTTCGCAATCGTAATCAGCGCTTGCGATTTCGCCCCGAGAACGGCATGCACGTCGTTGTTAGAGGTGCGGTGAGCCTTTATGAAGGTCGCGGCGATTACCAGGTAATCGTTGAACACATGGAGGAATTGGGCGATGGTGCATTACAAAAAGCCTTTGAAGATCTCAAACAAAAATTATTTTTAGAAGGTCTATTCGACCAACAATTTAAGCAGCCGATACCCACACTTGCAAAACACATAGGCGTCATTACCTCCGCAACCGGCGCCGCAATTCACGATATTCTCACGGTATTAAAGCGGCGTTTTCCAGCGATTCCTGTCACCCTATTGCCTGTTGCGGTCCAGGGAAAAGAGGCGGCACCGCAGATTGTACGAGCGATTGAAAAAGCCAATGCACTCGATTTGTTTGATGTGCTAATTCTTGGACGCGGCGGCGGCTCACTTGAAGACCTCTGGCCTTTTAATGAGGAGGTAGTTGCGCGGGCAATCTTTGCCAGCAAACTGCCCATTGTCAGCGCAGTTGGGCACGAAGTGGATATTACCATTGCCGACTTCGTGGCAGATGTCCGCGCCGCCACACCATCCGCGGCGGCTGAACTCTTAAGCCCCAATCGACAAGAATGGTTTGACCTGTTTTTAAGTTTGGAAAAACTCTTGGTCAAGGCGATGAAACGCAAATTAGAAATTGTGCAACAACAAGTTATTTGGCTCAGCAAACGGGTGAAACATCCGGGCAGCCGCTTACAGGAACAAGCACAGCGCCTGGATGAATTGGAATTGCGGCTTAAAAATTCTATGCAACAACGCCTGGTTATCGACAAGATGCAATTGCGGCGGGTGCAAGAACAACTCAAACAACACACGCCGCTGCAGAAGATAACCAACCTTGCCCTGCAACTCGATCATTTGCAAAAAAACCTGCGCGCTGCAGTTACTCAATCTGTCGAACTGAAAAAGCAGCGTCTCTATTCAGCAACTCAGTTGCTTGACACGGTTAGTCCGTTAGCAACACTCAATCGGGGTTATGCAATTGTTACTTCACCCGCCTCGAAAAAGATTATTACGCATACTAAACAACTTCAGTTAGGGCAATCCATCGAAGCGCGATTGGCGGACGGATCTTTTCAGGCAACAGTAAATAAGATCAACGATCCATCAACTCATCACTAATTAACCTGCTCAACACTTATTAACATGCTCAGACCTGCGTTGCCAAATCTTGGTGATGTCCTATTCTCTGTAATTAATCTAAAAAAATTCTAACAATTCATACCTCCTCATGAAGATTGTTAAACGGCGAACACTTTTTCTGCTTATCTCTGCTGCTTTTGTCTTGCAGTTAACCTCATTCGCCCTGGCAGGCGAGCTAGTTATTATCGTCAATAAAAAAAGCGGTCTGCAAAACATCACCCAGAAAGAATTGCAGAATTTATTCCTCGGCAAATACAAAGCGCTGCCCAGTGGCCAAATCGCCGTGCTCTTTGAGCAAAAATCATCGGCCGAATCGCGGCAGATCTTTCTCGATAAAATCGTGCAACGTACCGAAGCCGAATATCGGGCGAATTGGTCGCGGATGATTTTTACCGGCATAGCCAGACCGCCAACACAGGTTAATTCAGAAGAAGAGGTGATCAAGGCGATTGCGGAAACAGAAGCTGCTATTAGTTATGTATCGGCGAGTGCCATCAGCAGTGTCCTAAGTACTGAGCAAGTGAAAATCATCATGCGGGTTAGCCGATGAGCAAAGCCTACTCTCGCAAATTCAAAATGCTTCTGATGTTAGTTTTGCTCAATCAGGCTGTACTCTATTCGGCACTCTTTTCGGCTGTCTATTCAGCTCTCTATTCGAGAAGGGCTCAGGCGCAAAGTTTTGACGAAGACATTAAAATCAGCGGCTATCTCACCATTGGCGGTGGTAAGACCGATGCAGAGCCGCTTGAGGTAAGCGACGATCCAGACGATATCGAAGATCAACAGAATACTTATCTCAATCCTCCACGTTATGTAGCGTACGCGGATAAATTTATTTTGGACCCCGATTTTAATTTTAATATCTATTCCAAAGCGGGGCTACAAATCGATTATGCAATAGATCAGCAAACCCAAGCAACAATACAAATTACTGGGCGAGGCGATGTTGATAATTTTGATCCTGATATGAGCTGGCTTTATATTTCACACCAGCTAACTTCCAACACAACTATCAGAGCAGGTCGCTTTAGAATTCCGCTTTATTACGCCTCAGCATTTATTGACGTGGGACTGGCTTACCCCTGGGTGACTCCCCCAGCAGAGATTTATACCTTAATTAATATGGACAATATGACCGGTGTCGACCTGATTACTACGCATTATCTTGGCGATTGGGTCCTCTCAGTTCAACCCTATTACGGCTCCTCAGATTTTGAGCGAATACAAGCAACCACAATTTTTCGCAATATCTTGGGTATCACATCACAATTGCAAAATGATTTCTTAACAACGCGGTTTTCGTGGTTACGGTATCATCTCGATTTTGAAGCAAAAGGTGATATACAAAAAGTGGCGGATGAGCAAAGAAAATTTTTGGATAGTATAGGTTACGCCGATCTAATCGATTATGTCGATCCTCGCGATACCGATGTACAGTTTCTCTCTTTCGGTATTGAGTATCGTCACGACAACACCAAAGTGATCTCGGAGTTCGCCAGGTCTACCCTAGAAAGAGCTTGGTCGGACGTTGACGCTTGGTACATCACGATCGGCCACACGCTGGGGCACTATTTTCCGCATATCACTCTCGCCCGTCACGACGAGCGCAATGAAGACAAACGACTACCCCCAAGAACCGACGAATTTGCCGCAGAGTTTCCAGCTCTGGCCGGCGCATCTGAACAAAGATCCTGGATGTTTCACGGTATCTTGGATAATGAAACCACCACCATTACTTTGGGATTAAATTATCAGCTCACAGCTACAGTGCTACTCAAAACCGAATGGATGCGAACGCACAATGATACTTCAACGGGGTTTTATAATTTTGCTACTAAAGATAAGAGCAATAACATTTATAATCTCGCGCTGGAAGCTATTTTTTAGTTCCCAGTCATTAATGAATTATCCTCAATTCTAATCTTGTTGTTTTGCCGCGCCAATCGCCTAGCTCAAGCAGAAAAAATAAATTTGATCTGCCAACTGCTTTCCACGCAAACTCAAACATCTTCCTCAAAATCATTTGATTGCTATCCACTACCCCCAAAGTAGTAAAAAAACATTTTGAATTATTGTGTACCCATTTATCGGTTTTGATCGTCTTAGCCATATATAAGAACAATAAAGGAGTTAGTATGGTTAGGTCATTTTAAGACTGCATTGAATGAATAAAATAAGAATAATTTCTGCATATTAGGAGAACAACATGTTTAGTCGAACAAAACTATGGGGGTCAACCCAAATCTTCGCAGTAGTGCTGCTCAATCTATCCTTTTCAACCAGTATCTATGCGTTGGGCGAAGAGACTATTCCAGCGGGGGAACAGGCAGATATTGATACGGCATCTAATTTTGTGAATAACACAATGATGGAGCATGCTAAGGTTAAAGATAATAGCTATCACCGGGGTTTTCACACCAAAGCACATGCTTGTAATGTGGCCACATTAAAAGTGAATCCGGATTTGCCGGAAAGTTATAAAGTCGGCATCTTTGCAGATTCAAGCCCGAGCGAATACAAAGCCTGGATTCGTTATTCTAATGGTGAACCTGGTTTACTAAACGATAATAGATCTGGCCCTAAAGGTTTTGCCATTAAACTCTTAGGCGTCGAAGGTGCCAAGGCATTACCAGCGGAAATTGAACCCGATGGCCTGACGCAAGATTTTCTTCTTGCTGACGACCCAACATTCCAACTCAAAGCAGCCCATGATTTCACGACCACCGGCGTAAATAATGTGAACTCACTGCTTGCCGCGCCATCTTTTCTCGTTGCTAATACCCCTCAAGTAAACCCGCTAACAAAAGACTATTGGAGCGCAACGCCCTACAGCTTTGGTAGCGGCAACGCGGTGAAATACAAAGTAGAACCCTGCGAATCCAACAGCACGGATGGCGGTATTCTCAACTTTAACAAATTGCGCAGTGCGCTTTATTCGGCACTAAACACTCAGGATCAGTGTTTTAATTTTCTGGTGCAGTTCCAAGAAAATAGCACTGCGCAACCGATTGAAGACCCGACAGTTGAATGGACTACAGAATTTCACAGTCTCGCCACACTCATTATTCCAGCTCAAGGGTTTAATAATGACGAGCAAAATGAATTTTGTGAGAACCTTGCCTTTAATCCCTGGCATAGCCTTGAAGTGCATCGACCACTGGGTGGTATAAACCGTTTACGCAAAGACGTGTATAAAAAAGCGAGTGATAAAAGACGTGTAGCAAATGGCGCCCCGATTGAGGAGCCCTTAGTTACAACGACAACGGATATGGAAGCCTATTGGGATCAAGCTATGGCGCCACTAGACCCGCCTTCATCTAACAACTGCGCAACAGCCTTTGCACCATTATTTATCTTGTCTGCAGCGGGAGGGGTTTTTAGGAGAAGAAAAATAACAGGATTATAGGCACTGTTATTCAACACTATAAAACCTTAGCTCGTCGAAAAAAGTTATCGCGGCTAAAGCCGCTCCTACAGGGAAAATCAGCATTTGTAGGAGCGGCTTTAGCCGCGATAACTTTGCAAAACGATCTAAGGTCCCTAGTAAATTAATACCGCTCCCGTGTCTGCATTTCTCTCTATTTTAAAACCTGTCAGTTGCGCAAGTATCGCGATGTAAGCGTCAAAATCATCTTTGCTCAACGCACCAGATATTTTTATATTGCGATGCTGATTATTGAGTATCGTAACATTCTGGTTGTAGTAATCACTCATGCGCGTGACAACATATTCAAGACTTTTTTGTTTAAACTGGATTTTATCGTTCTCAATACTATTTTTCACACTCTGTACTTCGATGTGATCGACCGATTTGTTCAGGTCAAACGCACCATGATCGATAGTAGCCCGCTGATTTGCGCTGAGATTAATATTGAGATTAGGAGTCGCGGCTGCATGATCATCCTGCACATTAACCTGACCTGAGGCTACAGTAACTTCAATTAGATCGCCTTTACGATAAATATGAAAACGGGTGCCAAGCACAGTAATTCGTGATGTACCACTCTCGATGACAAAAGGTTTCTGTTTATTGGGTGTTACCTCGAAGAAAACACTACCTTGTTCGAGCGTTACCTGGCGTCGCCCCCAACCCTCGGCGACAGAAAGTTTTGCATTGCTGTCGATAATAAGTTGAGAACCATCTGCCAAACTAACTGTTTGTTGGCTGCCTTTGGCAATAGCATAGGTATCCGGCAGCCCAAAAAAGGCAAGCGGGAGAACTATAAAAAAAGCAACGGATGCGGCAATCGCCGGGGCAGCGTAATAGAAAAATCTGCGTTGTGGTTTGTTTGGGCTCTTGCTCTCAGCTGATTTTTTTATCGGATTAACGGCAATGAGCCCACGTCCAGACCGCTGAATGTCTGGAACAGCGGGGTGATCAGGCAATTGCTTTAACTCAGGAATATCCAACTCATCTATTTGATCGAAGCATTGCCATAATGCGTCGACATGATCAAGTAGCAATTTATTTTCACCCGCTTCAAGCCAATCACAAAGTTCGTTGGTGACCGTACCTTCGTGAATATCAATAAATCGATCCGTTGCTGCGGCAAATTTTTCATCCGGTAAAGAATTAGTTCCCATGATGATTTACCTTATTCATATGATCACGACAGTCTTGTAGTGCTCGCACAATATGTTTTTTGACAGTCTCTTCTGACAAACCGAGCTGTTGACCAATCTCAGCACGGGAAAAATTTTTGTATCTGTAGAGCAGAAAAGCCTGACGCCGCTTAGCGGGCATTAACTCCAACGCTTGTAACAGTAAACGCTTTTGCTGCTGTGCCTCTAAAATACGCTCCGGCTGCTGGACTGAACTCTCAAGCTCAGACAGGTCGGAAGCATCATTTACAAAAACCTGTTGTTGCCGCTGGCGAGTTCTAAGATGATCGATCGCCAGGTGATTAGCTGCCGTAAAGAGGTACTCGCGCGGCTTTTGAATCTCTTTTATCGACTCGAAATCGAGATTGCTTAACTTGAGGTAGAGATCTTGCAGAACATCCTCTGCATCATGTGTGTCGTGCAGTTTAATGAATAGAAAGCGTTGCAATTCATGACGTATTTCGTCAAACAGATCGCTGATGGAATATTTGTTGAAACAATCTGGAACACTCATACGATGCGTGACTTCTCAGAGTTTACAATAGATTTTAAAAATACTTTTCACAAGTACATCTCATAAGTACATCTGAACCTGCGACCAAATCCTTCATAAAGGTAGACTGAACTCAGCATATCAGGAACAGCACTTTTACCAACAAACCATTCTTCATTGGTAATATTATCGACGTTTAACGTTACCCTAAAATCCTTCGATTTATAGTACACGCCGGCATCGTATATTTGATAACTTGGCACCGGCACGGCAATGGACCCTACATCTTCCTGACGTTTGCCTAAATGGGATACACCCGCGCCAATAGTCCAGCCTCTCTCACCGTAGTTTTCCAAGTGGTACTGTAACCAAAGACTGCCACTGGTTCGTGCAATACCTGATTGAGTCTGTTGCAATCGGAGATCTTTATAAAAAGTTTGCTCACCATCTTCCCTTTCCAAAGCGGGTTCAACAAAAGCGTAGTTAAAGGCAATTTTCCAGTGGGGGTTAAGATGACCGCTTATATTGTATTCCGCACCACTCGTACTCATTTTGCCATCTTGGGCGCCAAAGTCTCTATTGCTGGAATCAACTACCACGGAATTTTGTTTTTCCAGTCGATAGATACTGAGGCCAGTATTTAAATTTTCGTTCAACCACCATTTTACACCTAACTCAACTCCTTCCGTTGTCTCGGGTTCAAAATCGTTGTTACCTGATGTCATACCAAAACCGATATTAAATTGGCTGCCGTATGATGCATACAAAGACAAATCTTCTTGCGGTAAATAAACAAGACCGATATTCGGCGAAAAAACCGCATATTTAGGGGTTGTTTTCTGCTGCGCCGTTAAATAAGTACCTGTCATTATACCTAGCATATTCACTCCATATGCAGCCTTTTCGGCCTCGTAATAATGTCCACCACCGGCCAATCGCAGTTTCCAGTGATCGTTCAGGCTGATTTGATCCTGAAAATACACACTGTAGGAATCAATCACTACATGCTGGTCTAACAATGTTTGATCTGCATCAAAGGTGTAGTGCGCATCAATAGGTAAATGCGCTTCCATCGCTACGTCTGGTGGCAGAGTAATGTCTGCTGCATTTTTTTCGCCAAATGGATCAAACCATCCAACCCAAGAATAGCGTTGTAACGCCCAGCCCAGAGGCGCATTACCTTGACTGTCACCGACACTGCTGCCGAGATCATGCAGTTGTTGGTTGTAGAAATGATATGTTAAAAGATCAAGTTTATTGCGGTTGATAGCGACACCAAATAAAAGATTATGTTGGCTATCACCCCATTGAATTGCTCTATCCAAATCCAAAGAAATATTATATTGCTGTCCCTCATAATCATTTTCGGCTCTCATTTGATAAAAATGCAGTTTATTGTCATGCCAACGTCCCGCTTCGCCAGCGTAGATTGTTGGTATCGGATCTTCAGAGAGACCTAGAGCCTGTTCAAATTGATCCTTGACATCAATGTTATAGAGGGAATAGTCAAAAAATTTGTAGAATTCCCTCAATTGCCATACATAAGTTGGATCCAAAATTACGTTGGATAAGATATTAAAATCCACATAATAATTTTGCCGAAGGGTACCTTTGCCAAGATACACGCCCGTTTTCAACCCCCACCCATTAGCCAATTCATGGGTAAATGTGGTGGTTAAATCAATCGCTTCTGATTCCTGTGGGCTGTCAAAATCAGGGCCCTGGTTGGGATAATAATCTGTTGTTGCTCCTACATAGCTCGGATTAGCGATCCGTACGCCATCAACCATTTCTTGCGTTCTAGGATCAATATAATAATCGTATGGACGTACACCGAGATTTTCGCTGATAGCTTGTTTATTGTATGAAAATACTAAATCAAGCATTGTTGTATCATCTATTGTTAATTGAAAAGCTGGCGTGAACTGCAGATAATTGGTTTCTCCCTCGACTCGATCATTGTCTCGATCTCGACGGATTAATAAATTATAGCGTTGTCGAAAATTATTATTCAGATTCGATTCAGGGTTAGCATCAACCGCGAAGTAACCATCTTGATTTCCGTAACTCATCGATACAGTCGTAAAAGGCCGCAATTTCGGCTTTTTAAGTACCAGATTAACAATACCACCAGGTTCACCATAACCGTATAACGACGAATTAACGCCTTTCGCAACTTCAATACCTTCGACATTCTGTAGCATTAAAGTGGCAATACCGTGACCCACAACAGGATGACCATCGGCTAATATAGACCGATCTGACAAACGAAAACCACGGATATTTATATTGCCTCTTTGATCTGTCATATTAAAAGATGAGTAACTCTGAAACGCCTCTGCCAGCGTCGCACTACTTCGATCATGTAAAATATCCCAACCAATACCTTCCAATGATTGTGGAACTTCAATTGTCGGCACATAGGTCTTCGTCGCAGTGGAAGGTGTATAACGACAACAACCAAAATTATTCGCCTCGCCCACCACAATTACCTCGCTTAACATCACTGGCGGTGGCATATCAATTATGGTACTAGAAGGTTTGTTTTCTGCTAAAACGTTGTTCAGTTCTGTTGGATTTTCTTTTTCCTTTAAGACAACAAGTGAACCACCATCCATTTGTACAACATGAAGATCAGTTCCTCTTAACAAAAATTCGACTGCCTCTGTAAGTGTCAACGTTGCGTGTAACTCATTAGATATGAGATCAGCAACCGACTCAGAGATAAATAAAATCTGTGTATTGGCGATGACTGCTAACTGGGTGAGCGAGTCCTCTAAACTTTGGCGCGGCAATGAAACGGGGAATTTTTTATCTGCTATAGGTGCGGCGTCACACTGTGGTGTTATGAGTAATAAGGTACTCGAAATATAAATTAGAATAGCCGAGAACAGAGATTTTTTTATACACATATAACACTACTACTTTAGTAGTACTTATTTAGTAGTACCTAGTTTATTTTTGAAATCGAATCGAGAAAAATCAGTTGTGTTAGAATACCGATTGTTTAGTGGTATGGCATCTATTTTTATACGCGATAATTTTAAGTAGTTGGCAAAAAGGAGTGGAATCGCAGCTAAAGAGACTGCTGCGATTGCGTTTTTGAATCGAGAGCGAGGGTATTAGCACAATAACAATGGAGCGCAGATTGGATCGTAACAACCCTACCTTTTCTTTTTAGATTTTTTTTCTTTTTTGGTATGGCGCATCAAACGCTGTTTTTTGGTGATCTGACGCTGGGTTAATTTATTTTTGCGCCCTTCAAAGGGATTTTCTCCACTGCGGAACTCAATTCGTACCGGTGTGCCAATCAGTTTTAATTCGCGGCGAAAAACTTTTTCCAGGTAACGCGTATAACTGTTCGGTACTTTGTCGGTTTGATTGCCGTGAATGATAATAATCGGGGGATTATGCCCACCTGTATGGGCATAGCGTAATTTGATTCTTCTGCCATGTACCAGCGGCGGTTGATGTTCGTCAACCGCAGCCAGCAGGATTTCGGTTAAACGGTGTGTTTGCAGTTTCTCAGTTGCTGAACGGTAAGCGGATTCAATCGATCCATAAAGTTTGCCGACACCGCTGCCATGCAGGGCTGATATAAAATGGATTTCGGCGTAATCAATGAAATTCAAGCGCCGATCTAATTCAATCTTAACGCGTTTTTTAACATCGTCCGCCATGCCATCCCATTTGTTCAGCGCAACGACCAATGCACGTCCCGCTTCGATGATATAACCCATGAGGTGAAGATCTTGATCGACCACACCCTCCCGGGCATCCATCAAGAGCACCACTACATTGGCATCTTCGATGGCTTGGAGTGCTTTTACAATGGAAAATTTTTCTATAGTTTCTTTAATATTTTTCCGCCGACGCACACCGGCAGTATCAATCAGCGTGTAGTTTTTACCTTCGCGTTCATAGTCGATATAAATACTGTCGCGGGTAGTGCCAGGTTGGTCAAAAACGACCACGCGATCTTCACCCAATAAACGATTGACCAGGGTGGATTTGCCGACATTGGGGCGCCCGACAATAGCAATCTTAATGCCTTTCTCTGCCGAATCGTTCTCTTCCTTAGCCACTTCTTCAGGAATTTCAGCCAAGACCATTTCCATTAGGGAGCGAACACCCCGACCGTGTGTCGCTGTGGTGGGATAGACTTCGCCTAAACCCAGGGCATAAAATTCCGCTAAGGCAACATCTTCATTAACACCATCCACTTTGTTGGCCACAACATAGGTTTTTTTGTTGTTGACCCGCAAATGTTTAGCGATCATTTGGTCTGCTGGCATTAATCCCGCACGGCTGTCTAAAATCAACAAGACTATGTCGGCTTCGGCAATCGCTAGCAGGGATTGCTCGGCCATGGCAAAATCAATTCCCTCTTCACTGCCACTGATACCACCCGTATCGATCACAATAAAGCGGCGCTCAAGATAATACCCGTCGCCATATTGGCGATCACGCGTTAAACCAGGAATATTGGCCACTAACGCATCCCTTGAATCGGTGAGACGATTAAAGAGTGTGGATTTGCCGACATTGGGGCGCCCGACAAGGGCGATTACAGGTATCATTTTTTTTCCGTTTTTTAACTTAGATTCCGCGACTATTCAGTTCATTTCGAGACACAGGCATTCCCACGCAGGAGAGGGTGTCGTAAAAGTAATTTGGTGGGCGGTGCCCAC
>OBEQ010479392.1_pt1 | contig 12841 bp, 14 predicted proteins | sample 1670901 | NCBI WGS metagenome assembly OBEQ01 (sample SAMEA104232315, study PRJEB22302) | groundwater metagenome | biome: forest; feature: aquifer; material: groundwater | place: USA | collected 2011-08-07 | depth 5.4 m
AATTCCCAAATATGCCTGGCAAGCCACGATAGCCAGCGAAGACAAAGATTTTTACCAGCCCTCCGGATTCTCAGGAAGGGGCATTGCCCGAGCTTTTATCAATACTTTTTTTAAGGGCAGCCTCCAAGGTGGATCCACCATCACCCAACAGCTAGTCAAAAATGCCTTACTGACCTCCGACCGCACCGTGCGCCGTAAAATCCGGGAGTTTACCTTAAGCGTGGTAGTGGAAATGATCTACCCCAAAGATCAAATCCTGCAATTTTACTTAAACCAAGTCCCTTATGGCGGCACCGCCTACGGCTTGGAATCCGCCGCCCAAACTTACTTTGGCAAACCAGCCACAGACCTGTCCTTAGCCGAGGCGGCATTGCTAGCCGGTTTACCCCAAGCTCCCAGCTATTACTCTCCTTTTGGCTCTCGGCCGGAACTGGCTAAACAGCGCCAAGAATACGTCTTGCGGCAAATGCAGGACGACAAATATATCGACCACCAGCAGTACGACGCGGCAATAGAGGAGGAACTGCATTTTATTTCACCGGGAATTTTGAAGGCCCCGCATTTTTCCTTGTGGGTCAAGGACCTGCTCATCACCAAATACGGCCAGCAAAAGGTAACCCAAGAAGGACTGACAGTCACCACCACCTTGGATTTAGATATCCAGCAATACGCCCAAGACGTGGTGGCTACTGAAACCGCCAAACTTAAATCCGCCCATGTGGGCAACGGGGCCGCCCTAGTTACCCAACCCAAGACCGGCCAGATCCTGGCCATGGTGGGCAGTCGAGATTACTTTGATACAGCTGCCGACGGCAATGTCAACGTCACTTTGGCCCATCGCCAACCAGGGTCGGCCATCAAACCCCTCAACTATGCCACTGCCATCGAACGCGGTTTGGTCACCGCCGCCACGGTGCTAGGTGACAAACCGTCCTGCTTTTCTCAATCCGATCAGAAGCTATATTGCCCCTCCAACTACGACGGCCTCTTTCATGGCCCAGTGCAAGTGCGGTTTGCCCTAGGCAATTCTTTTAATATCCCAGCGGTTAAAACTCTGGTTCTCAACGGGTTGAGTGACTTCGTTGCCTCGGCTTCGGCTTTTGGCATCACTACTTTTACCGACTCCAAAAACTATGGCCCTTCTCTGACTCTAGGTGGAGGCGAAGTGACCATGTTGGATATGGCCACCGCTTTTGGAGTCCTGTCTAACACCGGCCAGCGGGTAGACTTAAATCCCATCCTCAAAGTGGTTGACAGAAATGGCCAGACGATAGACGCAGCTCCCCCGCTTCCCTCCAATACCCGGGTGATTTCCCCCGGCACTGCCTACATCGTGTCACATTTACTCCTAGACAACGGAGCCCGCACCGCGGCTTTTGGCCCCAGTTCAGCTCTCGTTGTCAAAAACCATCCCGAAGTATCAGTCAAAACGGGGACTACCAATGACAAACGCGACAACTGGACTATTGGCTACAATCCCGACTTTTTAGCGGCAGTCTGGGTGGGCAATAACGACAACTCCCCCATGAGCAGCATTGCTTCCGGGGTCACCGGGGCCTCTCCCATTTGGAACAAAATTATGACTCAAATACTTAAAGATCAGCCCCAACATTGGCCTGTTCAACCACCAGATGTAGTCGGGTCACTAGTCTGCTCCTTGTCCGGATACAAGGCCCCCGACCCACCCCCCCCAGATTGTTCACCCCGCTATGAATACTTCCGCCGAGGAACTATTCCTCCGGTTGAAGGAGATCTGCATCGCGATATTCCCATTTTCCGCCCCACCCAAGCTCCGGCCACGACTCAACAAATTTCTGATCATCCGGGGGATATCGAAATGCAAAATCATATGGCGATCTTTGATCCGGTGGGCACCTTGATGTGCTTAGATTGTGCCGGGGGGTATGGCGATGCCACCACCATCCGTCTGGATTCCTCCGGAAGAGCCATCAAAAACTAGCCCCTCGGGGAAGCAACTTCTCAATCAGGGTTAGTCCATTTCTCCTGTAGAAACCGTCGAATGAGAAAACAGTTTTAATATCATAAAATTTGGCTGTGGACAGCACCAGGTAGTCAAAGGGAGTGTTTTTTTTAGAACCTTTTGAGGGATAAAGAGAAGCCGCTTGCTGAAATATTTCAACGTTTGGAATGTCGATGTTTGTTTGAGAGTAGTCATTAAGCAATTTTTTAGCCAGGTCGGGGCGGTTTATAGTTTTGTCTTTAGCCAGGGTGGTAGCTGCTTCTAAAATGACGGGGGCGGGAACGATGGTAGCAAAACTGTTTCGGGACAAATAGTTGGCTACGGCTAGGCAGCGAGTATGAAGTGCGTCGTTTTCGTGAATAAGGCCGATGAGGGCATCGGAATCGACAACCACGGTGTTACTCCCAGGCATACTTATCGTGATTGGCGGCGAGATCTTCTGGTCCTCCCTTAAGGTGATAATTGGCCAGTTTAAGAAGGAAATCAGTGCCCTTGAGGGCTTCTTTATTGGTCTTTTCTATGCCTTCTTTAATGAATCGACGCATGAGACTGGCAGCCGGCTGGTGATATATTTGGGCCAAACGAGCTAGGCACGCATAGTCTTCACCTGGAATATAAAAGCTTTTTTGCACCATTTGTCGCACGCCTTTATACTAATACATGTACATATATATGTCAATACGAAAACTTGAGAATCTCGACGCCGATATCATCCGCCCGGACTCCTCCGGCCGCGCCATCAAAAACTAGCGCAGGCCAAAACGGTGCCACCTCTCATCGGTAGGCTCTATCACTAAGATTTGGCCCAGAAACGAAACAGAATCTCTGCCGATATTGAAGCCGAGAAAGCCAAACTCAAGGAGAAACTCCTCATCAATCTCGTCAACAAATCTCACTCCGATCCTACTTAGTTCACCGAATATATGTGTCAAAAAATTTCTTTCAGATCGACTTAGCGTCACACTTTCCAGAGCATCATATAATGCCACTAGGTTTGCACCTTCACCTGCACTTGCCGCAGCCACTGTCCCTCGAGTAACAAATGTTGGTGTAACCACAGGCCGCCTTGGTGATTGTTTCATTTCCGTCCAATTCATAGCCGGATATTAAGTCCCCCCTTGTTCACTTGTCAAGGCGTTCATATAATCCGGCCCAAGTAGACCTGCTCTTTTAAATCAGGTATGAATCTAGTCAGCCGAATTCTAATTATTATTGGCAGACCCTTGTACTCTCTGCTGTTTCGACCTCGGCGCAAAGTCAAAGTCAAAAAAACCGCCCGCCCGATAGTTATATATCAATCTCCTTCTGGGTACTTAAAAAAGTTTCTTAAGCACATCTACCCGGCAATCCATTTTTTGAGCCGCATCCATCCCCCCCGGCTACCTTTTTTCCGCTTCACGGTTTATTGGCGATTGTGGCAACTATTACTAATTGTCGGCCTAGGAGTAACTATCTATGTCTATGCCTTCAAAAATCTCCCGGCCATTGATGTTCTGGCTACCCAACCTCCGCCCTTAACCACCCATATCCGGGACCGGCACGGGGTAGAGTTGTACAAAATCTATCGCACCCAAAATCGAACCTTGGTTAAACTCAACGACGTACCCCTACCCCTGCGCCAAGCCACCATTGCTATCGAAGATGCCGAATTTTACCAACACACCGGCTTTTCTCTGCGCGGGATTATGCGGGCAGTTTCCGCAAACATCAAATCCGGCAAAACCGTAGAGGGGGGATCGACTATCACCCAACAACTAGTTAAAACCGTTCTCCTATCTTCCGAACAGACCTGGCGGCGCAAAGTCCGAGAACTAGTTTTAGCCATTGAAGCAGAAATCAAATACTCCAAAGATGATATCTTGGAAATGTATCTCAACCGAGTGGGATTTGGGGGGGCCACCTATGGGGTGGAGGAAGCCGCCCAAACTTACTTTGGCAAGTCGGTCAAGGAGCTAAACTTGGCCCAATCGGCCCTCTTGGCTGGTCTGCCCGCCTCCCCCACCACCTATTCTCCCTTTGGCTTGCATCCGGAACTAGCTAAAGAAAGGCAAAAAGAGGTGCTGCAGCGCATGGCCTCAGAAGGTTTCATCACTTGGGACCAAGCCGCAGCCGCAAGTTTGGAAGAATTAAAATTTGCCTCCCCTGCCACCAATATCCTGGCCCCGCATTTTGTGTTGTTCGTCAAAGAACTCTTAGCCAAAAAATACGGCACCTATATAGTCGAACAAGGAGGATTAGATGTGACCACAAGTTTAGACCTGGCTACTCAACAGCAGGCCCAGCTAGTGGTTACCCAAGAGGTCAATAAACTAAGTGGCCTTCATATTACTAATGGCGCGGTCGTAGTTACCAACCCTCAAACCGGAGAAATCTTGGCCATGGTGGGATCTAAAAATTACTTTGATACAGCCGGAGGCGGCAATGTCAACGTCACTTTGCGCCCCCGCCAGCCGGGATCATCCATCAAACCGATTAACTACGCGCTGGCTTTTAAGCAGGGCTATAGTCCGGCTTCGGTGATCGACGACTCTCCCATCACTTACAAATCCCCCGGTCAGGCTGATTATTCACCGGTTAACTACGACGGTAAATACCATGGCCGGGTGACCCTGCGCACGGCCTTAGCGTCCTCTTATAATGTGCCGGCCGTCAAGCTTCTAGCCGCCAATGGAGTCAATCATATGATTGAGCTAGGCCAGCAAATGGGTATCACTACTTGGAACGACCTGGGTAGATTTGGCCTATCGCTTACTTTGGGCGGAGGCGAAGTCACTTTGGCCGATATGGCCGTGGTCTACGGGACACTGGCCAACTCCGGACTCAAAGTTCCCTTGCAGCCCATCCTGCAAGTAAAAGACGGTTTGGGTCGCTCCTTGGAAGAATTTCGCTGCCCCGCAGAGCGGGGTCCTGCTTCGCAGGATCATTCTCCCATTTTGGTCTCTGCTGCCGAAGCGGCCACCGAGGTCACCAATTGTCCGGCAGAAGCGGTGCTTGACCCCCGGATCGCCTTCATGCTGTCCGATATTTTATCGGACAACTCCGCCCGTACTCCAGCTTTTGGTGCAACTTCTGACTTAAATCTTCCCAGGGTGGCTGTCAAAACCGGCACCACCAATAATCTGCGCGACAACTGGACCATCGGCTATACCCCCCGCAGGTTAGTCGCCGTGTGGGTAGGCAACAACGATAATTCGCCCATGAGTTATGTGGCCTCCGGAATCACCGGGGCTTCCCCCATTTGGCGCCGGATTATGGATCAGGTGCTCCAAACCACTCCCGCCCCGGGATTTGCCCCCCCCGCCAATCTAGTTAAAGTGAATATTTGCACCATTACCGGGGAGCTAGCCTGCCCGGGATGCCCCGCCCGCGAGGAATATTTTTTGCCTGATACCCAGCCCAAACAGGCCTGCTCAAAAGAGTTGATTAAAAGGTACTTGGAAGAAAAGACCAAGCGCGACCAACAAGAACGCGATAAAATTCTCCAAGGAGCTAGTACGCCATGAAATCCAACTTTCGCAATACCTTAATCTTAATCATAGTGCTGTCGGCCCTGATCGCCGCTATCTTGGCCCTGAGGTTTCTGCTAGCCAAATAGTTTTAACTAGATTAATGCCTAACTGTTGAATCTGAGGCGAATTTGGCTGGGAACTTAAGATCACCATCACAAAAGGTTTACTAGCCATGACAATCCCCGAGTCGGCCCAGGATTCCTGCGTAGCGCTCATCTGGTGAATTACTTGTACCCCGGGGGGAACTGCGGCTAAAATGCCACCTTCCGAGCTACTGCCACCTAAGGGCCCCAGTAGTTTGGCTTCATACAGACCTTTCCACAGCATAGCCGCATCGTAAGCGGTAGTAGTGTTTTGGCTAGGATCAGTGTGCTGCATCCTTAAATCCGCGGCTGTTTTATTTACCAGCTGCAAAATCTTAGTTACCGCAGGAGCCCGGAATACCCTATCAGCACCTAGACCATAACCCACCTTATCCGGCAGCCGATATACGTAAATTCCGTACTCCCCTGAAGCAGGCGCCAGCTGAGTCTGCAGTTGGACCAAAACGCGCTGACCTACAGGGCTAGGCGAAGGAGGGTTGACAGTATAAGTGATTTTGACCTGTCCCCACGTTTGGGCGGGTGGTGCGGCTGGAGCCAATCGGGTTCGTCCCCAGACCCAGGCTCCCGTGCTCACCAGGCCCGTGAGCAGAAAACCCCAGGCGATTAGTTTCCGGTTAACTATGGGTTTTTTAAGATTTAAAGGACGAACGAAGTCGGGCATGGCTTAATACTATACCGTCTATAACTCCCTCTTGCATCTCCCTCTTAATCTAAGAGGGAGAACTCAACATCTTTTTAATTTCTTCTACTACATTTCCAATCTCATTGAAAACTCTTTCATTGCTAAATTTCAAAAAAATTATATTAAAGGCTTCTAAATACTTAAATCTATAGCGATCATACGTCTTATTATCAGATCGACTATGAATTGCTCCTTCGACTTCTATGCCCAGTCTTTTTTCCGGACAATAAAAATCAATTACGTATCCTTCCACACTATATTGACGAAAGAACTTAAGTCCCAATTTTTTGTTCCTTAACCTCTCCCACAAAATCTTTTCGGCTTGAGTTGCTTTATTTCTTAAACTTTGTCTTCTGGACTTTAATAGATTGATATTGAAAACTAATTTTCGCCTCATCAAGGCTAGTATAACTGCTTGTGAGAGAGAGGATTACTTTGCCGCAATCATACTTATTTCGATCTTTGCGAATGAGATTCCTGCCTCCCCAAGAATTGCTTGAGAATGCGGACTAGTCCCTGGATAAGGAGCATTGGCCGTTTCAATCTTTGTTTTCATGGCTCGATTATACTACCTGAGTATATTAACAACTTGTGGTCCCCCTCTTAATTTAAGAGGGGGTGACGGGGGAGTTATTCAACTTGATTCGGCGGCTTCTGGCCAGCTAGAGCAGCGGCCAAGTTAGTAACAGCAATTTTAGTCATGTCTCGCCGGGCAGTAGCCGTGGCTGAGGCGATATGGGGAGTGAGAATTACATTTTCCATTTGTAATAGTTCTGGTTGAGCATAGGGCTCATTCTCCAGTACATCAGCAGCGTATCCGGCCAACCATCCAGCCCGCAGTGCCTCAGCCACCTCTGCCTCGTCCACGATTGGTCCCCGAGCCGTGTTGACCAGATATGCCTTTTTTTTAAACAGGGGCAAATTCTGGCCATTAATTAAATGGGTAGTTTCGGTCGTTAAAGGGACATGCAAAGTCACATAGTCACTTTGAGCCAAAACTTCTTCTAGCTTTAATGAGCCAGTTCTAGAAAAACTAATCACTTTCATCTCAAACCCTGCGGCTCTTTTGGCAACCATAGTGCCGATGCGGCCCATACCTACAATGCCTAGAGTTTTACCTTTCAGGTCCTGGCCTATAAATATATCCGGTTCCCAACCGTGGTAGGCGGCGTTTCTCATAAACTGACTGGCCTCACCTAGGCGGCGCGACAGGGCCAGCATCAGGGTCCAAGCCATCTCGGCCACACTTTCATTGACGGCGTCAGAAGGGGTGTTAGTAACCGCAATATTTCTAGCCTTACAAGCAGCCACATCAATATTGTCAAAACCCACCGCGTAATTGGCAATCACTTTTAAATTCTTGCCTTTTACCAAGACTGGCTCAGTAATTTTGTCGGTCAGTAAACACAATAGTCCAGCGTAACTTTCGTCTAGTTCCTCCAGTTTGCCAAATTTTACCTCATGCCCCGCATCCACCAGAGGCTTTACTTCCTCATCCCAAAAGGGAACTTTTTTAGTCACAAAAATCTTCATATTCCTTTTACTGTAACAGCTGCAGCTTTTTGCAGCCACTGCTGCATTTGGTCCGGATGTAATAGCCCAGCCTGAGGACCGATAAAGCCCAATTTAGCAGCACTATTAACTGTGCCCCATTTCAAGCATTCTTCCAAAGTTTTCCCTTGAATATGCGCGGCTAAAAATCCCGAGCCAAAAGCGTCTCCCGCTCCAGTCCGTTCCACGACAGGGGCCTCGACAATGGGCATGTATACATATTTTTGCCCATCACTGGCATAAGTGCCTCCCGGACCATCAGTAATCACCGCTATCTTTGCTCCCAATCCCCGTAATCCATTGAGAAGTTTTTTGATGTCATCCACCGGCAAGTCTAGTAGCTTGGCGGATTCTTCCCGGTTCAGAAATAGCACTTCAGTCTGGGCCAAGGCAAACATCATCGCCTCTTTGCCAGCTTTGAGTTGTCTGGTGCCAGGATTAAAGGCAATTTTGGCCTGGTGGACCGTTGCCCAATCTACAGCTTGATGATAAAAGGATTCAAAATTGGCTCCGGCAGTGGTTAAATAAATCCAATCAGACTCTAAATTAGCGTCAGTTGGGAATTCATTGGTGGATGGGGGATAATACGACAGGATGGTGCGCTCCCCTTGATAATTAATCACTACTCCAAAACCAAATTTTCCCGAATCGATCTTGACATATTGGGTATCTACTCCTTCGCTTTTCAGAATCTCTAAAGCCTGTCTGTCAGTCCACTCCCCACCCATAGTTCCTATCATGGCCACTTTTAGGCCCAAGCGGGACAAACCCACGGCAATATTGCCAGTATTGCCCCCTACCGCAAAAGTCATTCCCCGCACGGCAATCTTGTCGCCAAATCCCAACTGAATCAGACATTTTTCTTTGTCGATATTACACACTTCAATTACCTCATCATCGGGCAAATTCACAAACACGTCCATCCGCGCCGGGCCTAAACTCAGCATGTCATATTTCATTATTTTCTACCTCCATTGTATACTGGCCAACACTGGCCAAACTATTGCATTTGGCCCGATGTAAAAGTACCTGCTGGGCCAGTGAAACGTTCTCGTCTTTGCCAGCCCAAACTTGCATAGCCGGCCCCTCCAAAGCTCTTTCAAAAGAAAAGCTCCGCCGCCAAGGAGTCCCGGCCCCCAGTTTGGCAATTTCATTTAACCTTTGGGTAGCCAAAATAGCTTCTTGTCCCCCAGACAGAAATACAATTCCCGGAAGTTTAGCAGCTACTATCTCTTGCATTACCCCTACTGTTTTTTCAGCCACCTGTGACAGGGACGGTTGACTAGGACAGTTTTTGCCCGCCACAATCATGTTGGGTTTGTATAACATGGCCGATAAGTCTACCTCCTGCTCGAGAAGCGCAGCAAACACCTTTTTTCCCACAAGCCTAGTTACATCCGCGCACCGATCCGAAGTATGGTCACCCTCCATTAATATTTCAGGTTCAACTATGGGAACCAAGCCTGCCTCTTGAGACAACCTAGCAAAGCTGGCCAAAGCTGCGGCATTACTGTCAATATTTTGGGCGGTAGGGGTTTGAGAAGTAATGGTTAAAACAGCCCGCCATTTAGTAAACTTGGCCCCTTGGTATTGATACATTTCTAGCCTTTGGGGCAAGTCTGTCAATCCTTGGGTAATTTTTTCTATTGACCCCGGCTGCATTTCTGCAGTTCCCTGATCTACCTTAACTCCAGGCAGAATATTTTGTTTGGTAAGTTCGGGGATCAGACTTAACGCTTCTTCATGCAAAATTACTCCCCCAATATATTGCCCTAATCCATCAGTTGCCAAAGTCATGGCTCGATACGCTAGTCTGGCTTCCAGCGTGTCTAAACTTAAGCCAATTTCTTGGGCCCGTTTGCCTAAAGTCTTGGGGCTAGCGTCCGCCGCAAACACTCCCCGACCACCGGCCACCAAATTCCTAGCTACCTGCGATAGCTGATCATCCATACTTTCAGTCTACCTTAGAATTCTCTAAACTAGTAGTCTTCTTCGATGTGTTTAAGAGCTCGTTCAAACGGCTCAGGAGTAATATTCCAATGTCCAACAAAAGGATTGTCTAGATCTTCAATCAGTTGATAAACCATGGCCAAAATAAATCCCAGTGCCCCAACTGTAAAGAATCCATAATAAGGATTAGAAAATGGCATAACAATAAAGGTGATAAGGGCAACGAGGGAGGCAGAGTAAATAAATATCTTTAACAGAACTGGTAATCTTTCTAGACTCTGGTTTATCCTTAAAGTACGTATCTCCGACAGGTGCCCATAGTGGGCCACGATGTGACCAAATATGATCTGGTCATGATCGTCGTCAAATTTTATGTCTTGAATCACCTGAAAAATTTTCCTGAATACTATCCCCGTCTTGCTGTTGCGCTCTCCCAAGGCAAGTTTACCGAACTTTCCTTCAATAACTTGGGAGGCATAGTCTTTAATTACCCGCTTCATTCTCTGAGTTAGTTTGTTGTCCTTGAAATATAAAGTTAATCTAAATAACCTCTCTAACCCCTGACCCTCCTGATTAACCAATTCGAGAGTTTTGCTAAACTGGTTCCACACTTCAAAGATCACGAAGGCAGCCATAATTCCATACAGTGTCCCAAAGACAGTGGCGAAAGTGCCAATTCCCCCCACATCGGAGAGGTAAAGGTCTGTCCTCAGGAAGATCCTTGCTAAATAATAGAAAAGGATTGAGATCAAAGAAAAAAACAGTGATTTTATTGCCACCTTAGTCATTCTCCCTCGTTTAGGGGTAAGTTTAACATATGTAACGGCAAGTTCTATTCTCCCAGTAGGTAGTACAAGGCCAAAACTACTGAAACTACTCCCACCACCATTTGCAGGGTCACGCCATACATCGACCACTTGAGAAGCGGGGCCATTTGTCCCGGGAGCATGTGAGCCAGTCCGCCCAAAAGTAGTAGGGCCCAGCCGACTGTCGCCCACAGTTCTCCTTTGGGTCGCGGTAGCGGCATAGTCATAGTTTCAGATTTAGTTGATTTTTTAGTAGCCATCACCACTCACCTCCTTCTGTACTCCATAATACAATGGATCCATGCTAATCGCCAACCTCAACCCTTTCTTGCTAAAACACGTTTAACAGCCGCTATTATCGCCGGGGTATCCATGTGGTATTTGGCCAATAGCTCCTCTGGCTGGCCGGATTCGCCAAAGTGATCTGGCATACCTATAAATTCTATAGGAGTAGGTAAATTAGCAGCCAATAGTTCGGCTACCGCCCCGCCTAATCCTCCATGAATTTGGTGTTCCTCCACTGTGACTATGGCGCCACAATCTCGAGCCACTTTTAAAAGGGTGGGTTTGTCCAGCGGTTTTAAAGTAGGACAGTTTATCACTCTAACTTTCACTCCTTCATCGTTTAGATGGTTAGCTGCCACTAGTGATTGATACACCAGTGGTCCACAGGCGATAATCACCGCATCGTGGCCGTAATCGGCAAACACTTCGGCTTTGCCAATTTTAAACAGTGTTTCCAAAGTGGTGATCACCGGAGTCTTTTCCCGGGCCAAGCGCAAATATACCGGGTGGTCAGTTTTGGCAGCGGCAACTGTGGCCTTTCTGGCTTCTATGGCATCACACGGAAAAATGACGGTGATATTGGGCATCACCCGCATAGTGGCCAGGTCCTCTAAAGCTTGATGGGTCGCCCCGTCTGGTCCTACCGTCAGCCCCCCGTGGGCCCCGGCAATCTTAACCGGTAAATCATTTAAAGCAATCGTGGTTCTAATTTGTTCCCAATTCCTCCCTGGAGAAAAAGCGGCGTATGAGCTAATAAAGGGAATTTTGCCGTAATTGGCCATACCGGCGGCTAAGGTAGCCAAGTTCTGCTCGGCTACACCCACCTCCACAAATCGATCTGGAAACTTTTTTTTGAATAGATCTGATTTGGTGGATTCTGTTAAATCCGCACACAACACTACCACCCGCTCGTCTGCCTCCCCCGCCTCCACTAACCCCTCTCCATATCCCTGCCGCGTCGGCAATTTCTCCACATCTTTATCAAATAGTTTAGGGTTTAGTTTACTCATGTTCACTGATGATTCGGCCGGCTAAGGTGCGCAGTTGAGCTAAAGCTTCTATGGCTTCTCCTACATTCGGCGGTTTACCATGCCACTCAGGGAGATTTTCCATAAATTCCACCCCACGGCCGGGAATAGTGTGGGCAATAATTACGGTGGGTCGATCATGAATGGCCTTGGCTTGGTCAACTGCATCTATAATTTTCCGCATATTATGACCATCAATCTCTAAAACATGCCAATTAAAAGCTTTGTATTTTTCTACCAGTGGTTCCAAAGGCATGATGTCTTCCGTAAAGCCGTCAATTTGAATGCCGTTGCGATCCACTAGTGCGGTCAAGTTGGTCAGCTTATTCTTTCCGGCAAACATCACTGCCTCCCAATGATTTCCTGCTTCATGTTCCCCGTCAGAGCAAAAACAATACACCCGAAATTTTTGCTCATCTATTCGAGCGGCATAAGCATAGCCACTGGCCTGGGCCAACCCCGATCCCAACGGACCGGAAGTAGTTTCCACACCCGGCAGGCGCAGTCTTTCGGGATGACCCTGTAACCTGGTGCCTAGCTTACGCAAAGTCAATAACTCCTCAACTGGAAAATAGCCGGCGTGGGCCATGGCGGCATAGCGCACCGGGCAAATATGGCCATTAGATAAAATTAATCTATCCCTCTGCGGCCAAAACGGATCAGCTGGCTTATGATTTAAGATATGGAAATAAAAGGCGGTAAATACGTCTGCCATTCCCAGTGGTCCTGCCGAATGCCCCGATCCAGCGGCCAGCAGCATTTTGATAATGTCTTGGCGAATCGCATTCGCCTTTAACTCTAAATTTTTTACTTGGTCGTCGGTCAAACTCATACTTCAAAGGCTTTTTCAGCGGAATGAAACACATGGGGTTCATGGGACAACATATATTCAAACATTTCCAGAGACTTAATCACCTCGGCCGGACTAGTCGCCACTCGATATAC
>OBEQ012008410.1_pt1 | contig 12839 bp, 9 predicted proteins | sample 1670901 | NCBI WGS metagenome assembly OBEQ01 (sample SAMEA104232315, study PRJEB22302) | groundwater metagenome | biome: forest; feature: aquifer; material: groundwater | place: USA | collected 2011-08-07 | depth 5.4 m
AGCCGGCCGCGACGTCGCCCAGCCGGTGCGCGTGCGCCTCGTGCTTGTAGGCGATGTGCTCGGCGATGCGGTAGAACTCGGCCACCGTCTGCTGTGCGCGCGGCTCGCCCACGCGCCTGCGCAGCGCGGCCAGGCCGGACAGCTCGCCCTCGAGCACCAGCACATGCTTGCGCTCGCGCCCCTCCCAGCCGCTGCTGGGCGCCGGGTGGATGGCGACCCCGGCGGGCGGCGTGGCCGAGTCGGCGCTGCGCTTGCCCGCGGGCGTGATCGAGGCCTCGGGCGCGAGCGGCGGCGTGCCCTGCGGCGGGGTGCGCCGGGGCGTGCTGCTCATCGACACCGCGGGCGGCGGCGTGGCCGAGACCGGCGCGGGCGGCGTGACCGCCACCGCGACGCCACCCTGGGGCAGCGAGCTGAGCGCGATGGGCACGCCGAAGACGGGCGTGCCGGGCGGGATGGTGCCGCCGGGCGCGCGCGGGGGCCGCTCGCGCGTGACGATGGTGGCGACGAACTGCGCCAGCGTGCCCGAGTCGAACAGCTCGTCGGTCTCGCGCGCCCAGCGCTGCTGGAAGCGGCCGAGCGCATTCTGCAGGTCGCGCGCGGTGGCGAAGCGCGCGTCGCGGTCGGCCGCCAGCGCCTTGAGGATGATGTCCTCGAGGAGCGGGGGCAGCTCGGGGTCGTGCTCGCGCGGGGGCGGGATCTTGCCGCTCTTGACCGTCTCGAGCACCTCCTTGCCCTTGCCGGTGAACAGCGGGCGCGCGCACGACAGCTCGTAGAGCACGATGCCGGCGGAGAACACGTCGGAGCGGTGGTCGACCGGCTCGCCGCGCGCCTGCTCGGGCGACATGTACGCGAACTTGCCCTTGACCACGCCTTCTTCCTCGTGGACGTCACGGGCGCGCGCGATGCCGAAGTCGACGATCTTCACCCCGCCGTCCCACGAGATGATGATGTTCTGGGGCGAGATGTCACGGTGCACGATGCCGAGCGGCTCGCCGTACTCGTCGACCTTGCGGTGGGCGTAGTCGAGCCCCTTGGCCACCTGCTGCACGATGTAGGCGCACAGGCCGTAGGGCACCCGCTTGCCCAGCTTGGCCGCCTCCTGCAGCAGGCGCAGCAGGTCGAGGCCCTCGACGTGCTCCATGGCCAGGAAGTAGGTCTGGCCGACGTGGCCGAAATCGAACACCTGCACGATGTTGGGGTGGTTCAGGCCGAGCGCGATCTTGGCCTCGTCGACGAACATGGTGACGAAGTGCTTGGAGCGCGCGAACGCGGGATGGATCTTCTTGATGACGAGCTGCTTGGCCAGCCCCTGGGCCACCGAGGAGCGCGCCAGGAAGACCTCGGCCATGCCGCCCGTGCCCAGCAAGCGGACCAGCTGGTATTTCCCGAATTGCTCCAACGCGTCGAAATCTTATCAGATTTCGCGTCGTCTGCGAGCCGGTCCGAGGGCCACGTGGCCCAGCGTCACGAGCAGCATGAGCGCGAAGCAGGAGAACCACAGGGCGCGTCCGCCCGGGCCGCGCATGAACACGCCGCCCACCAGGGGGCCGAGGAAGGACGCGATGCCCCAGGACATGTTGGACACACCCTGGTAACGGCCCCGCAGCGCCGTGGGCGCCAGCTCGGAGACCACCGCCGAGGTGGTGGGCAGGTTGGCGATCTCGCCCAGGGTCCACACCGCGATGGCCACCGCGTACCCGGCGTACGACCCGACCAGGCCGTACATGCCGAAGCCGATGCCCAGGAGCAGACACGAGATGGCCAGCACGCGCGTACGCGATCGGTGCGCGACCGTGCGCGTGATCGACGGCTGCAGGAAGACGATCATCACGCCGTTGATGGACACCAGCAGGCCGTACCCGGTGGCGGAGATGCCGTGGCGCGCCATGTCGATGGGCAGGGCGACGTTGTTCTGCCACATGACCAGCCCGACCCCGAGCGTCAGGGTCACGAAGAACATGAAGGTGCCGTCGCCGAGCACTGAGCACAGGCCGGGGCCGTCGCCGCGCTGCGCCGCTTCCGCCGCCTCCGCCGGGCGCGTCTCGGGCACCCGCGCCAGGACGATCAATCCGAACACGAAGGTCGTGGTGGCATCGACCACGAACAGGGCCAGGTAGCTGGTGTGCAGGACCAGCCCGGCCAGCGCGGGCGCGATGGCGTAGCCCAGGTTGATGACCCAGTACAGGTAGCCGAAGGCGCGCTGCCGGTCGGCGGGCGGCACCACGTCGGTGATCATCGCCGCCACCGCCGGGCGGTACATCTCGGCCACCCAGCCCATGACGAAGGTGGCCACGCCCAGCGCAGGCAGCGACGAGACCAGGCCGATGGCCAGCATGGTGACCGAGCCGCCGAAGAGCGACAGCAGCATGGTGGCGCGCCGGCCCAGGCGGTCGGTGAGCGTGCCGCCGACCAGGCTGGCGAGGATGGTCCCGCCCCCGTAGAGCGACACCACGATGCCGGCGGCGGCCTCCGACTCGTGGCGCTGCTTGGTGATGTAGAGGGCCAGGAACGGCACCACGAAGCCGCCGATCCTGTTGACCAGCGTGCCCAGCCAGATGGTCCAGTACGTGGGCGGAAGGCTGCGGTAGATGCGGCGGATGGCAGACAGCGGCACGGAGGCGCTGATGCTACTCAATCATCGTCGCGGCCGTCGTGCGAAATGTCGCTCAGGAGCCGCGTCCGACCCGCGTCCCCGTTGCTTCGGCGTCGCTGGCGCCCACCATGTCGAGGAGCTGGCTGACCCGGATGGGCTTGCTCAGATGCCCGGCCACGCCCAGATCTTCGGCTTCCTGCTTGATGTTGGGCGCCGCCGAGACGATGACGATGGGGATCTGGGCCAGCGCCGCGTCCTTCTGCATCTCGAGCACCAGCCTGCGCCCATCCATGGTCGGCATGCGCAGGTCGAGGAGGATCATCGCGGGCGGCTCGTTCGCCGAGCGCAGGTAGTCGAGCGCCTCCTGGCCATTGCCGGCCTCGGCGACATCGTAGCCGCGGTGCTGGAGCAGGTCGCGCAGCGCCTCGCGCGCGTCGCGTTCGTCATCGACGATGAGGAGCCTGGCGCGAGCGGGCGGGGCCGGCCGGGTCACCTCGAGCACGGAGCCCGCCAGGGGCAAGGTGAAGGTGAAGGTGGTGCCCACGTCGAGCTGGCTGGTCACCGAGATGGTGCCGCCGTGCGCCTCGACCAGGCTCTTGGCGATGTACAGGCCCAGGCCACGGCCCATCTTGGTGTTCTCGCGCGCCTGCCAGTAGCGCTCGAACACGCGCGGCACCAGCTCGGGCGCGATGCCGCTGCCGCTGTCGCGCACCGAGAAGCTGACCGTGCCGTCCTGGGCCTCGGCGCGCAGCACGATGTGCCCGCCTGCGCGCGTGAACTTGACCGCGTTGCCGACCAGGTTGGCGAAGATCTGCAGCACGCGCTCGCGATCGCAGCGCAGGCGCAGGCGCGCTTCGCCAGGGCGCTCGCGGGTCAGGGTGATGCCCTTGTCGGCGGAGAGCGGCTGCAGGGTGGCGAGCGCGTCGGTGAGCAGGTCGTCGACGTCGTGCTCGCGTGGCTCGATGGCCAGATGCCCGGCCTCGATGGTGGAGAGATCCAGGAGGTCGCCGACCATGCGCTCCATGCGCTCGGCGGCGCGCTGGATGGCGTCGACCTGCTTGTGGCCCTTGCCGGTCTCCTTGACCATGGGCATGAGCGCCGAGGCGCACAGCATGATCGAGTTGAGCGGATTGTTGAGATCGTGCGAGACCATCGACAGCAGATCGTCGCGCGCGGACACCGCCTGCTGGGCCAGCAGGTACAGGCGCGCGTTGTCGATGGCCATGGCGGCGCGCCCGGCCAGATCTTGCACGAAGCCCAGGTCGTCGCTGCTGAAGCGCCGGCCCGACTCGGCCATGATCAGCGACAGCACGCCCAGGGTCTGGCCGCGCGCGCTGAGGGGCACGAACATGAGCGAGCGCGCGCCGCACGCCCGTACCAGCGCCTCGCAGCCGATGCCGCGCGCCGTCGCCCCGGCCAGGCTGGCCGCGCTGGTCTCGACCACCAGCAGCGGCTCGCCCGTGCGCAGCACCTGCGCCTGCGGCGAGTTGCCCTCGACGGGCGGGACCAGGTTCCTGGCCGCGTCGCGCAGGCCGTTCTTGCGCGCGTCGGCGAAGGCGACCTCGACCCGGCGCAGGCGACTGCCGTCGTCGCCGAGATCGATGAAGGCGAGATCGGCGAGCAGCGGCACGGCCAGACGCACCAGCTCGGCCAGCCTGGTCTCGGAGTCGAAGGACGAGGTCAGGAGCTGGCTGGCGGTGGCGAGGAAGCGCAGGCGCGCCTCCGAGCGCTTGAGCGCGGTGATGTCGATGATGGCGGTGCGACAGCCACGCGCCTTGCCCGAGGACTCGCGCGTGGTCGTGCTGATGAGCTGCACCGTGATCGGACCCACCTCCTTGAGGGAGAGGCGCAGCTCCTGCGTGCGCGTCACATGGTCGGCGAGACACTGGCGCAGGTGCTCGCGCAACGCCGGGCGATCCTCGGCCGCGACCAGCGTGGCCAGGGGACGGTCGATGAAGGCCAGGCGGTGCAGGCGGAAGAGCGCGCTCGCGGTCAGGTTGGCCTCGACGATGCGACCCTCGGCGTCGAGGCTGCAGTAGGCGACGGGCGCGAAGTCGTACAGATCCGAGTAGCGGCCGCGCGATTCTTCCAGCGCCGCCTGCGACTCGCGCAGCTCGCGGTTCTGCATCTCCAGCTCGATCTGGTGCACCTGCAGGTCGTGGACGACACGCGCCGGATCGCGATTGGACTCATCGAGCCGGAGATCGCTGTGCAGCGCACGCAACGACTCGACGAGCTCTTCCCGAGTCATGCTCTCGAGACTTCGTGCCATGACCATCCTTCAGGCTGTCGGACGCTCACCCTCTTCGAAGGCGAGTAGAACCAGCATTGTCTCACCGCCGAGTGGAGGAATTCTACTGCCACTCACGCGAATCGCCCGCTCGCCCGCACCCGGAATCTTCGCCTGCACCACGTGGTCGCGGAATGGATCGCCAGTTGCCAGCGTGGCATCGATGGCGTCGGACAGCTTCTCATCGGCGCCGTCGATCGCGGTCACTTGCGGCAACACGTTGCCGATGGTCGCTTCGGCCACGACCTTGAAGGTGCGCAGGAAGACGGGATTGACCCAGAGCACGCGCCGCTTGCGATTGATGATCATGAGTGGGTGCGAGATGACTGCCAGTACATTGGCGGCATAGTCTGTGACCGTGCGGTCGACGTCGACGGCGCGCTTCCTCGCGTCGTCGTCGATGAGGACGATCACCGCGCCCTTGATCGAGTGATCGAGAGTCTTGTAGGGCGTGACGTGCAGCGCGTACCAGCGGTGGTCGGCGCACAGCACCGTCTCGGCCACCGGTGCCAGGGTCTGGATGACCTGAGCGGCCAGATCCTCGAGCCGCCGGCCGATGACGAACGCGTTCAGCTGCCCGACCGAGCGGCCCACGTCGCCCTCGACCAGGTTGAGCAGGCGCTCGGCCACATGGGTGAAGCGACGGATGCGCAGATCCATGCCCACGATGACCACCGCGCTGCCCACACTGGTGAGCACGTTGTACAGGTCGTCGTTGCTCTGTTGCAGCTCGCTCATCCGACTCTGCAGCTCGTCGTTGACCGTGGTCAGCTCCTCGTTGGCGCTCTGCAGCTCTTCCTTGGAGGTCTCGAGCTCCTCGTTGGTGCTCTGTAGCTCCTCGTTGGAAGACTGCAACTCCTCGTTGGAGGACTTGAGCTCCTCGTTGGCGCTCTCCAGCTCCTCGATGGTGCTCTGCAGGTACTCCTTGGTCCCCAGCAGCTCGTGCTCGAGCTCCTGGGTGCGCTGGCGCTCGGCATCGGTGGCGGTGCGCGTGTCGTCGGCGGCGGCCAGATCGCGTGGCGCGGCCGGCTCGTGGAACAGCACCAGCAGCGACCGGCTCTTGCTGTCGGGATCGACGATGGGCACGGCCTCGAGCTTGAACGCGCGCACCTGGCCGTCGTCGGTCAGCTTGGACTCGATGGTGACGCGCTGGTTGGTGGTCTTGGCCTCGTGGATCACACGGCGCAGGTCGACGTGCAGCTCGGGCCGGGCCAGGCGCAGGAGGTGGAAGCTGGGCGTGCCCGGGGTCGGCTCGAGGTACGCGCCGGTGCGGCCGCGCAGGTGCACGACCTCGAGGTCGTCGTTGATGACCACGCCGGCCGGGCCGTAGAGCTCGAGGATCTTGCGATCGGCGAGCGCGGACAGGTTGGTGACCGGGCGCTGCGACAGGCGTGGCGCCGCGGTCTGCACGCTCTCGTGGGCCTGCACACCGAAACCGATGTCGATCGAGGTGGCGGCGGCGACGTTCTTGCGCAGGTAGAGCTTGTTCTTGCGGTCGATGAGCGAGAACAGCTCGGAGGCGTCGCCCACGGTCTCGGAGGTGCCCAGCATGAGGAAGCCGCCCGGGTTGAGCGCGTAGTGCAGGATGCGCAGCACCTTGCGCTGCATGGGCGGCTGCAGGTAGATGAGCAGGTTGCGACAGCTGACCAGGTCGAGGCGCGAGAAGGGCGCGTCCTTGGCCACGTTCTGCACCGAGAACACCACCATGTCGCGGATGCGACGAGCGATCTGGTAGTCGTTTTCGCGCTTGCTGAAGAAGCGGTGCAGGCGCTCGGGCGAGACGTCGAGCGCGATGTTGTGCGGGAAGACGCCGCGGCGCGCGTGCTGGATGGCGACCTCGTCGATGTCGGTGCCGAAGATCTGGATGCGAAAGTCCTGCGCGCGGTCGTCGAGGTACTCGAGCACGGCCATGGCGAAGGAGTAGGCCTCCTCGCCGGTGGAGCAGGCGGGCACCCAGACCCGGATGGTCGAGCCGATCTGCTTGTGCTCGAGCAGCCGGGGCAGGAGCTTGGTCTTGATGGCGTCGAAGGCCTCGTGATCGCGGAAGAACGCGGTCACGCCGATGAGCATGTCCTTGTACAGCAGGCGCAGCTCCTCGGCGTTGCTCTGCACGAAGCGGATGTACTCGGGCAGCCTGGCGATCTTGTGCAGCGCCATGCGCCGCTCGATGCGTCGGTCGATGGTGCTGGTCTTGTAGTAGGTGAGGTCGTGGCCGAAGGCGGTGCGCATCAGCACCAGCAGCTTGCCGATGTTCTCCTGCGTCTGCGGCGCGGGCGTGCGCACACGCGCCAGGTAGGGGTGCTTGCTGATGCTCATCAGCTCCTCGGCGATGAGCTCGGGCGTCAGGCTGAAGTCGGCGAAGCCGCTCTCGATGGCGTGGCGCGGCATGCCGTCGTAGCGCGCCGAGGTCGGCTCCTGCGCAAAGGTGATGCCGCCCGCCTCCTTGACCGCCTTGAGGCCGAAGGTGCCGTCGGTGCCCGTGCCCGAGAGCACCACGCCGATGGCGCGCGAGCCCTGGTCCTCGGCGAGCGAGCGCAGGAAGTAGTCGATGGGCAGGCGCGCGCCGTGGCTGTGCGAGCCGAGCGGCATGAGGTGCAGCACGCCATTCAGGATGGCGAGGTCGGCGTTGGGCGGGATGACGTAGATGTGCCCGGGCGCCACCTTCATGCCGTCCTCGGCGGTGACGGCGTCGAGGTTGCTCGAGCGCATGAGCAGCGTGGGCAGCAGGCTCTCGTGCATGGGTGCGAGGTGCTGCACGATCACCAGCGCCATGCCTTCGAGCGAGAGCCGGCGCAGGAGGGCGTTGAGCGCGTCGAGGCCGCCCGCGGACGCGCCCACGCCGACGATGAAGAAGCGGGCCGCGTCGTCGTCCTCGTTCTGGTTGTCCGGGGCGGAGGGGGCAGCTTCGGAGGGGGCGGCGTCGGCGGGGGCGGCGTCGGCGGGGGCGGCGTCGGCTTCGGGAGGCTCGGCGGCGGGGTCTGAGGGCTGCTCGGCCTGCTCGTCTACGTTCTCGTCAGACATCCTCGTCTCCGTGGGCGCGCCCGTGGTCCGGCTTGCGCGGACACTAGCACTTCCTCGACGCGGTTCGAGGCGTCAGCTGGCGTCGCGCTTCTTGCGCTGGTAGTGGCGGCGCACCTTGGCGCGGTTGCCGCAGTCGCGCATGCTGCACCAGCGTCGGCTGTGGTTCTTGCTCTCGTCGACGAACAGCCAGGTGCAGGTCTCTTGCGACGCGGCCTCGCAGACGCGCACACGGGTGTGGCGCTCCGAGGTGAGCAGCTCGATGGCGGAGCGGGCCACCGGCCAGAGCATCTGATCGAGCGCGTCCTCCTCGCAGGAGCACTCCAGCTCGTACGCGGTGGTTCCCGCCGAGGTGCGTGCGACCAGGCGCTGGCGCGCCGAGGTGCCGGCATGGAAGCCCGACAGGGTGGCGAGCGCGTCGGCGGGCGCGCGCTTGCCCCGGGCAGCGCTGGCAAACGCGGCGTAGACGGCAGCGCGCAGCTCGTGCGCGCGTTCGAGCACGCGCCCCACTTCGCCGGCGTGGCGCACGGCCACGCGCCGCAGACGGGCGAGGGTGGCGTCGTCGATGAGGCCAGCCTGGTGCGCCCACGACAGCAGCGACGGGTAGTCGGTCATGTGATCGACGAGCTGGCCGGCGGGCGCCAGGTAGCTCGACACCGTGTTGGCGAAGTCGAGGCACACCGCGCCGCCGACCAGCTCGAACACGTACTCGTCCGACCGTGCATCCACGTAACCACCAAAATAGTACTTGACCGGTTATCACGCAAGCCGTACAGATTGAACCATCAAAACTGCTTTTGCAGGTTAGGAGTCGATCATGCGCCAAACCCCGGTTTGTGACCCTTGCGAAGACACTCTCGAGCAAGCCGCCCGTCGCGAGGGCCGCGCCGCCCGCTCCGACCTGTGGCTGGCCCTGCTCCTCTTGACCGCGTGGAGCGTCCTCGTGGCCGCGGTCGCCGCGCAGTTCGGCGGTGGCGCATGAGCTGGCAGCCGACCGCTCTCGATGCGTCGCTGTCCTACTGGAGCGCGCCGCACCCGGGCTGGAAGCCCGAAAAAGGCGGCCCCGACGGCTGGCCGCAAGAGGTCCGTTCCGCCGCCGTCGACGTGGCGGGCGCACCCCTCGTCTTGATTGATCCGCTCGCGCCCGTCGCGCCCGAAGACGCGGCCTTCTGGACGTGGCTCAGCGCCCGCCGCTCGGCCCGCGCCGGCCTCGCGATCCTGCTGTCGAACCGCTACCACGGCCGCAGCGCTGCCGACATCCTCACGCGCTTCCCCGAGACGCCCGTCTACTCCGCCGCCAGCACCGACGGCCACGCGACCGTCCCCGTCACCCACGCCGTCTCCGACGGCGCCTCCGCCCCCGCCGGCATCGTCGCGGTGGCGATCGACGGCCTCGACGACGGCGAGCTCGCCTGGCACATCCCGTCCTCCCGCACCCTCTACTCTGCCGACGCCCTCCTCGGCACCCCCACTGGCGTCCGCCTCGCCCCCCGCTCCTGGTGCAAGGACTCCTCCACCTACGACCCCCTCTTCCTGCCCTCGATCCGCCGCCTCACTTCCCTCCCCATCGACCACCTCCTCGTCTCCCACGGCCCCTTCTCCCCAGGGGACGGTGTTGCCAAATTAACTTTCGCGGCGAAGTCTGCGGAATCACGAGCCACGTGAGGCGAGCACGGGATTCCGCGGGGTTGGCGCCGAAAGTTAAATTGGCAACACCGTCCCCAGGACGAAGCCGGAGGTGGGGCGGAGGGAGCGGAGGAGGCGGGGGGCGCAGTGGGTGAGGGCGTGAGCGCCGGCCTCGACGAGGACCCAGCGGCGGCCCAGGCGTTCGGCGACCGCGGCGGTGGTGCCGGAGCCGCCGAAGAAGTCGAGGATCCAGTCGTCGGGGAGAGAGAAGGCTTCGATCACCCGTTGCAGGAGGCGCTCGGGCTTCTTGCCGCGGCGGAAGGAGACGCCGCCCTCGCCCGCGACGCCGGTGACCGGGATCTCGTCGGCGGTCCACAGGTTGTCGAGATCGGCGACGCGGACCAGGCGGCCGGCTTCGAGGCGGGCGACGTCGCGCAGCCACAGGACCACGTTGTTGTTGAGGTAGAAGCGCGAGCGCGAGCCGGCGTGCTTGCCGCGTCGCTGGGTGAACTCGGCGCGGTAGAGGGTGTCGCGCAGGGGCATGCGCGCGAGCAGGGCCTGCTGGAAGGTCGATTCGGGCTGCTGGTTGGTCGTGCGCATGAGGCGATCGAAGCGATCCGACAGCACGCTGGCGTCGCTCGTCGCGGCGCGCAGCGTGGCCGCGGGGATTCGTTCGAGCGTGTAACCCGAGTGGACGTGGATGCGCACGCGTGCGCCTGCACCGTCGGAGAACTCGTCGACCAGGGTCGACTTGGCGGACGGCACGAGCGTGCGCGAATAGGTGGTCAGGGTCTTCTCGGGCAGCGGCTGCACGCGCTGCGGGCGCGGCCAGCCGGCGGGCGCGCCGCCCGCGGCGTAGACGAGCAGGTACTCGAGGTGATCCGGGACCAGGGTGTGGCCCTGGCCGAGCACGGTGCGGTCGGGCGCGCGCTGCCAGGCGATCTGGGCCACGCGCGCGTCGGCGCCCCAGGTCTCGTCGAGCAGCACGCGCAGGTGCGCCTGCTGCAGCTCGTTGACGTGCACGACCAGGAATCCGTTCGCGGCCAGGAGCACGCGCGCGGCGGCCAGGCGCTCCTCGAGCGCGGCCAGCCAGACCGACTCGTCGGCGCGGTCCTCGTAGTCCTCGAAGTCGTTGCCGGTGTTGAAGGGCGGGTCGATGTAGCACAGGCGGAAGCGGCCCGCGTGGGTGGGCGCGAGCGCGCGCAGCGCGTCCATGGCCTCGCCGTGGATGAGCAGATTGGCGTCGGTGAGCGGGCGCGGATTCTTGCCGTGGCGTGAGCTGGCGCGCAGGCGCGGCACCGCCGCGGCGCGCGCGCCGAAGCGCCAGCGTCCGCTGACCTCGTCGCGGATCACCGGATCGCCACGCCCGGGCCAGGTGAGGGTAGGGCGCGGCATGCGCGTCACGTCCGGCGCGCGATCAGGCGGCGCGTGGCGCTCGCACCGTCGTCGAGCTCGCGCAGCACCTCGACCACCCAGCCGGCGGGCAAGAGCGACGCCGGCTCGCCCGCCTGCAGACAGAACTCGGGCGCGAACGACGGCCGGTAGCGCTGCTCGGCCAGCGTGAAGGTCTCCCACGCCAGCGTGCCGCCCGGCGCCACCGCCGCCGCCGCGCGCGCGAACACCGCCGCGTCCCAGAACCTGGTCGCGAAGACCAGCGCGAACGCGGCCGCAGGCGGCGTCCAGGCCGAGAGATCGTGGTTCGCGACGGTCACGTGCAGCCCGCGCTGCGCCGCCGCCGTGGCCAGCCGCGTCAGCGCCACGTCAGAGATGTCGACCGCAGTCACGTCGGCGCCCGCGGCCGCGAGCGCCAGCGCGCTGCCCGACGGCCCCGAGGCCAGCTCGAGCACGCGTGCGCCCGGCGCGATGCGCGGGCGCAGCTCGGTCACGATCGGATGCGGCAGGAATCCCGGCGCCGCCGCCGCGAAACGCTGGTTCCATTTCTCGCGCTCGTTCACAGCGTCTCGTTCACAGCGTCTCGCTCACAGCGGCGCGATGGCCAGGTTGTCGAACCACAGGTCCGACTCCCAGTCGGAGAAGGCGAAGTACGCGTGCCCGTCGCCTTGCAGCGGCTGCGCGTCGTCGAGCGACAGGAAGGGCTTCTCCATGTCGTCGATGAACCAGTCGATGTGCCCGCCCTTGCGCACGATCTTCCAGTGGTACATCTTGCCCGGCACGACCTTCACGTCGGTGCGCTTGGCCACGTCGCTGCCGTGCTCGCTCAGCCGCGCAATCACCGACTGCGAGTTGCCCCAGCCGCCGAAGATGAACACATAGCCGGTCGACGTGTACTGGATCTTCTCGTTCGAAGGCGCGTGGTGCTCACCGTCGCCCCAGGCCTCGATCTTGATGTCGCCCGACGGTGACGTGGATTTCACATCCAGCTCGATGACCGCGTCGCGCGGCATCTTCTTGAGCAGCCACAGGGGATGGTTGTAGCCATTCGACACGTTCATCTGCCCGCCGGTGATGCGGTAGGCGTCGGGCGCCGTGGGCAGGTAGTCGCCGCCCACGGCGGCGCGCTCGAAGTCGTCCTTCCACGCCGTGGTGATGGGCGGGCGGGGCGTGTCCTTGCACGCGGCGAACGGCAGCGAAAGCAGCAACAGAACCAGGACCAGGACAAGCGGCTTCATCGCCGCGAAAACCTAACACGAGCCCGCCGTCTCACCAGCCCGCCGTCTCACGAGCCTGCCGTCTCACCAGCCCGCCGTCTCATGAGCCTGCCGTCTCACCAGCCCGCCGTCTCACCAGCCCAGCGTGGCCAGCTCCTCCGCATACCGGCGCAGCTCGTCGCCGTGCTCGAGCGCGTCCACCAGGGTGCGCGCGCTCGCCAGCGCCGCGACCGCGTCGGGCCGCGCCGCCGCCTCGATCGTCCCCAGCGCGGACAGGTGCGCCGACACCGCCGCAGCCGCGCCGCCCAGCGCGGCGAAGATCGCCTCGGGCAGCGCCAGCTCGCCCTCGACGCGGCGCCCGGCGAAGAGCGCCTCCTGCGACCAGGGCAGCCGCCCGGTCAGGCATTCGAACAGCACCACCGCCGCCGCCCACACGTCGGCCGCGGGCGTCGCGTCGCTGCCCCGGCGCTGCTCGGGCGCCATGTACGCCAGCGTGCCCACCGGCTCGCGCCCCGACGCGCGCCGATCCGCGCCCGCCAGGTGGGCGACGCCGAAATCGGTCAGCACCAGCTCGGTCTCGCCGCTGGCGCGCCGGAACAACAAGTTGGCCGGCTTGAGATCGCGGTGCACCACGCCGCGCGCGTGCGCCGCCGCCAGCGCCGAGCACAGCTCGACGTGTCGCTCGAGCGCCTCGAGCGGCGGC
>OBEQ011316196.1_pt1 | contig 12838 bp, 12 predicted proteins | sample 1670901 | NCBI WGS metagenome assembly OBEQ01 (sample SAMEA104232315, study PRJEB22302) | groundwater metagenome | biome: forest; feature: aquifer; material: groundwater | place: USA | collected 2011-08-07 | depth 5.4 m
AGCTCGGCGAGGGGTGGTACAGTTGGCATGCCGACATCGTGCTCTCCATGATGGGCGGGGTCGCGCACCTGGTCTTCTTCGGAGGCATGTGGCTGGACATCACCGGGCGATGGTTGCGCGTAAGCGTTCCCGCCTCCTCGCTGCTGGACATGTGCATCCGGCTCTCCGGCCTCCATCTGATGGTGCCGTTCCTTGACTACCTAGGCAACGTACGGCTGGGTTGGCCTCACGAGTTTCCCTACGCCAGACCGTCAATCCACTCACCATTCTTCACGACCGACCTCGTCATGACGACCGGTATTCTCGTGGGGTGGCTGATCGTCGCCATCACGCTCTTCCGGTGGTACCACGTGCGCCATCGCGTCGGGATCGGTCGGACTCTCGCACTACTGACCCTGAGCTTCCAGCCGATCTTCTGGCCGGTGTACCACCTATGGCCGGCCATGAATAGCGTCTATTACTGGCTGCTGAATCGCCCCCACGTCTGGGGAAGGGACTTTGGTGGATACGCGATGTACTTCCTGCTCTGTTCGCTGTTGGGGGTCTGGTATTTCAAGACGCGCCATCACCTCGCATGGTAATACCATGATGATTCCGTGGCATGATGATGCCGGACGGTCCAGGCTAAGTGATCGGGCCTGACGGATGACTCGCGCGCGCAGTCGAGGCGTCTTGCCGTCTCACCGGACCATGGCAGTTGTCGTCAGCCTGATGTGCATGAGTGCCGCCCCCCGACTTGGATTCTGCCAGTTGCGCACGCCGCCTCGTCCTGTTCGAACTCTGACCTATCGAGTTGGTCCCGTCGACCTTCCCAGGCGCCATCACCATGCGATGATTCATTCATCGGCGGAAGAGGTCTTCATACCCGGACACCCCAAGATTGAGATCACGTTAGATCAGGATGCGTGGTTGGTGGGTTTTGCGCCAGCGGTTGTGGATGTGCACGGCCGGTCCTTGCCTGGTTTGTTGCTCCACCATGCCATGCTGCTCAATCGCGGCCCAGGTGCGTATCGAGAAGACAAACCGGTCCTTCCGATGAGTGGGGCTGGAAGCGATATAGCTTCCTTCGAGCTACCGGAGGGCTATGGAATTCCAGTTCGGGCGAAGGACATCCTCGAGCTTCGTTGCATGTTCGATAATCCCTTTCCGATTGACTACACCGGCGTGCTCTTTCAGGTTGCCATCACGTTCCAGTATCGCCGTGCCGGAGTCCTAGATCCTCGCCCAAGCCGAGTGGTCTTGTTAGGCGTGGAAGAGGAAGACCAGCGTGTCGGCTACTGGGTTGCTCCGGGCTCGCACGCGCGCAGCCGACTCGTGCATTTTCCGTTCGCCGGAACGGTCATTCACATGGTGGCCCACCTGCATGCCTACGGCCAGTCACTCGTGCTCGAGGACGTCGCCCAACGGCGAACCATCTGGATCACGCGACCCACGCACGAAGTGGACGGCCAATTACATTCCATCCCGCAATGGACGTCTGCCGCAGGCTGGCATGTGAGCCCGGAAACGGTTTATCGCCTGACCGTCGAGTACGATAATCCCACCACAGAGCCAATTGACGCCATGGGAATTCTCGGGGCATTTGTGGTCCCGGACCCGCCCGACACCGCTCTTGCAGCATCCGAGAGCGCCGCGTTGAAATGATGCCCCGCCGTCAGGTCTATCAGGCAGGCAACGGTTGCGCTTACTCCTGGCATGACATGGCATCTTGGCGCTGCCTGCGCATCCCGAATAATCTGACGGGCGTCTTCGTTTGCCTGATCGCTCTGGGGCTTATGCGCAACGGGTTGGAGATCATGCTTGGAGTGGACTTCGATGGCCATTGGTTTTCGTGGGCGCCTGACATCCTGCTGTCGATGGCGGCCTATCCGCTCTTCTTGTGCTTTTACGGCGCAGGATGGGTGTGTGTGGGCGCGCGGTGCCTGAAGGCTCGAGTGGATCCGCAGGCCGTATTCGGGGTCGCGTTCTATCTCCAGTTTCTTCATCTCGTCATTCCGCTGATCGATTGGATCGGGAACGTGTGGCTCAAGATGCCACGCATCCTCTACCTGGCTCCGTACCGACCGCATCCCTTCTACACCACGATTATCGTCATGACGACGGGCATCATCGTGGCATGGCTGGTCACCGCACGGACATTCTGGGTCCTGCTGCGCACGTTGGGCCTCTCACGGTTGCGGACAGTGGCTGTGCTCTTGGTCGCGTTCAACGCGATTTTCTGGCCTGTCTACATTTTCTTTCCCACCTTCAATACCGTGTTTGAGTGGTTGACTGGGATGCGGAAAGCGTCAGGCACGTTTTACGGCTACGGCGTCTTCTTCGTGCTGGGGAGCCTTCCGGGGCTGTGGTATTGGCGCCGCATCCGCCATGCGTAGCGCGTTGATCCTGGTGGTTGGAACCCTACTTGGATTCGTGCATGGCTGCGATGTCGGCACGCCTACCGTGCGTGTGTCAGATGTGTCCTCCGTGCTCAGGGACCCGGTGCATTGGTTCTACTATCTCGCCACGCTGCACGATGCCCAAGGCCAGCGGTACTACTTCGGTGCCTGTTGCGGGCAGACGCATCAGTGCAGCGTCGTGATGCGGCAGCTCCTTCCGGATGGCTCAAGCCGGGTGATCATTGAGGAGCGCGTGCGACAACGTGTCCTCGAAACAACGAAGGGTAAACTCAAATTCACCTGGCAGAGCGAAATCCATCCAGACGCGAGTCTTACCTTGAGCCTTTCCGCTGAGGCGCACGTGTTCGAGTATCAGCGAGGAGTGCAGAGGCTTTCACTTCAGATGCGCAGTCTTGGGCACTCGCTGTGGTGGCACAACAAGCGCCGACCTTCTCCAGATGCCAAGTTGTTGGACAAGTATTACGGCGTAGATGATGTCAGCGCGTTCAGCGGTGTGGTCCGCGATCAAGCGATGGGTACGGTTCGTCTTCACGGGACGGGCGTGTATGAGATGATGTCCATCGACTCGCCGGACACCAACCGAGCTTGGCGTGGGCAGAACTGGTTCATCTTCACCAGTCCAGGTGTATTTGGCCTGGTGCTCGATTTCGACAACTATTTTGACGGGTTCCTCTGTCTCGGCTCACACGCGCAAGCGCTCAGGTTGCAGTCTGCCAGCTTCGACTTCGGCGAGCCTGATGCGCAAGGGTATCCTCGATCCGTGGAGGTGCATGTCCACACCGTTGATGGGATGTTGACGCTGACTGGCAAACGCTTCTATCGAGATTCGGTCTACCGTGTCCCCATCCTCATTGGGGATCGGGAGTTTCAGGATCTCCACTTTGATATCCAAGGAATCTTTACTAACGGACGCGGGCAGACCATCCCCGTGCGCAGCGGCTACGCGGTCGATCAGGTGTTGGTCCCCGTCAATCCCCACACGCTGCACGAAGCGTATCCGGTGCAGGTCCGATGAGCCCCATGGCGTGCCTTCCGCTGAGGCCATGCGAGCCCTCATAGGATATTTCAAGAGAAACCTCCCATCCGTGGAGGCGGTCAGGTGGCCCGCACCTGTGTTCGTGCTTGGCCCCGGGGTAATCGGATTGGGGCGCCATGCGCTTGAGATGATCGGGGGCAATCTCGGCACCTGCCGATGGAGCATCGCGTCGGTCCTGGATACCGTGCTCTACGCGTATGTGGTCGCCTACGTGCCGTTGGCGATGATCGTCTTCATGTGCCGCGCGCGCCCCGCACAGGTTCGCACAGGGATGGCGCTTGCGCTGATCATGACCGGGATCATCCACCTCATCGCGCCCCTCGGAAATATCCTGTTCCATTACCATGGACCTCGCTGGCCGGAAGTCCACAGGCTCTCATGGCTTCCGACCCATCTCTACTTCACGGTCGGCAGCGCAGCAGGATTCCTCTATGCGCTGAGCGAGGGGACCTACTGGGTGCGGCGAGTGTTCGGGCTATCGTGGCGGCGCGCCGCGCGACTCGTGATGGCGGCCGGAGGAATTCTCTTTGTCTACAGTTACCAACTTGCCGTGGCGTTTGCATTTGGTCCTTATCTGCGTCTCTTCTATCCTGCTCACACCTATCCGTATCTCATACGCGTCGAGCGCCAGACGATGTTCTACAACGGGTGGCTTGCACTTCTTCTTGGCTGGGCGTTCTGGTTCGTGTTGTCGCGGCTACCTCGTGCCCATCGTGTCGCCTTGCCGCTCCTGCCAATGATAGTCATCGGGATTGTCGCCGCCTGGTCCTTCTATGCCGCCTATCAGTAGTTCGAACGCCAGTGAACCGCCGACGTCGCTCACAATTATTATCCCCACCCTGAAGTGGGAGGGGCTACTGTGGGAAGCGTTGCGGGAGATCACGCGATATTGCCATATGCGCGGGTTTGACTATGAAATCATCGTGGTGGTGGATGGGGATTTCTCAACATCCCTGAAGTTGGAGTGCAGAGCGCAGGCACCCCGACTACGCGTCATCCATCATGAGCGACGGATGGGGAAGGGGTTTGCGGTCAAGCAAGGTGTGCTGGCAGCGTCCAAGCCCTACGTGCTCTATACCGATACTGATCTCTCAGTCCCGGTGGATGAGATTGAGAAATTCTTGCGTGTTTTGGATCAGGGATACGATCTGGCGATCGCCTCGCGACGAGTTCAAGGTGCACAGGTGCTGAATCGCCCCATGCGCCGTCGTCTCATGACATGCGTGTTAAACTGGTTTATCCGCCACACGCTTTTTCGCGGCATCCGGGATACGCAATGCGGGTTCAAGTGTCTTCGGACGGATGTCGCGCAAGACCTCTTTCGGGACATGCGCTTGCGGGGTTTCAGCTTCGACATTGAACTCCTCGGATTGGCGAAGCACAAGCGCTATCGCATTGCCGAGGTGCCCGTCTGCTATACCCATCATCGTTACTCGACCATCAGGCCGATTCGAGATTCGCTCCTGACGCTGACGGATGTGCTCAAACTGGCGGTCTGGAAGTGGACGGATGAAATGCGTGATAGCGCCGTGATCTCGCGCAACTAATGCGGGAAGGAGCGAAACAGCACGAACGCGAGGAAGACAGCTCCGATCGATTGGAGGAGGCGAGCGTAGACGACCTGTGCGAACGCAGGACGCGCCAGCGCCCAGCCAAGCCATCCGATAATTGTGGCATGGAGGAGCAGGAGAAATGGCCGGGTCTGATGGGCCAGCGGCACCATCGCGATCAGCAGGACATTTACGAGGAGGATGAACAGGCTGCGGAGGATGAGCGGCCGAACGCCGAGCGACGCCGCCCAATTTTCAATGGCGAAGGCGATATCCCCCCGCTGGTCTTGAAGGTCTTTGAGCGGAATCACCGCCATGGCGAAGAGAAACGTCAGACCAAAAAGATGAGGAGGTGGTGGCAGATCAGGCTGCTGCAAATAGAAGCCAATCAGCGCTGGCAGGTGGTGTGCCAGGGCAATCAAGAGCAAGGAGGGCAGTTTTCGTCGCCTGACCATGAACGGAGGGCAGGAGTAGAGCCAACCGAGCAGTGGCAGGAGCCAGGAGAGGCCGAGGACGAGCGGGTGGCGGGTCAGCCCCAGCGGCAAGAGCAGCGCCAGCAGCAGGATGGTCCGACAATAGCGCGAGGCTACCGGGAGGGAGAGCGCCCCAGAGGCCAGCGGACGGTGGGGTTTATTGATGGCATCGACATGTCGGTCCATATAGGAGTTGATGCTGTACACGAAGTTCATCGAGCAGCCGCTGATCACCGCGCCAAACGCGAACGCCTGAACGTCGGGATGGCGGCCGGAGAGGATCACGCCTGCTTGGAACGCAAAGAAGGAGATGAGGGCCACATCGGGACGATACAGTCTGAGACACTGCGTTACCACGGTGAGCGCTCTCATAGGCATTAATGTGTCATCGACGTGAACCAATGTCCTCATTATCCAGGCCGAGGGATCGATGGTCAAGTCGGAGCGGGTGCAGCGTGGCCCTGGCAGCGAAGACGATGCATGTCACACTCACTCCTCCAGGAAACCAGGTGATTGGCGATACTACCTGAGTGCGGACGAGGTATAATCTTTGGGGTCGACGCACACGATGGGCAGAGGGAGGTCGGGAGCGGATGAGGCGGAGTCGCGGACGTGGAGGGCGGAGCATGGGAAGGTCTTGGCCGATGGTGGTTGCGATTGGTGTGTGGGCGGTGGCGATGAGTGAGGGGGTTAGCGCGGCGGCAGAAGAGCTTGCGCTGCAGCCGCTGCTGCAACAACCCATTGAGTTGGTGCGAGAGATGGAGACAACGTTCTTTGACCATGCGGTCGGGGGAATCCAGGTGCATACGGTGCGGGATGATGCGCGGGATGAGCTCGTGTTCACCAGGGAGGCCGGAGTCCTCCAGGTTCGCACCCGTGGACTGCGTTCAAGCCAGTGGGTGAACGGGAAGGAGACGGAAAACATTTTCGCGCGCGCCGCGGAGCATCCACTCGTGATGGAGTTGGACGACCGTGGCCAGGCGCAGCGGGTGGTGGATATTGCTGCCTGGGTTGAGCCGATCCAGCAGTCGCTGATGCAGATGTCGGGTGCGAAGCAGCCCGTCAATCCAGCGCCCGTCGAAGCCGTGCTCCTCAGAAGTTGGAATACCATCTTCGGGGTCCCATGGGCCGTCTTAGCGGGGAGACCGTTGGCGTTGGGCACTACGGTGCAGTTTAAGGGAAGGCTCCAGTTGGGGTTGCCCCAGATCGGCCCCCAGATCACAGCGATCGAAGAAGCGCCGGTCGTTGGTTCTGTGACCGTAACGGAAGATGGAGCGTCCGGCGCCGGAACCCTTCGCGTACGATACACGTACAGCAGTGAGGTGGTGCTGGACGATGATGCGCGCACGCAGCTGGTCAGGGCCCTTGGGGATGCTGCGACACACCTCACCGCTGGTCGGTGGCTCTCGGCATCGATGACTGGCACGACGGAAGCTGTCATGGACCGGGCCACGCTCATGTTTCGTGTACTGACCATTGAGCAGGAATTGCAGGTGAAGGGTGAAGCAGGCGCCTCCTTTCGCGAGGAGCGAACGGTCAAGGTTCGACGTCCTAACTCAATTTGAGCCTCAACAATCCTGAGAAGCCTCTCATGGCGGTTTGTAGGGTGAAACGGACGTGGCTCTCTCGTGCGGTATTCGTGTGGTGGGCCATCCTCATCGTAGGATGCCGCACACCCTTCGGAGCCAGCAGGCCAATCCCTCAGGGCGCGTATGCCGGTGCAAACGTCATCCTCATTGAGCTCAATCCTCTGCGATGGGATCATGTGGGATTGTACGGTTCGTCTCGGGGTCTCACCCCAATGCTGGATGCGTTTAGCAGCAACGCCATTCGTTTTGAACAGGCCATTGCGGTGGCTCCGTGGTGTGTGCCTGGGAAGCTCGCCATGTGGACTGGTTTGTACCCAACGACGCACGGGATGCACAACAAGTTGATGACGTCAGCCAGCGGTGAGGTCGTGCCGGCTGTTCTCTCATCGACGATCCCCACGTACCCCGAAGCGCTCAAGGCTGCGGGCTATGCGGTGGTCGGATTTACCGGCGATGCCGGCGTGGCGGGTTCCTTTGGGTTTAATCGTGGTTTCGATCGCTATGTGGATGATCGTGAGTTTGGCGGGCTCGATTACGCCGCTCCCTTAGCCATCGAATGGCTCAAGACGCACACACAACAACGCTTTTTCCTGTGGCTCAACGGTTACGATGCCCATTGGCACTACGAGCCGCCTGGGGGATACCAGAAGCGGTTTTGCGCCACCTATCGAGGCCGGTTGACCGGGCGTGTTGAGGAGCGAAAACTATTGGATGACCGGATCCTTGAGACGCGGTTTACCAAGGACGCGCCGTCTGGTCTGGGGTTCTCGTCAGAGGACAAAGCCTTCTACGAAGCACTCTATGATGAAAAGGTGCAGGATGCCGATGCCAGGCTCGGGCGTTTCCTCAAGAGTCTGGATGAGCTTGGTCTTACAAAGAACACCATCGTGGTGATGTTCTCAGGTGGTGGCGACGAGTATTTCGACCATGGGTTTTTAGGGCATGGGCTGACCTTATATGAGGAAATCCTTCACGTGCCTCTCCTGATGCGATTGCCAGATCGAGACGCTCAACAAGCGATCAGCCAGCAGGTCCGTCTCTTTGACGTGTTCCCCACGCTGTTTGATTTGCTCGGGATCCGGTTTGACCACCCAGTGCAAGGAGTCAGTCTGCTTCCCGCGCTCAACGGCCAGCCGCTTGGTCTGGAGGCGATGGCAGAAACTCGCTTTCGTTTGTCCACGCATCAATATGCCCTTCGGACAGCCGATAGCCACTACAAACTGATCTACTCCCAAGCCCCTTCCAAGCGCGTTGAACTCTATGATCTCTGGAAGGATCCCCACGAACAGGACAATATCGCTGCCAAGCAGCCGCGTCTCACCGATGAGCTCGAGCAGAGGCTCTTTCAGATCATCCGTCTTGCGCAGGAGTCCGGGCAAGCTGCACAAGCGCAGGCAGCGAGTCACCGCATGTATGAACATGGATCGTAACCGTGTGCTATGGCGGGGTGGCGCCCTGATCGTGGGGTGCAGTCTGTGGTGTGCAGGAGAGGCCGCTCAGGCTTCCCAGCATTTCGCAACGAGATCCAAGACACCACTCAACCTCGTACTCATTTCGATCGACACCCTTCGAGCGGATGAACTGAGTTGTTATGGGTACTTCAGGCAGACGAGTCCTGTGCTCGACTCGCTCGCGAAACGTGGTCGGATCTTCACGAACGCCTTTGCCACCGCTGCAATCACCCCTTCTAGTCACATGTCCATCTTTACGTCGCAGTACCCATTTGAGCATGGTGTGGGGTACGATCGCGAGGGGATCCTCCCTGGAGTGACGCACACCTTGGCAGACGTGTTACAGCTCCATGGCTACCAGACCGCTGCGTTCGTTGGGAACTCTCGCCCCGACCTCTGGTTTGGTCCCAAGTACGGTTTTGCTAATGGGTTCCTCCGGTGGGAATTTCCGAATACGTTTTGGGGTCCCAACGTCAAGATACAACAATGGCTCGCCGCTCGTTCCCGCCAACACGAGCCCTTCTTCCTCTTTCTCCACGCGTGGGATGTACATGAGCCGCACCTCGTCCCTCCCGGTTTTGACGGAAAGAAATTTGATCGCAGTTATCAAGGGCCAGTGCCAGATGTGTGGGATCAATTTCTCATGGACATCGACACCGATAGGGATGGATCCAGTTTTGCTCAACAACAACCTGCCATGACGGCTCAGGAGGTAGAGAAGAGGAGGACGGAACTCACTCAGCAGTGGCGGGCATGCTTCTTGGGAGATTCCCAGGTCGCTCAACAACAACCTGCTATGACGGTTCAAGAGGCGGAGAAGAAGCTGACGGAACTCGTTCAGCGCTGGCGGGCGTTCTTCTCGGCAGATCCCCAGGCAGTTCAGCACATTCGGGCCACGTACGACGCGCAACTCTATTACGCCGATCAAGGAATTGGGTCGATTCTGGAATGGTTGAAACAGCTACAGCTTGATGAGCATACGCTCATTGTTGTGACAGCAGATCATGGCCAAGAATTTGGCGAACACCATAAAATAGCCGAGCATGCCCAACTGTACGATGAACTGCTCCATGTCCCACTCATGATCGTGGGACCGAGCGTTCCTTCAGGGCCGCCGTTAACACAATTCGCGTCCAGTATTGATATTATGCCCACCGTGCTCGAACTCCTGGATATACCAATTCCTTACACGGTGCGAGGGGTCAGCTTAGTGCCTCTGCTTCATGGAGAGAGCAGGGAGGTGCGCAAGGTGGTGTATGCCACGGTCTACGGAGATGTAGCCGTGCGGACTCAAGAGTGGAAATGGATCAGGCATCCTGATGGTCGAGAAGAACTCTATGACCTCCTTCATGATCCCAAGGAACGACGCAACGTGCTCGACCGCCATGCGGCGATCGCCTCAGCGCTTGCCAGTCAATTTGAGGGGATGCTGCACGCGGCGCGCCCCACTCCCATCGCGGGGGAGAAGGCGCTCCAGGAACAGCTTCGCAAACGAGGGTATTGGTAGGAACATCGCATGACGCGCGTACGTGTGCTGCACATCATCACCCAACTCGAGTTGGGAGGGGCTCAACAGACGACCTTGGAGCTGCTGCGACGGCTCGAGCCGAACCGGTATCAGGTCACGCTGATCGCAGCACCCGGCGGGCCGCTCGAAGCGGATGCACGGGCAATCCCGCACGTCGAGGTCGTGACGGTACCCTCACTCGTCCGCCCCCTCCGTCCATGGCGCGATGTCGGGTGCATCCGCGAACTGACCCGTGTCATGCGGCAGCGCCGGTATGAGCTTGTGCACACCCACAGCTCCAAGGCAGGGATTCTCGGCCGGTGGGCGGCGCATCGGGCCGGGGTGCCGGTGATCTGCCACACGATTCACGGCTTCGCATTTCACCCCTACCAGCCTCGGTGGATTCACCGCGCCTACCAGATGATTGAGCGGCAGACGGCGCGCACCACGACGCACCTGATCAGCGTCAGCCGGCATGATGAGCGCACCGGTCTTGCCGCCGGGATCGGCCGTCCGGAGCAGTATCACTACATTCCTTATGGCATCGATGTGGGATGGTTCCACCCCAACGGTCTGAGCCAACAATCGGCACGGACACGGCTGGGGTTGCGGCCCGAGGCGCCAACGATTGGGACGATCGCGTGTTTTAAACCTCAAAAGGCCCCGCAGGATTTCCTGGCAGCGTGTGAGCAACTCCGTCAGCGCGTGCCGAGTATTCAGTGCGTCATGGTCGGTGATGGCGTGCTTCGTCCACAGATCGAGCGGCAGATTCGCGCGCAAGGGTTGGAGCAGACCGTGCACGTCTTGGGATGGCGGCGCGACATTCCCAGCGTGTTGACGGCGCTGGATGTCTTTGTCCTCACGAGCCGGTGGGAAGGGCTGCCGCTGGCGGTGCTTGAAGCGCAGGCGATGGGGGTGCCCGTCGTCGTGACTGACACCGGCGGCGTGCGCGATTGCGTCGAACATGGGGTGAGCGGTTTCATCGTGCCTATCGGAGATGCCGAAGCGCTGGTGGACCGCGTCGCTGCGCTCTTGCGCGATTCGGATCACGCGCGGGTGATGGGAGCGCGCGCGCAAGCACAGGTGGCGGAGCGGTTCAGCGTTGATCGCATGGTGAAAGATGTGGAAACGATGTACACCGACGCGCTGCAGGCGATCGGGCACAAAGGAGCCTGAGATGGAGTCGCTTGCCGCATCACTGGTTCGGACGGGGATTATCGCGGCCGTCCTCAGTTTTGTCGCGTGTCGTCTCGTCATCACGATGGCGAGTCAGTGGCGCTTAGGAGGCAAGCCCGCCCTTCGGCGCAGAGCGGAACGACCGTCCGTGCCTCACCTGGGCAGCATCGCGCTGGCCTTCGCTTGTCTCGTTGCGCTCGTCTGGAGTGCGGTGGGACTGGGGTTGTGGCATCAAGCCGGGTGGCGCGGTTGGGGATTTGGCAGCGGGTGGATCCTCGTCTTGGGGCTGATCGATGATCTCTGGTGGGAATTGCCACCATGGTTGAAGGGGGCTGGACAGCTGCTCGCCGCGGTGGTGCTGGTACGCGGAGGCATCGTGATGCATGTGGTGTCTCTGCCGCCATGGCTCAACCAGCTCCTGACCGTGGTCTGGATTGTTGGGATCACGAACGCAATGAACTTGCTCGATATTCTTGATGGGTTGGCGGCGGCGATTGCACAGGCGGCAGCAGTGGCGTTTGTCATCTTGGCCGTCTGGGCCGGGCAGGGAACGCTCGCACTGCTGGGGGTGGCGATCGTCGGGTCGCTTGCGGGTTTTCTCGTCTTCAACTGGCCGCCTGCGCAGCTCTACATGGGCGATGCCGGCAGCCAGTGGTTGGGCTTCACGCTTGCGACGTTATCGCTGGCAATTAGCTATGCGCCGCTCGGACGGGAGATCGCACTCCTCACACCGGTGGTTGTGCTGGGACTGCCGATTTACGATTTGATATTCGTCAGCTGGATGCGGCTGCGCCGCGGACGTTCACCATTTCAGAAGAGCCGGGATCATGCAGCACTGCGGTTGGCCCAACAGAGCGCGTCGACGCGTGCGGCGGTCGTGCGGATGGCGTCCGTGGCGGTGGGATTCGCCGGCGTTGGCCTCTTCGTCGCGCGCGCACACAACCTTGCGGGTGGGCTGGTGGTCATCATGGTGCTCGTGGCGGTCCTCTGGTGGGGCCGATCCCTGGGTCTTGTGGAGATCGATACGGATGCGTGAGCCGGTGGTGATCCTCGGCGGTGGTTTGGCGGGTCTGAGCGCGGCCGACCATCTCAATGGTCAGGCAGCGCTCTATGAACAGCGCACCAGCCTCGGGGGCTTGTGCAGCCAACTCATCGTGGATCAGTTTCGCTTCGATGCCGTCCCGCACGTCCTCCACTTCCAACACGCGGACACGTTCCGTTTGGTCCAACAGCTCTTGGGCGGGCGGCTGCGGTCCTATCACCGACAAGCGCGCGTCTATTCTCACGGGACTTACACCCGCTATCCGTTTCAAGCGCATCTGTTTGGATTGCCACCGGCGGTGATTCAGGAATGTGTACAGGGTCGTCTGGCCGTCTCCCATCAGCGTCCTGAGACCAACACGTTCGAGCGGTGGGTCGCCACTACCTTCGGTGAGGGGATCGCGAAACATTTCATGGTGCCCTATAACACCAAGTTTTGGACCGTGCCACTGTCCGAGTTGACGTGTGAGTGGTTGGACGGGATGGTGCCCGTGCCGACGTGCGAGCAAACGGTGGCGGGGGCCTTTGTCGATGATCCGGCTGAGTACGGATACAACGTCGAATTCTGGTATCCGAGTGCCGGCGGCCTCGGCGGACTCTTTGAGGCGTTCCTCCA
>OBEQ010985892.1_pt1 | contig 12834 bp, 11 predicted proteins | sample 1670901 | NCBI WGS metagenome assembly OBEQ01 (sample SAMEA104232315, study PRJEB22302) | groundwater metagenome | biome: forest; feature: aquifer; material: groundwater | place: USA | collected 2011-08-07 | depth 5.4 m
ATTAATTTACTTGTAGCAAATACTTTGTTCTTTTGCAAGAGGTAAATAGCAAGTGAGGCGGATTCAGAGTCTCAGGTGCTCAACTTATATCATAACCGCGTTCTTTCGCTTTTTTCCATTGGTCAGTAGTTATATTTTTAACTTTATCTTTTCTTACAAAAACACAGCTTGGTTTGCCAAAAGCGTTTAATCTTGTATATAAACTTGCGGACTGAGAGGGCATGAGTCTAGCCGCATTTATCTCTTTATAGCAAGATCCGTAATAGAAATCAGGCGGAGTTTTTGTAAACATTCCCTCTCTTGCGTCTGAGTATTTTTTGAAATTTGGCATGGACGATGTATACATCAAGTATTTATATGATGACGGCCTATCGGCAACCCAGTAAATCATTTCGTCAAATCCATCAACAAACAAAGTGTCCGTGGGATTGGAGATTGTCTTAATAACATCGCCAGCCTCTAAAATATTTCCGTAGTTAATTATAAATTCATCGTGTTGTTTTATTTTATCTCTGAAAAATGTTTTAGGTGAAGAGATATAGAAAATAAATAAAATTGTAGATATTACTACACCTGCCATCCAAATTTTCCTACTGTATTTTTTTACTTCCCAGATAAGCAAAAACGTCAGCGACAAAAAAATTGCAAAAAAGGGGATCATATGGAATGAGCTGTAAAAGAGTTCGCCGGGTTCGACCACTCTTAAGTTTGCAAGTATTAATGGAACAAAAATAATAAGAAACTTTAATCTTTTCTTTATAACAACTAAGTAGGATAACGAAAAAAGAAAGATGGCATCTATTCCGGAAAGAACAATTCTAAATAAATTCCATTTATCGCTTGTTAAGATATATAAAGGGTAGAATAAAATTTTTAAAAATCCCGATGGGGCATCAGCAAAAAAACTTTTGTTGACAACTACCTCATTAAAATAATAGTCGCCAATATTTACTGATAATAATGACGCTAGACAAAGCAGTGTAAATAACAAGATAGAAGCTTTTTTTATAGTGGTGGTTCTCCGGTAGGGAAACAATATAAAAAGAAACAAAACTAGCGTAACAGGAATAAAGGTTTCTCTTAAAAAGAGGACAAGCCATGCTGAAATCGCCAATAAAATATAGTCGTAATCTTCAATTTTATTTTTTTTAAGTTTTTGCCAGGCAAGGAAAATTAGATAAACAAGAGGATAAGCAAGAATTCCTTCCGCCAGAAATCTATCGCCGAAAATATAGAATTTACTAAATTCAAAAAAAATAAAAAATAAAAAGGCCGGAGTCCCAAATCTGGTAATTAACAGAAGATTAAAAATGAAGCTAAAAAATAAAAGAAATTGTCTATGTTTCAACACCAACTCAAAAATATTTATTGGATGTGTTACTGATTGGATAACAGAACTAATGTATGCGGGAAGCATTTGGTGATTGTAAAAAATTTCTGAGTACAAAACTTTGTGGTGATTTATAAAATATCCAGCGGCAAAGTTAAAGCAATCATCAAAGCATCCAAACGCCGAAACTCTTGGAATATATATTTTGTAAAGAAGAAAATAAGAAATACTAAGAAGAAAAAATATGAGGAGAAATCTTCTCATTCAAAAAGTATAGCACAAGAGACCAATAACTTTTTATCTCATAGAGGCTGGCACTGAGCTTGTCGAAGTACTGTGGGCATTGGACGATATTCTATGAATAGCTACGTTTCTTCTTAAGCCATTTAGTACCGGCACTGCCTTGCTGACTTTTTAATTTCTAGCCTATAGAAAACTTGACTTTTTTCACAAAGAGGTGCGTATAATAAATAGTAGGATTTTGATTATGCCTTTAGCCGAGCATGAACCTTGTTCTTCTATTTCTAATGTCGTTAGAACTGAAGGCGTCCAGCCCAAAATACTGAGTTCTAGGACAGTATCCTTCTCAAAGTATACAGACCTTTTTAGGGAAGTATTCCAAACCGGTCCGGATACGACCTTCCTAGTTTATAATCCTTCCTCCGCTTTTATAAACCCTCCGAATACACATAGAGCCGTGAGGGTTGATTGCTCCGACGGCAGAACAAAAAGTGTAATATTCACGCATACAAATGAAGGCTTAGAACCGTATCTTGAGAGAATCTTTGATCTCGAAGATCCTTTTGCTTCCAGTATTGATGACGAGATAGTTTTTGGAGGCGTTGAGGTTGATCGATTATTTAATAAGGAGGGAGAGAAAGTAAGCCGCTGGAGAACAATTTTATATAGAGGCACAACTATTCCCGAACTTCGACCCTTTTTCACCGGACCCGAAGGAATGAAAGACATAAGACTTGTTAAAAGACCGGACGGTAAAATAGGTGTTTATACCAGACCGCGAAATCTCGGAAATGAATCCTTAGGAGGAAACGGACAGATAGGCTACAGAGAATTTGAATCCCTTGATCAAATGGAAAACGCCGATCCTTTAAGCCTTGATATAGAAAATGCGCCCCTGCTCTCCTTTAGATTTCCAAAAGACGAATGGGGCGGTGTAAATCATGTTCAGGTTGTAAGAGACGGAAGATACCAAGGCTGGAACCTACTTTTGATACATAGAGCCTACAGAGATACTACCCGTCATTACTACGCAAGCGCACTTCTGCACGATCCTCAGACAGGCAGAATTGTTGATTTAGGCACTCTTGTAAAAAGATCTGATATTCCACCCGGTCCATGGAAAGGACAGGAGGAGGGAGACCATGAATTAGAAGACGTATTTTTCCCCGGGGAACTGATCATCGAAGAAGACAGACTTAGAGTTATTGGGGGAGCGGGTGATGCGGAATATATGGAGGTTGAAAAACCAATTCCACTTGAACTCTCCACTTAGAGCTCGAGCCAAAAGCCTGCTTTTAGGGCAAACTATATTTAGCCTATTGCATCAAGCTAAACAAGCTATTCGTACAGTCTCAGGAGAAGCTAGCTGGTGAGCTTGCCTCCAGGTGGAACCAAATCCTCCCCTCACTCCTATCTACCTATGAAAAACTAAAGAAGCTCGGATTTGTCTATTCTGACGGCAAAGTCTCCGTTATTGTAGCAGAACAGGAGGACTCGGGTGTTTAATTCCTCTCTTCACGACGAGAGAACCTTTTATAAGACCTTTCTCAAGGATTTAGAAGGTTGTAGAGAAGAGGTGATTATCGAAAGTCCATATATAACTACTAAAAGAATGAAAATATTAAAGCCTATTTTTGAAAGACTAATCAAACAAGGAGTAAACATATTTATTATTACTCGTGATCCAATAGAACATCATGAAGGCTTAGATGTTCAATCTGAAAATGAAATTTGTTACCTAGAAATTTTAGGAGTTCAGGTTCTGCTATGTAGCGGCAATCATCATAGAAAGTTGGCAATTCTTGACAGAAAAATACTTTGGGAGGGTAGCTTAAATATCCTGTCACAAAGTCGTAGTAGGGAAATTATGAGAAGAATTGAGGATGAAAAAGTAACGATTGAAACCTTCAATTTTCTCAAGCTTTATAAGATTTTATGATATATAATACGGACATGAGCGGGTACCAATTAAACGAAAAAGATATCGATACTGTTCTGAAAATCTTGAAAAGAACAGATCCTAAAAACGCCACTCCGGAAAAAGCAATTGAGATTTTAGAAGGTCTTCAGGCGGGTTTTCATTCCCTTGGACATACAAATCCAGAAGCAATTGCCGAGATACAAAAAGAGCTTGAAAAGAATAAGAAGATTAAAAATTAAACAGGTAAAATATCTGAAGCTTTAATTCCAAGAGCCTTGGCGATTTTTGTTAATGATACCCCTTTAGGACTTGATTCTCCACGCTCGATTTTTGCATAAGAATTGCTATCTAATCCTGCTAGCTTTGCTACTTGTGCTTGAGTAAGCTTTTTACTTTCCCGAGCTTGCTTTATTTTGTTTGCAATTTCTTGAATAATTTTCTTATCTTCTCTTATACCCATAGGGATAGTATATCATTTTCATTATCCCTTCACCAACTATAGGTTGCAATTGCAGTTCTCTTTTACTATAATCCTCGCATGACAGTAGATCAAGAGCAAAATCAAGGAAAGAACGACCAAAGCGTAGCAGAACCGCAGGGAGGAATTCGTTTAGATCGTGTTGATCCTCCTGAAATGTTTCGTTATTACATTCTCGATCCAGAAAGGATCCCCAAAACTACTTTAGCAGAACGGATGGCTGGAATTTCTGAGACACCTTTGGGTGAATTTAATCTTGATGGAGGTCTTTTTAGTTCTGTCAGGTTCAGTTTAATAGTTGAAGCAGATGACGATAAACAGCAAAAAAGACCAACGGCAATAATTAGGGCAGATTTAAAATTAGGTGATCACCCCTCTTCGCTTCATCGGCTACATGAAGACGGGGCTAAAGGGGAAGGTTACGCAGATGTATTTTTTAGTGAGTTTGGTGTAAATTTAAACCCCAATCCTCCATACCTTTTGGGTGAAGAAATCTCGTTTACACAATGGAGCAGGAACACAGCGCGAATGTCTCCTCCTTTTAAGCCCCGAATGAACCTGAATAGGACTCCTCTTACATTGCTGCAAGTTTGGGATAAAGACATGGGCTTCGGATTTATTTCAATCTCTTTAGTTTCTTGGGGTAGATATAGAGGAGAATGGATGAAAAATTACGATTCATTTAGTAAAAATAGAGAAAATCAATGGGAAACAGACGAGAACGATGTCGATCGTTGGAAGTTTTCAGAGAGGGTAGGAATAGATGTTAGCGATGCGGAACGTTTTAAAAGATCTCTAGAATTCTTTATAGGAAGCTTCTATAGCGCGATGCAAGCAATATATAAGTTAGAGGGCATAAATGCTCCAGATCTACCCTTAAGGCTAGAAGTTCCGCCGATAAACCTTCGGGAAGATGAAACAGTCACCTTTGATGATATCGGAGGTCAAGAAGGGGCTGTCAGTTACTTAAGAGGAGTAACACAGGATGAAAAAAGACAAAAACAAGTCAGCCAATTACAGCAACCAATTCTTCTTTATGGTCAACCTGGCAACGGTAAAACTAGCTTGGCTAAAGCTTTCGCATCAGAACTTGGTATTGATCCTGTTACCAAGGAACCATCCGACCTACCGGCGCAATCCAGGGGAGATGACATTATTCGTTTCCTTGAATCGGCCTACCTTGAGGCAAAATCCAAAGCTGCAAGATCAGGCTCAAAATCGATATTATTTCTTGAGCAATTAGATTCTATACTTGGTAATGATACTCGAGTCCATGATAGCTTTATAGGGCTAATGGAAAGATGGCAGAGAGAAAGAGAGGTCATCCTTATAGCGACTAGTAATTTAGTAGCATTTCACCCGGCAATATTAAGTCGATTCGATGACATTCACGTTCCGGCTCCTGATGTTTTTGGAAAAGAGGACATTTTAAGAAAACAAGCGGCTAAAATAGGCAAAATTGTCGGTCGAGATGTATTTGGCGAAGTTGACTTTAGTCTTATTGCAAAAGAGGTATCTGATTTTAGCGGACGTGACATGGTAAAATTATTAAGCATAGTTTATAGACAGCATCGTTTGGTGGCTCAATCATTTAGGAGCCAAACACCAATTAGCACCGAGTTTATCCTTGATTTAATACCAAAACTCGTTCCTCAAGTAAGGAAGTTTGGATTTAATAAGCCTTAGCCACTTCAAAAATTGCTTTTTCTTAATTATCACCCATAAAGCAAGAATATAATTTTTGGACAAGTAAATAAACTATGGGATAATTAATTTTAAATATTCACTTCGTATCCGGCAGCCCTTAGCTCTTTAACAATGTCTATCTGTTTTTCATTTACAGAAGTCTCAAACGGAATGTATAAGAGACCATGTAAGTCCGAAGGCAGCTCCATATCGCCTTTATAAAGACAGCAAACCCTGTTCCGGCCCAATTTGCCAACGAATATTCCAAACTCAAATACGACATTTTGTCTTGCTCTTGGTTGTAAATTATCTTTTTGTTCTGTCTTTGCTCCAATGTCGTCAGGAGTAAGAATAATAAATGCGTAACCTACTTCAGAATATTTTTCTAATTTTTCAATCACCGTCATTCCCTCATTAGCCTGTTCGTGCAATATAATAGGTTCTAACCCCAACCTACTTATTGCTAGAGCTAGTTCACCTCTTGCTTGATCATCATGTCCGTGCACAATAAAGATTTTTTTTGAACTTGTTTTAGTAATGGGTTCTACGCTTACAGTTTCTGTTGTTTTTTGAGGGGCAAACATTTGTAACTGCTCAATAAATCCTTCCAATATTTTCCTGCTATTTTCTAAGTTCTCTTTAAAAGCCTCTTGAAGCTCGTAATCCTCCATGCCCATGTGTATGACCGAACCTCCATGTCTTGCATGATTAAAATCAGAGAGGTTATCATGCGGTTTACCAAAGGCATTAATCAGTATTTGTTCTGTAATATTATCCCATTTATTTACTTCTGGATCGTTATATGTCAACTGAAGAAGGCCGTCTATTTGATCCATTTGCCTCCTAATCAACTCTATTGCTCTTTCCGAAGGCAATGTAGGCTCTCTTCTTTCTATCTGATAGGAGGTTTTTGCCATAGTTGCTTCTTTTGTTGGTAAATTATACCGGGAAATATAATAAAATACTATAGTCTCTTACTTAGGTTTGATTAGAGAGAGGAGCAACTTTTCATATATTTGTGGACTTGAAGCTTAAGAAGCAAAATACAGCCTATAGTTGCAAAACTTGAAAAAGAATGGTAAAATTTATGCACAATGCCGCACAACATTGAACATTTACGAAAAACTAATTTTCTGGAACGCGATATGAGAGAAAAAATCAACTTCTCCCTTGGGCTTAATCGAAACCCGATAATTGAGGAGTTTAGTATTTTAAAAATCCAAAAGGATTATCCATCAGAAAAGTTTAATTATAAATTAGGAAAAATTATTTCGTCATTAGAGGACAGGGAGCAAACCCCTCCATTTCTCAGAGTTTATTTAGACACAATTGGTGTCTCTTTAGGAGATTTGGACGGCCTAAGAGTAGCAGAATCTATGCTTAAGTCTGGAGTATGGAATTACTTTAAGGAACGAGAGGAGAGTAGCCTTGAAACTGGAGATTGGATTCTGGGCGTTGGGCGACAAAGAGCCCAAGAGTTATATCAAGAAGGAGGAGAAATGTGGAGATTGGCCAGTGAGGTCTTTGGGGTACGGAATATGGGAGTCCTTCATGGAAGCGTTTGGGCAAAATTTGATACTGCCAATTGGGGCGTTGACCAAGATAGGGCTAAAGGGATTTTAAGCCAACATAGAGATATCATTGTATCGATTCTTAAAAGCAGAGCTTCAAGCATTAAATCCCGCGCTACCAGTGACGAAGCGGATATTTTAACACCACGCCTTGTAATAGAGACGCTTAATGCATGCAGCGATATTAACGGAGTTAGAGGAGTAGCTATCGCAGGTAACAAACAGAGGTATTTGGAAGCGATTGCCAGCGGTAGAAGCGACGATTTAGATTTAGCCCTAGAAGATTGGCCAGAAGAATACAAATCAGTAATTTCTAATGATGAAGCGCGCATCTACTGGCAAGATGCGTACTTTTATTTAAAATACTTCCCGGACGGTCTTCTAAGATATGCCCAGTGGAGTATGAGTCAGGCGGTTCAAGACTCAAGAGTTTTCGATGCTCCGGCAGTTGCCAAAGACGAATTAGACTTTAGAATTGTCCTTGCTAGTCAACAAGACGACACGAGAGATTCCTTTATCAAAGCTTGCAAGCTAACTGACGTCGAAACTGCTAAAAGTTATTTGAAAAGAGTTGTACCAGGGATAAATCTAAATTTCCATGACGCTTTGATATGGACTCAATGGGCCGACAAGATTACAACCGAGGAACTTAAATCCATTCTCGCAAGCATAGCTGACTGGTATGGAAATCAAGATTTTTTAAGACGTTTGCCTAGCTACGATAAAACACGAGACTTTTTTTCAGATAAACCGATAACCTCACTAAGGGAATTAATAAAAAGGGTCTCAGCAATAGAAGCTAATGTTGACATTTCTTCCCTACCTCAAGAAATTGCGGGTATTCTTGACGCTCCCGGACTTAATCTTGCTGCGCTAGAAAGGTTTTCTTATCAACCACGATTTAGAGAGTTGTTTGAAGGAAAGCTAGACCACGACCAACCATTTCAACCAAACAAGCGTACATTTACCCTCAGGCCGCTTGCAGAATTAGTTAGTGAAGGCCTTGGCTCAACAGAACAAGGCATAAAAGGTACAGCCAGTTCTAGTAGAAAATTGTACTCTGCTCTCAAAAGACTTATTGAAGGCCAAACGATTGACGGGAAGAAAATGGAGGTTGATGATTTATTAAACTTTGTGCCGGAAGATTTAACCCAAGACGTTTTAGATATACTCAGGAAATTTAAAGTGGATACGGGCCCGATTGTCAGCGCACAAATTCATGCAAAATCAGACCCTGAAGGCTGGGTGTGCGGTGACTATACGGATAGCTGCATGCCTTTTGGAGACCCCAAAAATGACGACTACATGTTTAATCCTTCTACTCAGTATTTTACCATTAAATATAACGGAAGAATTGTCGCCCAATCAGTTGTAGTGGACAGTTCAGATACAAGAACTGGGGAGCACGTAGTTATACTTGATAATATTGAAGTTGCAAATAATTATCTCAGTCTGCATCCACTGATAGCTCGAGCCTATGAATTATTTTGGTCAGATTATACAGATAAACCTGTCAAAATTGGTATAAGCCATTCCGATCTTGAGGTACCTTCAACTCAAACTGAAGAAAATTTTTACCGACCAAAAACGCCTCTTTACTATTCTGATGCGCGCGGCAGTACGATCTTAAACTTACCAAAGCTGAGAGATAGAAACGAACTGCGCGACCAATCTGTTACCATAGAAAATCTTACCAGTAGCGAACAGGGCATTGATTTAGTTACCCAAATGGAAATGCAGGCATACCCGGAGGATCTTGTTCAAGGAACAGATTTTATTGAGGACGTCTTAAGAAGGCAAGAAGTAATAAGTCCAGAGTTTAGCGATGTTAATTTTCTACTAAAGGTTGCTGGGGAAGCCGCAGGCTATGTTTTATCCTTACCAGAAGAATCAGAAATCAATAAAGGCGAGACTGTTTTGCATATCTATGATTTTGCTGTTGCGCCAGAATATAGAAATAGAGGAATAGCAATTAGGATGATGAAGCATTTACTTGAACTTGCGTCGGCTCACAAGCTGCCGATAGAGGCCGAGGTACGAAGAAACACAATTGGAGAATTTTTATCTAGCGAAATAGTTCGCGAACGACTCTTAGCAATGGGCTTTCGAGTCTCCAAGCACAAGAATTTACCCGACTATTTGGGGAATGAAGATTTCTCTTACATCAGAATACAAAAGTTACCGGAAGAAGTTCAAGTCGAAACTGCGCCACTTGAAGCACTTACTGTATAAAACCCTCTCGCCGGGGATTGTAAGTTTTTTGGTTTTTTAGATCTATAGGTCATTCTTCAATTATAAACGTAGCTCTTAAAGATCTGCTATTGTGAAATTGCCACAGACTAAAATTCGAAATTATTTTCCCAGTTAATATTCTATTTCAAATTTTTTTATCCCCAATCTCCCTCTGTCCGTATTGTTCTCCAGATGGTTGGATCTTCAAATCCTTTTTGTTCCAGCTCTTCTGAGGTGGTAATAAGAAAGGATATATTCCCTAAGTCTCCTTCCATTTCAAGTCTGTGATGGATATAGGCTCTAATATTTCTGATTCTTTTAGGATTCATAAAGACAAAAAGGATGGTTGGGAAGTCTCCCATATTCAATTGCTGCTTTAAATCATTAAAATCATAGTCATGGAGCCTGGTAATCTGATCAACTCTGTATTTTAGGGAATATTGAGGCACATGGTAATCAAATAGATAAAGAAAGTATCTCCTGTTGTCTTTATCTGAATCTTGGTTGGGCTTTTTGACTTTTTTAGACTTAGCTAAAATATCAGGAACTTTCAAATAAACATCGGGGATAATATCCCGATACCCATCCTTAAAGACTTGTCTAACAAGCAGTCTTTGTTTTGTATGGAAAGTAAAGGTATAAAATTTAAATTTCTCCCCTTCAGATCTTTCTATATAAAAATTATCTTTTGCTAAGGAAGCATAAAGCTCAGATATATAAAGACTATGATTTCTGAAGATTTCTGACTTTTTCTTTTCGAAATAGAGGTTTCTTAAGATGCTGCTCTTTTGTCTTCTGCGTAGCTTCTCTGCCCTTAAATACCTAATGCCGTTGAGTGAGAGAAAATAAACAGCGGGTTTTGTATTTTCAAATAACTTCTTGCTATATATCCTTCCTAAGTAGTTTTTACTTACCAGATCTTTTAACCAAACATTAATCCTCTTTGAATCTTTATGGGCAAATACTTTTTGTAATTGATGTCTATTGATGAACCTATGAAAAAATACTAAATCTATAATCTCTTTTTGTTTTTCAGTTACTTTAGGTAGTGTCATTTAAGATAAGGAGCAGGAGTTTTAAGAAATGGACAGGAGAGAAAATTCTTAATCAGTAGTATAGCAGATAGTGAGAAAATATTAATTTACTATATTTATTTATAAATAATAAGAAACTACATTTTTTTATCATTTAGCCACTGACTGATGTCGCTTTTTACCCTAGCCAATTAGGGCTAAAATGGGCTTTAGTACGAAATTGATTTAGATAATTTTCCTACTTGACATTATGCTTGAAAGGATAGTATATTATCCTTATAGGGATAATAAAGATATGGGAAGACTAAAAGGTAGTTTAAATAAAAATTCACAGTCTCGTCCCATTGCTTCAAGTCTTACTCCACAGGAGCGAATCCGCTTTTTAGCCAACCTTATCATTGACAAAATTTTAGAAGACCAAAGAAACGGAGGGATGGTTTTGAAAAAACTCAATTACAAATAGCATGAACAACAATCTGCCTAAAGTTGAAAACGCAGTTGCCGCAATAAGAGTTTCTTCAACTAAACAAGGAACCGATGGTGATTCCCCGGAAGCCCAAAAAGAACAGATAGAAAGGTTTGCAAAAGTCCACAATATTGAAATTAAAAAGTTCTTTGTCTTTATGGAATCAGCATCCAAAGAACAACAGCCAATGCAGGAAGCAATTGATTACTGCAAGTCTCCCAAGAACAACATTCATCTTTTTATCATCAAATCAATAGACAGGTTTACCAGAGGCGGTTCATATTCTTATGACTTTTTAAAAATGCAGCTTGATAAATATGGAGTAAAACTTGTTGATATTTACGGAGTTATCTCCTCCCAAAAAGTTAATACTTTAGAGCATCTCGGAGTTTCTTTTAATTGGAGTGTTTATTCTCCAACCAAGAAAGCAGAAATCTTAGAAGCGGAGAGAGCAAAAGACGAGATGCGCGATATTATGTCCAGAATGATTGGAGCAGAAATTCGTTATGCAAGGATGGGATATTGGGTAAGAGAAGCTCCTATTGGTTATGTTGTTGAAAAGATTGAAACACCCAATGGTAAGCGTTGCATCTTAAAACCTCATCCTATTGAATCACAATGGATAATTAAGATGTTTGAGCTTCGCTGCCGGGGAACTTTAGGCGATCATCAAATAGTTGAGGAGATTAACAAACTGGGATTTAAAACAAGAATAGATTACGTCAGGGATCCCAAAGATAGGACAAAGATTATCAAGGAGCACGGTGGGAATTCCTTAGATATTAAAGGTTTTTGGAGATACATACAAAATCCTATCTATGCCGGAGTAAGTGCTGAGAAATGGACAGAAGGACAGAGGGTTAAAGGAAAATATGCTGGACTAGTTTCAATTGATACATTCAACAGGGCAAATAAGGGAAAGGTTACTATCGTTGAAGAAAATGGGCAGGTAAAGATCCTAAAGAGACACCCACAGGAGTGGAGAATTAAAAAAGGAGTAAGAAATCCGGATTTTCCCTACAAAAGAGTTGTAATGTGTCCTCATTGCGAAAGACCGCTTTATGGTAGTGCTTCAAGGGGAAGGCTGGGTAAATATTATCCGGCCTATCACTGTAGTAAGGACGGCCATAACTTTAGAATACCTAAAAAAGACTTCGAAGAAACCATTACTAAATTTGTTAATGGTATAAATTTAGCACCAGGCTATACAGATGCCCTTGTAGAGGCAGTGGTTGCGGAATGGGAGAAAAGACAAGAAGAAATGAACAAAGATAAGGTAAATATTGATGAACAGATTACAGGGCTTAAAACTCAAGCAAAAATGGCCGTAGATAAGATAAAGCTTTTGACATCAGAGATTGCTATTAAATACATGGAAGAAGACCTAGTCAAACTAGAGATGCAGATGGCAGACCTTTTGGAGGAAAAGCGAAAAGCAGAGGACGCCAAACCCACAGATGTGAATGAGGTTATGGCCTACGTCAGATATTTTCTGGAACACATGAAGTATTTGTTGTTAGATCAACCTGATCCCGTAGTTCGAGCTAACTGTTTTGGAGTACTTTTTGACAAAGCCCCAACCTATCAAGAAATAGATTCTGGAACACCTGATTTAGCCCAGTGTATCAGTCTAAACGAGGCATTCGTACAGTCTCAGGGGAAGCTAGCTGCTGGGCTTGGATTCGAACCAAAATAAACGGATCCAAAGTCCGTTGTCCTACCATTAGACGACCCAGCAATATTGATTATTGACAGTTAAATTATAACATAATAAAGTAGAGTTAGGAGGTGATGACGCGTGATAATTTATTTATGTCCAAATTGCGGCAATGAGCCCTGCACGTGCTAAAAGTTAGTTCTTTTTGCTGTAAAGTCC
>OBEQ011460764.1_pt1 | contig 12834 bp, 15 predicted proteins | sample 1670901 | NCBI WGS metagenome assembly OBEQ01 (sample SAMEA104232315, study PRJEB22302) | groundwater metagenome | biome: forest; feature: aquifer; material: groundwater | place: USA | collected 2011-08-07 | depth 5.4 m
CAATCTTCAAAAACCTTACCATGTAGGCCCATGGCCCGGTGGCGCTGGGGCCGGCTTAAAGGCTTCCCCGCCTCAGCCAAAGGCTCGAGTTCCAGCCATATTTGTTCATCAGCACTTATTACGCTCCGTTCAGTTAGGCTTCTAATTTTGCCGGAGTTGCTTTCCGGATCAGTCTCGTTGCCCACAAGCTCCCTAACCCTCCGCTCGTCAGCTTCGAAGGCCGCTGTAAGCTCCTCGGACACCTCTATATCGGGTAAACCAACATTTAAATTAAGGAGTTCGTTATTAGCCATTTGTATTTTAGCTACTCTTATCTATACTAAACTCCTTGTGTTTAATTAAGTCAAAGCCCCTAAAAGAACAAGTTTGCTATAGGCCGAGCTGGACGCTGTCAAAATCAATGACCTCGGGCAAAACAGCCTCCATTGCTTGCGGAGATAACAAATAGCCTTTACTTCTTTGAAAGACCTGGAAAGCCTGAGAAATATCTGCCCCGTAGTTGCCAAAGTGAACCATTATCCACACCGCTGCTTTTCCCTTACCCGCCAAACACAGAGATTTGATGACATCGCGGGATTCCACAACCACAATCTTGTCCAAATCAAATATTTTTACCTGGGGTAGATTTTCATCATAAGTACCCAGTTTTCCTTCTTCTCGAAAATTATGTTCTCTAATTGGCATAGCCAGTCCCAAGAACTCTTTCCTGACCTCATATGGTTCAATACCAGCTGGTAATCGCCAAGGCACAAACCAGGCAACTATGTCTTTGGGTTCTTCACCAGATTCGCTATATTGCCGACAAATTTAGCCCGAGGTACAGCGCCTGGTCCTTTGCGCATTAGGGAAGACCATCCCGTGCATGGCCCGCAGATCATGGAATTTAGCCCTGTGATAATCCATGAGCTACAGAGACCAATTGTATCCACACCAGTAGTCGAAGTGATAGCCGGTATAAGTTACTGGGTTACTCTACGTAACAAACCGGTACAAGAAAAAACTAAGAAATGGGCGGCATTTGATAAGAATGGCCGGGTGTACCGAGTTATTGATCCAGGTATCTTTACGGCTTCCGGTCGGATTGGAGTAGTTTTAGAGTCTTTAGAGCCCATTGGATATATGGCTGATCCGGGCTTTTTTGAACAGGAACGTCTTGATTTAGAACAATTAAACCCCGATGAACTAAAAGAGCACCTAGAAGCTGAACCGAGGGGCTATGTAGTTCCTCCTTTAGAGTTGTTCCAAGGCAGATAAACAAGCTTGGTTGTATACAATAACTATTTGCCTAATAATTAATTAGGTGAAGCAGTTGAATGCACTAATCTCGGTTTACGATAAAGCGGGTATTGAAGATTTTGCCCGAAGTTTGAGTGATTTGGGCTGGAATATTTATGCCTCCGGCGGCACGGCTCAAAAGCTTAAAGAAGCTGGGATTAAAGTTACCGACGTGGCCGAGCTGGTAGGCGGCCAAGCTATCCTGGGCCACCGCGTAGTCACGCTATCCCGTGAAATCCACGCCGGCTTATTGGCCCAAAATACACCGGAAGATGAAGCCGAACTTAAAAAATTAAAAATTCCGCGAATTGATCTAGTTTGCGTCGATATGTACCCGCTCAAAGAGATTATTGCCAAACTAAAAGCCACCGGAGCCGAAATTATTGAGATGACAGATATCGGTGGCCCCACCCTACTGCGGGCGGCGGCCAAAGGCCGCCGCATTGTCATTTCCAAGTCAGAGCAACGGCAGGAGATTATCGATTGGCTAAAGGCCGGCAAGTCCAATGAAGTCGAATTTCTGCGCCGCTTAGCGGCGGCGGCCGAACTGGAAGTCGCCAAATATGTTCTAGAGTCGGCTAAATATCTAAATGGTAAAAACCTAGCAAGCTCCATTGGGGAGTTAAAAGCCGTGCCCAAGTACGGTGAGAACCCCTGGCAAACCAAGGCCGGGCTTTATGAAATTGACAACTCAGACTCCCTAGCAATTACCAATTTTAAACTCCAAAGCGGCACCCAGCTAAGCTATAACAATTACGCCGACATTGACCGGTTGCTACAAACCATTACGCATATCGCCGCTGGTTTTGATAAAAACTACCAAATTACTCCGATGATCGCCCTGGGAGCCAAACATGGTAACGTTTGCGGCGCCGGAATTAACGGCCAGCCGGCAGAAGCAACTAAAAAAATGCTAGCCGGCGACCCGCGGGCCATTTTTGGCGGCGTGGTGATGCTCAATTTTGGGCTTGACAAAGCCGCCGCGCAGTTATTAATCAGCCACGACATGGGATCGGGCAAACGCTTGCTAGATGTGGTCGTCGCGCCGGAGGTTGACAAACAAGCCTTGGAAATTTTGCAGCGCAAAGCCGGCAAACTGCGGGTGGTTACTAACCCTGCCCTAGCTCACCTAAATAAAAGTTCTTTGGACCAGGCCCCAAGGTTCAGATATGTCCGCGGCGGCTTCCTAACACAAGATAACTATATTTTCATGTTAGATTGGGACTCCCAGGAGCTAGAAAATCACGGCGAAGCCACCACTCAGCAGGAAAAAGACATGTTACTGGCCTGGGCGATTGGCTCAACCAGCAATAGCAACACTATAACTCTCGTTAAAAATGGCATGCTCATTGGTAATGGCGTCGGCCAGCAAGACCGCGTCTCGGCTGCTCAGCTGGCTATCAAAAGAGCTCACGACGCCCGGCATAAAATCGAAGGCGCCGCGGCTTATAGCGATAGTTTCTTTCCATTTGAAGATGGCCCTTTGGAACTAGCCAAAGCTGGAGTTGAAGCTATTTTGGCCAGCCGCGGCTCAGTTCAAGATGAGCAAGTGGCTAAGGCTTTGCAAAAAGCCGGAGTGGCTTTTTACACTCTACCAGATGCCTCGGCCCGCGGCTTCTACGCGCACTAAGAAAATAAGAGGGGGTGATTCCCCCTCTCATCACGCCGGAAAATGGAATACATTTTGTCGGGCTGCTCACCCTCCAGCCAAAACTTAATTTTAGTCTTGAGATGAATTATTTTTTTGTGGGGCGCATCATGTCGAGCACCACCGAGACCACGATCAAAATCACGCCGATCCACCATTTGGCCAAACTATCCCAGATGTCAGCAACTACTAATCCGAGGCCTAAGCCAAACAAGCTGTGCATTAAAACGTGCGGCGTAAAACAGTCTTTCATTTTGGCGTTCATTTTGAAAAACTCCCTTTAGTTAATACTTAAAGATTACTCCACGCCCTTATTCTTGTAAAATGAAAGGGTGGCTCTGGGTATTGGAATTATTGGTTTGCCAAATGTCGGAAAGTCGACTTTGTTCAATGCGTTGACGGATGCTAACGCGCTGATTGCCAATTACCCTTTTGCCACTATTGAGCCCAATACCGGCATGGTGCCAATTCCCGACCGCCGATTAGAAAAATTAGCAGGAATTTATAAAACCGACAAAATTGTTCCCGCTACGGTGCAGTTTGTGGATATTGCCGGATTGGTTGAAGGCGCCAGCCAGGGAGAAGGTTTGGGCAATCAATTTTTGTCGCATATTCGCAGCTGCGCCGCCATTTGTCATGTAGTGAGAGCTTTTACGGACGATAACGTAACTCGCGCCGGCTCCTCAACTCCCGTTAAAGACATAGAAATTATCAACACCGAACTGGTGCTGGCTGATCTGCAAACCGTTGATAAACGCCTGCCTCGCCTGCAAAAAGAGGCTAAAGCTAACCCCAAGTTGAAGACTGAATATGAGGCCCTTGAGTACGCTAAGCAAATTTTAGATAGCGGCCAGCCTCTTTTTGCCAGCCACCAGCTATTAGCTAATAGCTCTCAGCTTGAGCAGCTTCAGCTCCTCAGTGCCAAACCAGTTATCTATATGTTTAATGTCGATGAGAAAACTTTGCAGGGCCGAGCCCTGCAAGAAAATTTAAGGGCTTTGGTGGCACCAGCCAAAGCGCTGTTTGTTTGCGCCAAGCTGGAGAGTGAGTTGCGAGGCTTAGATGAAACTGACCGCCAGGAACTGCTGGAAAGTTATGGTCAAAAAGAAAGCGGGCTAGTTCAGTTAATTCACGCCGCTTACGATACTTTGGGGTTGCAAAGTTTTTTGACCGCCGGTGAGAAGGAAGTCCGGGCCTGGACAATCCCCAAAAATGCCACGGCGCCCCAAGCCGCAGGGATTATTCACACTGACTTTGAAAGAGGTTTTATAGCCGCCCAAGTAGTTAAGTACGAAGATTTAGTAAAGGCCGGTTCGCTAGCCGGCGCCCGGGCTGCCGGCCAAGTCCGCACCGAAGGCAAAGATTATGTTATGCAACCCGACGATGTGGTTGAATTCCGGTTTAATGTTTAGCTCTCTTTAACAAATAAAAGCGTTCCTGATTACCATGCGTTCCGGCTATGGAACTATCGGCTTTGTTTAAAATAATGAACAAATTTTTTACCCAAATTTCAAAGTCCTTTAAGATTTGCCGGCGCAGCCGATCGTTCTTTACGATACCTCTGTTAATTTGTTGCTTTTGGGCTTCAAATTGGGGTTTAAGCAAGACTACGATTTGGGTATTGGGGCCGCTAATTTTAGCCAAATGAGGCAGTACCAGCCGCAAAGAAATAAAAGACAGGTCGGCCAAAACAATATCCGGTAGAGATGGGAGATTAACGATTGGCGATTGGCGAGTAGAATTTTGGGTCTTTCTTCTCAATTCACTAATCTCTAATCTCACATCCCTTATGTCGGTTTTTTCGTGCAGCTCGATTTTTTTATTGGATCGTAGGCTAGGATGAAGCTGCTTGCTGCCGACATCTACGGCTATGACTTTTTTGGCGCCGTGCTTGAGGGCAAAGTCCGTAAAGCCGCCGGTGCTGCTGCCGACATCGAGCACCACTTTATCTTTAAAATCGAGCTGCAACTTATCGGCCACGCTGGCCAGCTTTAACGCTGCCCGCGAAACATATTGCTCTTTTAGCAGCAACTTGATATCGCTTGAACTACTGACTTCCAGACCAGCTTTAGTAGCCGGCCGGCCATCAACCCGGACATAGCCCAGTTTGATATAATTTTCGGCCTGACTGCGAGTTGACGCTAAGCCTCTTTGAACCAAAATTTGGTCAAGTCGATTTTTCATCCAATTGATTTAAACACTGCCTTAGCGGCTACCTGCCGCAGGTGGTCTTCATGGCGAGTGGCTTTAACTAAGGTTAGATTAGAAATGGGTAGAGTTTGATTTTCTTCTAGCACAAATCCCCGGCGTTGGGCGACGTGCGGCACGTAATCATCACCAACATAAGGGTCGCGCTCGGCCCAACGGGCTCCAACTTTGCCAAACCAGCTCAGAGCTAATTTATGAAGTTCTAAGAATTTGGCTTCCGGCTCTATGAGGTTAACTGGTACATCTTTTTTGGGTCCAAACATCTTTTTTTCATCGACTGTAGCTTTAAAGGCAGAAACCTGGTCAAAATGCTTATAAAACCATTTAATAAAGGGCTCCTCGGGCGTTTCAAGAGCAAACCACGGTAAAATTGTGATATGCAGCGCCGAGGGCTGAAACCTGGCAGCGATGGGTAAATCATCTAAGAGGTAAGCTATTAGGTAGCGGAAATTACTGGTATCGTCCATTTAAATTATCTTACGCGCTCTCGATAGGCGCCGGTAGTTGTATCAACCGAGACCACATCACCCTGTTTGATAAAGGCTGGAACTTTTATAACTAGGCCGGTTTCTAAAGTAGCGTTTTTGGTAATGGCCGAACTGGTATCACCTTTGACGGCACTTTCAGTGTAAGTCACTTTTAGGGGCAGGTTTTTTGGCAGTTCGACATTGATAACCTGAGCGCCAAATAGTTGGGCCGTAACATTATCACCTTCTCTTATATAATTGGCCTTATCTTCCATGACCCCGGCCGATACAGCGAACTGCTCATAGGTTTCGGAGTCCATAAAATGCGACTGCCCGCCGGCAGTATATAAATATTGCACTGGCCGGTTGGTAACCTCGGCGTTTTCAATTGGCTCGCCGCCATGGAAAGTTTTGGCCAAAACTTTGCCATCAACCAGGCTTTTGATTTTGACGTTGACGGTCGAACCGCCACGCCCCATAACCTTTTGAGAATATTCAAGAACCTTATACGGCGCGCCATCAAGCTGAAAGATTGTGCCTTTTTTAAGGTCAGTTATACTTAAAGCCATTTTTTCTCCTCATGTAACTTCTTAAGAATTATTTTGGTGGCTGGCTGTATATCTGTTTTGTTAATCAGTTCCTCTAAAGTATGGACTTCAACGCCTAGGCCTTCCTTTACTTCAAAGTTCAATGAATCAAGCTGGCATTTAAATACCGAGTCTACACCAATTTCTGGGTTTGTGGCGCTCACAGGTATTTGGACATCAAACATGTACTGAATTTTTAACTTTGCAATATCTAATGATGTTTCCTCGGCGATTTCACGTCTTATGGCTTCCGCTGGTTCCTCACCTGATTCAATTAATCCACCGAATACTCCTAAAACATTCGGGTCATTGGGTGCCTTATGGTCCCGGCGTTGTAATGCTATCTTATCGCCAATAATAAATACTACCGCCGCAAAACGCATAATCTTATCCGGTTGTGACAAATGGTAAGAGAGCAATGTGTCTCGCCCGTTTAATAGCCCGGGCCAGTTGGCGCTGTTTACTCTCTGTTAAACCGGTTCTTTTACGCGGCTCAATTTGGCCGTACTGATTAATGTAGCGCTGCAAGGTTTTAAAGTCCTTGTAGTCAAAAAAAGCTACGTCTGTCCGGTGTTTAAAAATCTTCGCCATTTATTCTCCTTTCAGTCGCAAATAGATATTAGAATTTAGATTTTGGATTTTAGAATATTCGCTGTTTAATTTCATTCCACATTCCATAATCTATAATCCATAATCTCTAGAACGGGATGTCGTCGAGGTTAATAGGTTCATCGCCGATATCTTCAATTACCACGTCGTCTTTGTCATCAGCTTTTTTCTTGGTATCTTTTTTCGGCGCGCTGGCTGGTTTACTGGCTGGCTCATCAGAGGTTGTACCGGTTGCCGGTCCACCACCTGGCCCGCCTATAAACGTTACATCGTTGGCTACAACCTCAACTTTGCTGCGTTTTTGGCCGTCTTGTTCCCAGCTGCGGCTTTGCAACCGGCCGCTAACCAGCGCCGCCCGCCCTTTACTCAGATACTGGGCGACTCGTTCGCCCAAATTAGCCCAGGCCACTATGTCTATAAAGTCGGTGACTTCTTGCCAATCGCCATCGGCGTTCTTATAACTCCGGTTAAGCGCCAAACTAAAACTACAGACACTTTGCCCGTTAGGGGTAGTGCGCAGTTCCGGATCCCGCGTGAGGTTCCCCATTAAAGTTACTTGGTTAAAACTTCTGGCCATTCAATGCTCCTTTCAGTCGCATTAAGATATTAGAATTTAGATTTTGGATTTTAGAATATTCCAAATTCGATAATCTATATTCCATAATCTCTTTTTCATTTTACTCCTCATCTTCTTCGGAAGTCTGGTTTTCATCATCTTCTGGTTCGCCCCGTTCGGCGGCTTTCTTAGCCTTTTCGGCCTTTAGAGCCTCGGCTTTGGCCATCGCTTTGAGGTCTGGCTTGGTAATCAGAAAACGGACGATTTCATCTGTTATATTGAATGTTTGTTCGATTTTCTGGACCGCTTGGCTGGGCATTTCTACGGTATAAAATACGTAAACCGCGTATTCCAGGTTTTTGATTTTGTAAGCTAGTTTGCGGCGGCCCCAGTTATCGGTTTTAGTGATTTTACCGCCATTATCGGTGATGATTTTTTCAACTTTTTGGCTGGCTTTTTCCAGATCAATTTCTAAATCCGGATGATATAACACAGCAATTTCATATTGATTCATTTGATTATATTGACCCGCCGAAATTTCAAAGAAATTTTTGCGGGCAAAGACTCCTTCCTTTGGGTTTAGCCCAAGCACCTAAAGAGCCGTCTTGGGCTGAAGCTAAAGTATTAACAGATTAAGTTTAACCCAGTCACCTCTGTTCGTCAACTATAATGTCTACTCTAGATTGTTTGAGCATGGTTGGCTAGCTCTGGTAAGATGGCGGGAGTGGAAAACATACCGCCAGTAATTATTTCGGGGTCGATTGCTATTGACCGGATTATGAATTTTGGTGGGCATTTCCCGGATTTGATCAAATACGAAAAAATTCACTCCCTGTCTATCTCGATACTACTCGACAGTTTGCGCGATACCCGCGGCGGCAACGGCGCCAACATTGCTTATTCAATGGCTTTGCTGGGCAATAAGCCAATCTTGCTGGGCTCGGTGGGCAAAGAAGCCGAAGATTATACGCAGGATCTTAGTAAGCTAGGCGTAGATATATCACACGTCCATAAAAGCCAGCTGCCCACCGCCAGCTTTAACGTCATTACCGATGGCGGCGACCGCCAAATTGGCGGTTTTTATCCCGGCGCCATGAGCGACAGTGATAGTTTGACGTTGGAAAGCTGGAAAGATCAAAAGCCTTTTATAGTTATCGCGCCGCATGACCCTAAAGCCATGAGGCGCCAGGTCCAGGAGTGCCAAAAAAATAATTTTCGGCTGCTTTACGATGTTGGTCAACAGGTTACTAATATTAGCGGTGAAGACATAAAAGCCGGCCTGGAAGCAGCTGAACTAATTATCGTTAACGACTACGAATTATCTGTCATTTGCCAAAAAACCGGTCAAACCGAGCCCCAAATCAAAAGTCTTGTGCCGGTGGTAATCACGACTTTTGGCAGCCAAGGCTCGCAGGTTGAAGGTCAAAACGTGCCTTCCCCGGTCCGTATTGGAGTACTGCAGCCGGAAAAAATAGTCGACCCTACTGGCGCCGGCGACGCTTACCGAGCCGGTTTCTTGCATGGCTACATCCGTGGTTGGGATTTAAAGATCTCAGCCCAACTAGGAGCTACTTGCGCAGCTTACGCCATAGAAAACGCCGGTACACAGTCACACCGCTTTAACTTGGAAGAGGTTGCTCTGCGCTATAAAGTTGCTTTTAAGGAGGATCTGCCTGGTGACGAAACATGAAGCGTGATTTTTTAGACCAGCAAAATTGCCCTTTCCCCTAGAACGCCGGCAGATCTGTATATCAGCGTACTAGTATACTAGTACGCTGATATACGAACATTTATCGGAATATTTTTGGATGGCTTTTTAAAAGCAATCCGGTAATCAGATATAATGTCAAGGAATGAATAACGATTACAAGATTAAAGATATCTCCCTAGCCGAGTGGGGGCGCAAAGAAATTACCCTGGCCGAAAAAGAAATGCCCGGGCTGGCGAGCCTACGGCGGCAATACGGCCAGACTAAGCCTCTGGCTGGCGCGCGGATTGCCGGCTGCCTGCACATGACTATCCAAACCGCTGTCTTGATTGAGACTTTGCTAGAGTTGGGAGCCGAGGTCCGCTGGGCGTCGTGCAATATTTTTAGTACTCAGGACCACGCCGCGGCGGCCGTAGCCAAAGCCGGGGTGCCGGTTTTTGCCTGGAAAGGCGAAACCGAGGAAGAATACTGGTGGTGCGTCGACCAAACCCTCAAATTCGGCAACCAAGGCCCCAATATGATTTTGGATGACGGCGGCGATCTCACCAAGTGGATCCACGATAAACACCCCCACATGCTTTCCGAAATTAAAGGCATTTCCGAAGAAACCACCACCGGTGTTCATCAGCTAGAGCGCATGATGAAAGCTGGCGAGCTAAAAGTTCCGGCCATCAACGTTAATGATTCAGTTACCAAAAGCAAATTTGATAACAAATACGGCTGCCGCGAATCGCTGGTCGACGGCATTAAGCGGGCCACCGACGTTATGTTGGCCGGCAAGGTAGCCGTGGTGGCTGGCTACGGCGACGTTGGTAAAGGCAGCGCCCAATCTTTAGCGTCTTATGGCTGCCGTGTCTTGATCACCGAGATTGATCCGATTTGCGCTCTGCAGGCCCTAATGGAGGGTTACGAACTAGTTACCATGGACCAAGCCGTCCCCGAAGCCGACATTTTTGTGACGGCTACCGGCTGCAACGACGTTATTACAATCGAACACATGAAAAACATGAAAGACACCGCCATTGTTTGTAACATCGGCCATTTTGACACCGAAATCCAAGTAGAAGCTCTCAATAAATTTCCCGGCATCAAAAAAGACACCATCAAGCCATTGGTTGACGTTTATACCTTCCCCGATGGCCACCGCATAATTTTGTTATCCGAAGGCCGGTTGGTTAACCTGGGCAACGCCACCGGCCACCCGTCGTTTGTAATGAGTAATTCCTTTAGCAACCAGGTTCTAGCCCAAATTGAGCTATTTACCAAAAAGTACGAAGTTGGCGTACACCACTTGCCCAAAAAATTAGACGAAGCCGTGGCCCGGATCCACGTTGAGGCGCTGGGCGGCAAATTGACCAAGCTAACCCCTGAACAAGCCCAATATTTGGATTTGAATGGTGAAGGCCCCTTCAAACCCGACCACTATCGATATTAATGAGACAAACCTACGGTTTTTCTCATCGCTCGCTATTGGAATAAATCCAATCTCCCTGGCGCGAACCGCTCGCTGCTCTTTTCCCTTATTTTATTAAGCTTCCTTAGAGCTAGCATCGGTTTCGACAGAACTAGCTGCCTTAATATCTTCAACAGCTGAGTATAGTTCGTCTACGCGCGCATTAAAACCTGCGCTTGTTCGACCATATGAGATTGGGCTTACTAATACTCCTGCAGTTCTAGCAGATGATGGATCGTCCAGTACTGTCTGTCTGATAATTTCATTAAATTTTGTAATTTGCTCATCGCCAGTTTTTGCGACCATGAAAGTTAGCCATCTATTATAGCCTTCTGGCTGAATAGAAAGATGTCCGCGAACAGGCCTCGCCCAGTCAATTACATGAGGCAGCCATTTAGCGCCCTCCGGGGAGGACAAGAAAGAGGCAACGAGCTCTTCACCTATAGTCCCCAGTTTCTCAATCAGCCTTGCCGTAAATAGGGCGGCCTGGGCCAATTTTTCTGGGTCAGCCGGTAAATAATTAGGTCCAGTAGTGAAACCGCCTTCATATCCAGTAGCCATACCTACTCCTTATTCTATTATTCTTATAATTAAAAACCTGGTTTGTCAATTTATTTTCTCTTTATATAAGAGCGAGGGTTTGTCTTAAAAAAGGGTCAGGCGTAGTGTTTTATTTTCAGAGCGAGTCTTAACTATTGCAAACATGTGCAGCGAACCTGAGCAGTCACGTCAAAAGCACAACTATTAGCCGAGGACTGTTTGACCCAGCACTTAGCTTTGGGTTCTAGAGACTTAGGCTAAGTGCTGGGGAGTTCCGCAGCCTGTTGTGCGCTTTGACAAGTCACTGCGTCAAGTGAGCGGAACGTTTGCAATAGTTAAGACGAGATATCCTCGCCCTGCGAACTTTTGGCTTCGACACCGGGAACTTCGGCTTCGACTGAGCCGCCAAAGACTTCATCCACGCTTCTAACAAGCACCTGCCGGGGTTTGGCGCCGTCGGCCGGGCCGATGATACCCTGTTCTTCCATCATATCTATGATCCTGGAGGCCCGGCCGTAGCCGATACGTAATTTACGCTGCAAAAGCGAAGTGCTGGCTTTGCCACTATTAATTACCACTTCCACGGCGTCCTTCCAGGCGGAGTCGGAATCACCGCTTTCGGCGCCGCTTATTAATGCCCCCCGGCCAGTCAGTTGGACCGGCTGGCTAACCACTTCGTCATCAAACGTTGGCGGCCGTTGGGCGCGCAAAAAGTCGCAAACTTTAGTAGTTTCGGGCTCACTTATTAAGGCCCCTTGCACGCGCTTTGATTTACTAAGCTCAGGAATGCTGTAAAGCATGTCTCCGTTGTTCAGCAGCTTTTCGGCGCCAACTTGGTCGATAATAACCCGCGAATCCACCTGGCTGACGGTGGTAAAGGCAATACGTGCCGGAATATTGGCCTTGATCAAGCCGGTAATTACGTCCACCCTGGGGCTTTGGGTAGCTACTATAAGGTGGATGCCGGCTGCGCGCGATTTAGCGGCCAGACGGGCGATCAGGGCTTCTAGGTCCCTGCCAGCCATCATCATTAAGTCATAAAGTTCATCGACGACAATAACAATGTAAGGCATCCCTTCTTCTTTTTTGACATCATTGTATTCAGCAATATTGCGCTTGCCGGCTTCGGCGAAAGCTTTTAAGCGCCTCTCCATTTCGGCGATAGCCCACTTTAAGGCGCTAAGGCACTCGGTAGTTTCGTGGATAACCGGGCTAAGTAAGTGTGGAATGTCTTTATAAAGGTTCATCTCCACTTGCTTGGGGTCAATCAAAATAAGCTTTAGTTCCGAAGGGCTGTTGCGATACAGCAAGCTGGTCAGCAGCGAGTTGATCATGACTGATTTACCCGAGCCGGTTTGGCCAGCTATCAGTAGGTGGGGCATGCGGTCAAGGTCACCCACCACCGGCGTGCCGGCGATATCTTTGCCGACTACAATAGCTAAGGGGCTTTTTAGACCTTGCCACTCGGGGCTGGTTAGCAAACTGCGGATAGTTACGGTCGCCGCCTTAACGTTCGGCACTTCCACGCCCACGGCCCGCTTGCCTGGTATAGGCGTTTCCATTCGGATACTCTCGGCCGCCAGGTCAAGCGCTAAATTATTTTCCAGCGATGCCAAGCGCGATAATTTTACGCCGTTGGGTGGCTTTAGGGTGTACTGTGCTACCCTCGGGCCGACATTGGCGCCTTCTACTGCCACATCGATGTTAAAGTTGGCGAAAGTTTCCTTAATAATTTCGGCGTTGGCTTGCACATTGCCGGGATCAGCCTTATCTTGCTTATCCG
>OBEQ011532352.1_pt1 | contig 12834 bp, 10 predicted proteins | sample 1670901 | NCBI WGS metagenome assembly OBEQ01 (sample SAMEA104232315, study PRJEB22302) | groundwater metagenome | biome: forest; feature: aquifer; material: groundwater | place: USA | collected 2011-08-07 | depth 5.4 m
AGCCCCATTCGCGTCTCCGCAACGAAATGCGCGTTCGTCGCTAGAAATGCAGTAATTCCAATCGTCTACGACCCTAGATCCTGTCCCCCGGTCAGTGCGCGGCGGGGGCGGCCGGGCCTTTCGGCTTGCCCAGCAGGGCGATGAGGGGAAGCGCGAGGACGAGGACGAAGGCAGTGAGCCAGAAGGTGTCCACGAAGGACAGCACGCTGGCCTGCTGACGGACGCTGCCGTCGAGCATGGCGAGCGCGCGCTGGTGCGCCGACGACGGATCGAAGCCGCGCGCGAGCAGGCCCGACCCGATGGTGTTCAGGCGCGCCATGGCGGCGGGCGCGCCGTTCACGACCTTCTCGATGAGCACCTCGTGGTGGAAGGCGGTGCGGCGCTCGAGCACCAAGCTGAGCACGGCGACGCCCATGCTGCCGCCGAGCTGCCGGGTCAGGTTGAAGAAACCGCTGGCCGCGGCGATGTCCTCGCGCGGGATGGGCCCGATGGCGGCCAGCTGCAGGGGCAGGAACATGAACACCGTGCCGACCGAGCGGATGATCATGGGCCAGAAGAAGTCGTCCGCGCCCATCGATGGGTTCATCGCCGACGCCAGCAGCGACAGCGACGTCAGCAGGGTCAAGGCGCCGAAGGTCAGCGCCAGGCGCGGGTCGACCTTGCGCACCACGCGCGCCGCGATCTGCATGGTCACCGCCGCCGCCAGCGCGCCGGGCAGGAGCAGCATGCCGGTCTGCTGCGACGAGTAGTGCAGCATGGTCTGCGCGAACACCGGCACCGCGAACATGGCGCCGTAGAGCGTGATGCCGATGACCGTCGACACGATGCTGCCTGCCCACAGCGAGCGGTGCTTGAGCACGCGCAGGTCGACCACCGGCGCGCTCGAGCGCAGCTGGCGCATGACGAATGCCACCAGCGCGACCACCGTGACCAGCGCCAGCATGATGATCAGGCGCGAGTCGAACCAGTCGTGGTCGTTGCCTTCCTCGAGGAAGGTCTGCAGACAGCCGAGGCCGAGCGCGAGCAGGCCGATGGCCGTCCAGTCGATGGGCTTGCGCAGCGCACCCACGACCTTCTTGTCGTCCGGCGCCAGGAACGACGTCGCCATGAAGAAGGCGACGATGCCCACCGGCACGTTGATGAAGAAGATCCAGCGCCAGCCGATGTTGGTCACGATGTAACCGCCCAGCGTCGGCCCGATGGCCGGGCCGGCGATGACGATGGCGCCGAAGAACGCCTGCGCCGTGGCCTGCTCCTCGCGCGGGAAGGTCTCGAACAGGATGGCCTGCGCCTTGGCCAGCAGGCCGCCGCCGGTCAACCCTTGCAGCACGCGCGCGACCACCAGCATGGGCAGCGACGTCGAAAGCCCGCACAGCACCGACGCCAGCGTGAAGCCCACCAGCGAGAAGATGAAGTAGCTCTTCTTGCCGAAGCGCACGCCCAGCCACGCCGACAGGGGCAGGATGATGACGTTGGCGATGCCGTAGCTCGACACCACCCAGCTGGCCTGCGACAGCGTGGCGCCCAGCGACGACTGCATCTGCGGCAGCGCCACGTTCACGATGCTGGTGTCGATGATCTCGAGCAGCGCGCCCAGCGACACCGCCACGGCCACGGCCCACTTGTTGACCGTTGCCACCGCGTGCGCGCCCGGCGCCGCGCCGGCGGGTATGACCACCGCGTCGGCCATGTTAGCGCGTGGTGTCGACGGTGAGATCGACGCTCATGCCCGGGCGCAGCTGCACGCCCGTGGGCAACGCCGCGATGTGCACACGCACCGGCAGGCGCTGCACGACCTTGGTGTAGTTGCCCGACGCGTTGTCGGGCGGAAGCAGCGAGAAGCGCGAGCCGGTCGCACCCGACAGGCTCTCGATCGTGCCGTGCAGGTCGAGCCCGGGGAAGGCGTCGACGCTGAAGGTGGCCGTCTGACCCACGTGCATCTGCGCGATCTGCGTCTCCTTGAAGTTCGCGGTCACCCACAGCCTGGGCGCGATGAGCTGCGCCACCGGCTGCCCGGCCGAGACCATCTGGCCCACCGCGACGGTGCGCTTGGAGACCACGCCGTCCTGGGGCGCGACGATGCGCGTGTACGAGAGCTGCAGCCTGGCCAGATCGCGCGTCGCCTGCGCGCTCGACACCTGCGCGCGCGCCGCCTTGGCCTTGGCCGCCGCCTGGTTCACGATCACGTCGACGTTGCGGCTCTGCTCGGCCTTGGCGCTGGCCTCGGCGATGTGGCCGCTGACCTGCGAGGCATTCGCGCGCAGCGTGCCCAGGCGCGCCTGCGCCGCCTCGCGGTTGGACAGCGCGACGTTGTACCCGGTCTCGCTCTGGTCGAGAACGATGCGCGCGATGGCGCCGCCCTCGTACATCTTGCGGTTGCGCTCGCGGTCGGACTCGGCCTGGCGCAGTGACGCCTCGGCCGAGCGCAACGACGCCTCGGCGGCGCCGATCTGGTCGCGTGCCCCGGCGGCGCCCGCCGACGCGCTGCGCAACGAGGCCTCGGCCATGGAGCGGTTGCCCACCGCGTTGGTCCGGGCCACCTCGGCGTCGGCCTCGGCGGCCTCGGCGTTGGCCGCGGCGGCGGCGAGCGCGGCCTCGGCCTGCTCGAGCCGGGCGCGCGCCTCCTGGTCGTCGAGCACGACCAGCACGTCGCCCGCGTGCACGGTCTGGTTCTCGGCCACGCGCAGCTCGATCACCGGCGCCCCGATGCGCGCCGGCACCGGTACGATGTCGCCGTCGACCTGCGCGTCGTCAGTGGTCTCGAGGCCGCGGCGTGAGTACCACCAGGCACCGCCACCCACGAGCGCCAGGCCCAGGACACCGAGCAGCACGGTGGCGCGCCGGGGGAGCCGCGGCCGCCGGCGCACCGGTGGCTCGAGCGGAGGAGGAACAGCGGGAGCAGCAGCTTCAGACGACATGATCACAGACCCTCGAATGGCGACAAACCGTTGCCATAATGATGGTTCGGACCTTGTTTTGGCAACTCCTGGTTGCTATTATTTTCGCCGTAGCTCACAAATATTCGAATAGATTAGGTTATCGGCACGGGGGTTGGAGGCGAGGATGCGGCTGCACACGAGCAGGAGGACAGAAGGGCTCCGGGTCAAGGGACGAAGCGCGCGCGTCGTCGACGAGGTGCTGCGCGTGACCCTCGAGGAGCTCGGCCGCCTGGGTTACGCGGGCCTGCGCATCGAGGACGTGGCGCGCCAGTCGGGCGTCAACAAGACGACCATCTACCGGCGCTGGCCGACCAAGCCCGACCTGGTGGCCGCGGCCATCCGCTCGGTCAAGGAGGCCTCGGCGCCCGCGCCCGACACGGGCTCGCTGCGCGAGGACCTCGTCGCCGCCGCGCTGGAGATGCGCGACCTGTGCGAGACGCCGGCGCGCCTGGGCATCATCCGCATGCTGCACGCCGAGCAGCAGAATCCCGAGGTCATGGCCATCCGGCGCACCCTGCGCGACGAGAGCCGGCAGCGCCGCCAGACCATCATCGACCGCGCCATCGCGCGCGGCGAGCTGCCCGCGGGCACGAACGGCGCGCTCATCATCGAGACCATCTTCGCGCCCCTGGGAGCGCGTCTCATCACCCTGGGCGAGCCGGTCGACGAGGCCTTCGTGCGCTCGCTGGTCGACCTGGTGCTCGCGGGCGCGCGCGCGGGCGGCGCGATGACCAGGAAGGCGTAGCGCGCGCCGCGTACGCTAGCGCCGCGCCTGCCTGAACTGGTCGAGGTCCTCCGAGATCCGGCGCATCAGCGTGTCGAGGCCCCAGGTGCGCGCGAAGTCGCCGCGCACCTCGGCGGTGGCCTGGAAGAACTTCTGCCGCTCGGCGCTGCTCCACTTGACCAGCTTGGTGCCCTGCTTCTGCATGGCATCGAAGGCGCGGCTGTTCTCGGCCCGCCACTCCTTGGTGATCCGGCCCTCCCACTTGCGCCCGACGGCCAGGATGGCGCGCCGCGCCTCGTCGGGCAGCGCGTCGAAGACGTCCTTGCGGATGATCAGCGCGCCCGACAGGAAGGTGAACGGCATGTCGCTCATGAAGCGCGAGTACTTCTGCAGCCCGAAGCCGACCACCGCCAGGGGCGGGAACGGCCACAGGTCGATCTTGTCCCGCGCCAGCCAGTCGACCAGCCCGGACAGCGAGGTCACGTCGGAGATGATGCCCAGCACCTTGACCGCCGCGCCCGCCGACTCGTCGTCGGTCCACAGCCAGACGTGGCGCTTCTTGAGATCGGCGAAGGTCTCCACCTTGGTGCGTGTGCCGTTCAGGTAGGTGAATCCGACATCCCCCCACGCGATGAGCATGAGCCCTCGCTTGGCGAAGTAGCCGGCGTACTCCTCGCGGTACTTCTTCTCGATGAAATCGACCTCGGCATAGTCCTGGAACATGCCCGGGAAGACCCACACGCGCATCTCGGGCACCAGCAAGGCCAGACCCACGCCGGTCAGGCCGGCGCCGTCGAGCTGCCCGTGCGCGTCCATGAGCGTGGCGCCCTGGACCTTCTCGTCGCCCAGACGCGCCGACGAGAGCCACTTTATCCGCACCTGTCCGTCGGTGAGCCGCTCGATCTCGTTGCCGATCGAGCGCATGTCCTTCATGTAGCGGCTGCCCTCGGGAGCGACCGTGCCGATGCGCAGCACCGTCTCGGCCCGGGCCGGCCGGGTGGCGGCGAGCAAGGCGACCAGCGACAGGCCAACCACTCCAAATGCCCGAGGCGACGCCCATGGCCCCGGACGCATCACCATGGATTTCACCCTTGGCATTTTAGCCTTAGCTTGTCGGCCACCAAAGCACTCGATTACAATTGAAAAACCAGGAATGCTGCTTGGCACCGCGAGATAAGACGTCACGCCCGCGTCCGGGCAGTCGACCTCCGGGCAGTCCAGCAGCAGGCAGTGCGGCCGGACCCGAAGAGGCCACCGCCATCGCCACCGGCGACGAGATCTCCGGGCGCAGCAAGCGCGCGGGCAGCGAATCGGAGGTGGAAGACACCGAGCACGCCACGCGCGTGCGCACCTCGCGCGACATGCCGGCCATCGACTACACCGGCGTCGATACCACCAGCCTGCGCCCGGAAAGCGGCGGCGGCTTCAACGAGCGCCTCGAGCACTACACCGCCACCCAGCACGGCCCGGGCGAGCTGGTCGCCGGCCGCTACCGCGTGCTGTCGGAGATCGGCCAGGGCAGCATGGGGCGCATCTTCCTGGCCGAGCAGGTCTCGGTGGGCCGGCGCGTCGCGCTCAAGATCATCAACCGCGAGATGACCGCGAAGTTCGACATGATCGCGCGCTTCACCCAGGAAGCCCGCCTGCTCGCCAGCGTGCGCAACGAGCACATCGTCGACATCTACGACATCGGCGAGACCGAGACCGGCGACCCGTTCATCGCCATGGAGTTCGTCGATGGACCGTCGCTGGCGCAGATCATCCGCGACGAGGGTCCGCTCGACGCCACGCGTGTGGTGCGGCTCTTGTTGCAGATCGCCAGCGCGCTCGCCACGGTGCACGCGGCCGGCGTGGTGCACCGCGATCTCAAGCCCGCCAACATCGTCATCCTGACCCGCAAGGACGGCTTCGAGATCGCCAAGATCCTCGACTTCGGCCTGGCCAAGGTCGTGCACGACCGCGAGGCCGCCGGGCGCCTGACCCGCGCGGGTGTCATCATCGGCACGCCCGAGTACATGTCGCCCGAGCAGGTGACCGCCAGCGACATCGACCACCGCGCCGATCTGTACGCGGTCGGCTGCACCGCCTACGACATGCTGACCGGACATCCGCCCTTCATCGGGCCGGAGATGTCGACGCTGTACAAGCACATGCACGAGGAGCCAGCGTCGCTGGCCGCCCCCGCCCACGCCAGCGCGCACGTGCCCGAGCCGCTCGCCAAGGTGGTCGCGCGCTGTCTGGCCAAGGATCCCGCGCGCCGCTTCCAGAGCGCGCGCGAGCTGCACACGGCGCTGGTCGTGGCCGCCGAGCAGGCGGGCATCCCGCGCGCGGCGCTGCGCATCCCCCGCACCAGCCTCGAGGATCCCAGCGAGGCATTCGAGGCCGAGCCGCGCGTTCGTTCGCGCGGCCTCGAGCACAAGCTGGCCATCGCGGTCGCGCTGGTGCTGGGCCTCATCGGTGGCGTGTTCGTCGCGCGCGGCGTGGGCGGCGGCGGTGGCAGCGCCGACATGCACGCGCTCGCGCCGGCGTCGGCCACCGCCGCGCTGGTGGTCACCACCGATCCCAGCGGCGCCACCGTCTCGATCGACGGCGGCGAGGGCAAGCCCAGCCCGCTCGTGGTCAAGACGCTGGCGCGCGGCAAGCACCGGGTGCGCATCGTCAAGCGCGGCTGGGTCGACGTCGACCGCAGCATCGATCTCGCGGGCGGCGAGGCAAGCACCCTCGAGGTCAAGCTGGAGCGTCCGCGCTACACCATGAAGATCGTCAGCCAGCCTTCCGGCGCCGACGTCACCGTCGACGGCAGCGAGCGCGGCCGCACGCCGCTCGCGCTCGAGGTCACCGAGGCCGAGTTCCACGAGGTGCTGGTGCGCAAGGAAGGCTTCCGCGCCAAGACCGTGTTCGTCGCGCCCGAGCTGGCGCAGCCGTCCTTGCACGTGGCGCTCGAACCGGTGCTGCTGCAGGCGGGCTCGCTGGTCGTCGACAGCGAGCACCCCGGACGCGTGTTCATCGACGGCAAGGACACGGGCGAGTGGACGCCCACGGGTGACATCCAGCTGGCGCCCGGGACCTACAAGATCGAGCTCGTCGACGGCCTGGGCGCGCGCCGCAGCGTGACCGCGAAGGTCAACCAGGGCGACGTGACGCTGGTGAACGTCCCGTCGCCACCGCGAGACTAGCGGCGTCGGCGTTTGCGTCGGCGTGACGCGTGGTTCGGGCGGCGGCGCTACTTCTCGCGCGCCAGCCGCTCCGCATCGCGCACCACGCGCGCCACCGCGTCGGCGTCGTTCATGTCGTAATAGCCGCGGATGCGCATGGCCGCGTCGACCAGGACGAAGTGGCTGCCGTGCGAGATGTTGGGCACGCCGCTCGCCGCCGTGCCGTTCTGCTCCATGTGCACCTTGAGAGACTGCTCGACCGCCGTGCGCACCTCGGCGAAGGCGCCGGTCAGGAAGCTCCAGCGCTCGGAGCGCGCGCCGTGCTGCGCCGCGTAGGCGGCCAGCACGGGCGGCGTGTCGTGGGTCGGATCGACCGAGAACGACACCAGGTGCGGCGCGCTGGCCGCGAGCCCGGCGGTGCGCTCCTGCACCATGGCCATCTTGGCCGTGAAGGCGGGGCAGATGTCCGGGCAGCGGGTGAAGATGAAATTGGCGATCCAGGTGTGCCCGCGCAGGCGCGCGTCGGCGTCGAAGCGCGCGCCCGCCTCGTCGGTGAGCACGAAGGCGGGCACCTGACCGAGCACGGGCAGCGGCCCGGGCTTGCCGGCGCACGAGGCCAGCACCAGCAGCGGGATCAGCATCAGGGAGCGAGGGAAAAGCGTACGCACGGATGGCTTGTACTATATTGCCGCGCGCATGGGCATTCGCACGCGGCTGGCGCTGGCCACGCTCGGACTTCTGATCGTGGGCGTGGTCGCGGCCGAAGGGCTGGCCAACCCGGCCTACGTGCGCGGGGCGCTCACCCTCGCCGTCATCGGCGGCTTCGGTGTGGCCCTGCTCATCTTCCTGGGCGCGTCGCTGCCGCTGCAGCGCGGCCTGCGCGCCCTGACCCGGGTGGCGCAGCGGCTGGCCGCGGGTGACGCCGACGTGCGCGTGCCCACGGGAAGGGGCGAGATCGGCGAGCTGGGCAAGGCCTTCGCGCAGCTGGCCGCCGACCTGTCGCGGCGCAGCGCCACCATGCGCCACGAGCGCGACCTCATGGGCGGCATCCTCGAAGGCATGCAGGACGGCGTGCTGCTGCTCGACGAGGACGGCCGCGTCGCCCTGGTCAACCCGTCGCTGCGACGGACCCTGCTCCTGCCCGCCGAGGTGGTCGGCAAGCCGCCGCTCGAGGTCATCCGCCACGCCGAGCTGCAGGAGCTGATCGTGCGCGCGCGCGACCAGGACGAGCCCATCGTGGGCGAGATCGACATCGCCGGGCTCAAGCCGCGCCGGCTGCTGGTGCAGGTCTCGCACCTCATCAACCGGCCGCGCATGCTGCTGCTGGTCTTCCTCGACGTGACCCAGATCCGGCGCCTCGAGTCGTTGCGCCGTGACTTCGTCGCCAACGTCTCGCACGAGCTGCGCACGCCGGTGTCGGCCATCCGCTCGGCCGCCGAGACGCTCATCGTGGGCGCGCTCGACGACCCCAAGGCGGCCAAGATGTTCGTCGACATCATCGATCGCAACGGCGAGCGCCTGCAGCAGCTCATCGAGGATCTGCTCGACCTGTCACGCATCGAGTCGCGCGAGCTGCGCCTGAACCTCGAGCCGCTCGACCTGGCCGACGTGGCCGAGCACTCGGCGGGCCTGCTGCGCGAGAAGGCGGAGAAGCGCAAGCACAAGATCGTGGTGCGCCTGCCCGACGACCTGCCGCGCGCGCTCGCCGACCGCCGCGGCCTGGAGCAGGTGCTGGCCAACCTGATCGACAACGCCATCAAGTACTGCCCGGAGGGCGCACGCATCACCGCGCGCGGCGCCGAGGTGAACGGCAAGGTCGAGATCGCCATCCACGACACCGGGCCAGGCATCGAGGAGCGTCACCTGCCCCGCCTGTTCGAGCGCTTCTACCGGGTCGATCCGGGTCGCTCGCGTGACATGGGTGGCACGGGCCTGGGTCTTTCGATCGTGAAGCACGTGGTCGAGGCCATGGGTGGCGAGGTGGGTGTGGAGAGCAAGTTCGGCCAGGGCACGACCTTCTGGGTGCGTCTGCCCAAGGCGCCCGCTCCTGCGGTCGCCGCCGCCGCGACGCCCTGACCCAGGCGCGGCATGCGTGGGTGACGATGCAGCAGGCGCACCGGTCGCGCCGCGCGGCTCGAGCAATCCCGCTGAGTTCGCTGGTCGGACAACGGGAGTGTCTCGACCCATGCGGGAAGCGGAGGGCGAATTCGTCCGGATCTTTCCAGCGTTGTTGCGGACGTGTCATCAAGTCGTCACATATCGCCGGCAACCTTCCAAGCGTCCGATCGCAAAGGAGATTGCATGTTCCGTTCGCTTAAGACGACGCTTGGATTCCTCGGCTGCACCCTGCTCCTGGCTGCGGCTCCCTTCGGCTGCAAGAAGGCCGACAACACCGCCGCTCCCACCGACAAGACGGTGGATCCCAACGCCAACCCGGAGAAGCCCAAGACGCTCTCCGGCGACGTCAAGGCCGACGGCTCGTCGACCGTGTTCCTGGTCTCCGAGGCGGTCGCCGAGGAGTTCAAGAAGAAGGAAGGCGCCGTGCGCGTCACCGTCGGCAACTCGGGCACCGGCGGCGGCTTCAAGAAGTTCTGCGCGGGCGAGATCGACATCGCCGACGCGTCGCGCCCCATCAAGGACACCGAGGCCGAGGCCTGCCAGAAGGCCGGCATCGAGTACATCGAGCTGCCCATCGCGTACGACGGCCTCTCCATCGTGGTCAACAAGGCCAACGACTGGCTGACCTCGATCACCGTCGCCGAGCTGAAGACCATGTGGGCGCCCGAAGCGCAGAACAAGGTCATGAAGTGGAAGGACGTCAACCCCAAGTGGCCGGCCAAGGATCTGCACCTGTTCGGCCCGGGCGTCGACTCGGGCACGTACGACTACTTCACCGAGGCGGTCGTGGGTAAGAAGCAGTCGAGCCGGGGTGACTACACCGCCTCGGAAGACGACAACGTGCTGGTCACTGGCGTGGCCGGCGACCCCACCGCGCTGGGCTTCTTCGGCTTCGCCTACTACATCGAGAACAAGGACAAGCTGAAGGTCATCCCCGTCGACGGTGGCAAGGGCCCGGTCGAGCCGTCGCACGAGACCATCGCCAACGGCACCTATGCGCCGCTGTCGCGCCCGCTGTTCATCTACGTCAACAAGAAGGCGTTCGATCGCCCCGAAGTGGCCGCGTTCGTCGACTTCTACCTGGGCAACGCCAAGAAGCTGAGCTCGGAAGTGGGTTACATCGCGCTGCCCGACGCGGCCTACGACCTGGTCAAGGCGCGCTCGGACAAGCGCGTCACCGGCACCGCGTTCAAGCCGGGCGTGTCGACGGTCGGCCTGACCATCGAGCAGCTGCTGCAGAGCGAGGGCTCGGCCGCCGCGCCGGGCGCCGCGCCTGCTCCGGGTGCCGCGCCTGCTCCGGGTGCCGCGCCTGCCCCGGCCGCCGCGCCTGCTCCGACCGCCGCGCCGACCAAGACCGCGCCCGCGCCTGCGACGAAGTAACCGGCCCGAATCTGGAAGGAAGGTAGCCGAAGGAAGTCATGGCCCGCGCTAACACCCTGCGTGTCGATCTGAAGGCACCCAAGCCGGTCGGCGAGAAGCTGATCGGCTGGGTGCTCGGTGTCTGCGCGGCCGTGTCGGTGGTGACCACCGCCGGCATCGTGGCCGTGCTGCTCTACGAGACGGTCGGCTTCTTCAAGCACGTCTCGCTGGGCCAGTTCCTCGGTGACACCGAGTGGACGCCGCTCTTCGCCAACAAGCACTGGGGTATCTGGCCGCTGGTCACCGGTACCGTGCTGACCAGCGCCATCGCCATCGCGGTGGCGCTGCCGCTCGGCCTGCTCGGCGCGGTCTACCTGTCCGAGCTCGCCGAGGGGCGCACGCGCAAGATCCTCAAGCCGCTGCTCGAGGTGCTGGCCGGCGTGCCCACGGTGGTCTACGGCTACTTCGCGCTCACCTTCGTGACTCCCATCCTGCAGAAGTTCATCCCCGGGCTGGCCAGCTCCAACGCGCTCTCGGCCGGCATCGTCATGGGCATCATGATCCTGCCCGTGATCGCGTCGCTGTCCGAGGACGCCATCTACGCGGTCCCCGGCAGCCTGCGCGAGAACGCCTACGCGCTGGGCGCCGGCAAGCTGCGCACCATCTTTCGCGTCGTGCTGCCCACGGCCTTCTCGGGCATCGGCGCGGCGGTCATCCTGGGCATCTCGCGCGCCGTCGGGGAGACGATGATCGTCGCCATCGCCGCCGGCCAGCAGCCGCGCTTCTCGGGCGACCCGACCAAGCCGATCGAGACCATGACCGCGTACATCGTGCAGGTCAGCATGGGCGATACGCCCACCGGCACGATCGAGTACCAGACCATCTTCGCGGTCGGCTTCAGCCTGTTCGTCATGACGCTGGCGCTCAACATCGCGGCGCAGCGCCTGCGCAAGCGCGTGCTGAAGGGAGCGGCCTGATCATGGTCGACCTCACCTCGCCGCCGCCGCGCAAGCGCGCCACCACCGGCCTGCACGCGACCTCGTCGGGCCAGTCGGCCGAGCGGGCCTTCCGCGCCATCTGTCTGCTCGCCCTGGCCCTGCCGCTGGCGCTGCTCGCCGTGCTGCTGATCGACGTGCTGCGCGACGCCGCGCCGCGCCTGAGCTGGAGCTTCCTGACCTCGTTCCCGTCGCGGCGCGCCGAGCTCGCCGGCATCAAGGCGGCGCTCGTGGGCACGACCTACCTCATGGTGCTGACCGCGGCCATCGCCATCCCGGTCGGACTGGGCGCAGCGATCTACCTCGAGGAGTACGCCCGGCCCGGCCGGGTCACCCAGCTGATCGAGCTGAACATCTCCAACCTGGCGGGCGTGCCGTCGATCATCTACGGCCTGCTCGGCCTGGAAGTCTTCGTGCGCATCATGCACATGGGTCGCAGCCTGCTGGCGGGCGCGTGCACGCTGGCGCTCTTGCTTCTGCCCATGATCGTCACGGCTTCGCGCGAGGCCCTGCGCACCGTACCGCGCGCGCTGCGCGAGGCGTCATACGCCCTGGGCGCGGGACACTGGAGCACGATCCGTCGCGTCGTGCTGCCCATGAGTCTGCCGGGTGTGCTGACCGGCGTCATCCTGTCGCTGGCACGCGCCATCGGTGAGACGGCCCCGCTCATCACCATCGGCGCACTGACCTACGTGGCATTCTTGCCCCGTGGCATCGGGGATGCATTCACGGCGATGCCGATCCAGATTTTCAACTGGGTGTCGCGACCGCAGGCGGCGTTCAAGGTGAACGCCGCCGCCGGCATCGTAGTCTTGTTGGCAATGATGCTCATCCTGAATGGAGTGGCAATATGGCTGCGAGCCCGTCTCCAGCGCCGAATAACGTGGTGACCGCCCCGCCCAGGCCTGAAGTGCGGCGCGAGGCGGAGCCCAAGAGCGAACAGGGGCTCCCGCCCAAGCTGCGGGCGGAGAACCTGCGCGCCTACTTCGGCAAGTCGGAAGCCTTGCGCGGCGTCAGCCTGGCCATCGCCGAGCGCGGCGTCACGGCCATCATCGGACCGTCCGGCTGTGGCAAGTCGACCTTCGTGCGCTGCCTGAACCGCATGCACGAGGTGGTGCCGGGCGCGCGCGTGAGCGGCTCGGTCTACTTCGACGGCCAGGACATCTACGAGCGCGGCATCGATCCGGTGCGGCTGCGCCGGCGCGTCGGCATGGTCTTCCAGAAGCCGAACCCGTTCCCGACCATGTCCATCCGCGAGAACGTGCTCGCCGGGCTGCGCCTGAACGGCATGAAGGTCAGCCACGAGGACGAGCTGGTCGAGCGGGCGCTGCGCCAGGGCGCCCTGTGGGACGAGGTCAAGGACTCGCTCGACCGTTCGGGCGTGAGCCTCTCGGGCGGCCAGCAGCAGCGTCTGTGCATCGCGCGCAGCCTGGCGCTCGAGCCCGAGGTGCTGCTCATGGACGAGCCCGCGAGCGCCCTCGATCCGATCGCCACCGCCAAGCTCGAAGACCTCATCGCCGACCTCAAACACTCGTTTACCATCG